>JACCDU011216311.1_pt1 | contig 74729 bp, 63 predicted proteins | sample 7446081 | NCBI WGS metagenome assembly JACCDU01 (sample SAMN15323447, study PRJNA562643) | freshwater metagenome | isolation source: river surface water | place: USA:Blue River Watershed | collected 2017-08-17 | reverse complement strand
GCCGCCCCTGCGTACATTTCGCCGCCCACCCTGCCCGGGTGGCGGAATTGGTAGACGCACTAGTTTCAGGTACTAGCGGGTAACACCGTGGAGGTTCGAGTCCTCTCCCGGGCACCAGGGTGGTGATCTCAATCATCCTGTCTTTCGAAGCTGAGACCGGAATGCGCTTGCAGCCGAGTCAGCAGCTTCTCGCCGAGCGCACTCGCCGGCGTCCAAAAACCACCGGCTACTTCCGCGCGCGAGACATCGAAGGCGAGACAAGCGGCTGCTTCACCCAACATCTTGGCGGTCGAGCCGTAGCCCGGATCGCGATCGCCGGTGACCTTCACGCGTAGCGTCCGACCATCGTTGGTGCGGCCGAACAGACGCAGGTCAAAGAATCCACGCTCTTGCTGAATCGGACTCGGCCCCTCGCCCGGTTTCGGCAGTACATAACGCTCAAGCAGTGCGCGCACCGGACCGATGCTGCTCGCCAGCATGAAAGCGGCTAGACCGGCACCCGTTCCCATCGCGGCGAGTCGTCCCCGCCAACCCCGACCCGTGAGTACGGCTTCGTCGTAGACGAAATCTGCGCCGTAGCCATGAGACTGCAAGAAATTGCTGCGATGCACGATACGCGTGTTGATGCCGCTCATCACGAACGGCGCGATCCAACTGCGAAAGTCTGCATCGAGAGCGACCGTCGCACCGCTCGGCTGGCGCGCACCCTTGACGCTACTACCCACGCATAACGAGTACGGATTCGCGAGCTCTTTGCGTAGCGCTGGATTGGCGCGCGTTTCTTTGACGACGTTCAGCAAGCTCGCCACGGTGCCACCCGAGAAGCCACCACGCATCGCCTTGACGCGCAACTTCACGCGCGCACAACCCCTGCCGAAGGCACGCTGGGCCTCGCGCTGCAGAAACCACACACCCAAATCCGACGGAATCGAGTCGAAGCCACAACAATGCACGATACGCGCGCCACTTGCGGCCGCAGCGGCCGAGTAACGCTCGATCATCCGACGGATCCACTGAACCTCACCGGTCAGATCGCAATAGTCGGTACCCGTTTCGGCACAGACTTTAACTAGGGTTTCACCGTAAAGCGCGTAGGGACCGACTGTCGACACAACCACTCGAGTGTCGTGGCACAGTCGCCGCAAACCCGCCTCGTCTGCGGCATCCACAACGATCGACTCGAGCGCAACCGCCTCCGATCCGAGCGAACGCTTCAATTCGTCGAGCTTGCTGGCCGAGCGCGCTGCGATGGCCCAGCGCAGTCCTTGACCCACGCCGTGTCGCTGCAGCAGATATCGACACAAAATTTGACCGACGAAACTGGTCGCACCGAACACCACGATGTCGTGGCGCAGCGCGGTCGAATTCGAGTTCATGGGAATACTCCTGGCCGATCAGCCGAAAGGATGTCGACGCACGATAGTCTGATCGCGATCCGGACCTGTCGAAATCACATCGATGGGCACGCCGACGAGCTCCTCGATGCGCGCCAAATAACGCTGCGCTTCGATCGGCAGATCTTGTTCTTTCGTCACACCGAAGGTGCTGCCCTTCCATCCGGGCATCTCTTCATAAACGGGCTCGACGTCACCGAAGCCCTCGACGAGCAGCGGTGGCACGTCGCTCACTTCTCCGGCCGCTCGATAACCGACGCACAGCCGAATGGCATCGAGACCATCGAGCACATCAAGCTTGGTCATGCAAAGACCGGAGATGCTCGAATGAATCACCGAGCGACGTAGCGCGACCGCATCGAACCAACCGCATCGACGCCGACGTCCCGTAACAGCACCAAACTCCTTGCCGACACGCTGCAAATACTCACCCGTCTCGTCGAACAACTCGGTCGGGAACGGTCCAGCACCCACGCGCGTCGTATAAGCCTTCACGATGCCAAGCACATAATCGAAATGTCGAGGGCCAAGGCCCGTGCCCGTGCCGGCAAAACCCGCCGTGGTATTCGACGAGGTCACGAACGGATAGGTACCGAGGTCAACGTCGAGCATGGCGCCCTGTGCGCCCTCGAACATCACGCTCGCACCCGCGTCGCGTAACTTCTGCAACTCGAGAGTGACATCCACCACGAGAGGTTTGACGCGCTCGGCCATCGCGAGATGCTGATCGAGCGTTTGCTGAAAATCGATCGGTGGCAGCTTGAAGTACTGCTGCAGAACGAAATTGTGGAAGTCGAGAATTTCACCGAGCTTGGCAGCGAAGCGTTCTCGTTGGAATAAATCGGCAACCCGCAGCGCGCGACGCGCGACTTTGTCTTCGTAGGCGGGACCAATACCCCGCCCGGTCGTACCGATCGCGTTCACACCACGAGCCTGCTCACGAGCGCGATCGAGTGCCACGTGAGACGGCAAAATCAGCGGACAGTTAGGTGCAATTCGCAGGCGCTCGAACACCGGAACGCCGCGCTCCGCGAGCATATCCGCCTCGCGCAGCAAAGCTTCGAGTGACAGCACCACGCCATTGCCAATGAAACACTGCACCTGCGAGCGCAGGATGCCCGATGGAATCAGCGACAACACCGTCTTCTCGCCGCCCACGATGAGCGTATGACCGGCGTTGTGACCGCCCTGAAAACGCGCCACTGCGACCGCGCGCTCGGTCAGCAGATCGACGATCTTGCCCTTGCCCTCGTCACCCCACTGGGTACCGATGACGACGACGAAACGGCCCTGCGACATGTTGATCAGCGCGCGTTCGGGTTACGCAGATACTTGAAGAACTCGCTGTCGGGCGAGACGACCATCACGTCTCCCTCTTTGCCCAAGGAATTCTTGTAGGCCTGAATGCTGCGATAGAAGGCATAGAACTCGGGGTTCTTGCCATAGGCAGCCGCGTAGGTCGCCGTCGCCTTCGCATCGGCCTCACCGCGAATCTTGAGCGCATCACGCGCTGCGATCGAGAGGATCTCCGTGCGCTTACGATCGGCTTCGGCGCGAATGCGCAGCGCATCCTTCTCACCCTCGCCGCGCAATTGGCGAGCGAGACGTCCGAAGCTTTGCTGCATGCTCGCGTAGACGCGCGATTCAACATCAGGAGGCAAGCGAATCGTGCGCACTCGCGCATCGATCAACTCGAGACCCAAGGTGTCAACGATGCCGCTCGCGCGCTGGAACATGACGCCCGTGAACGCCGTGCGCTCCGCCGAAACAATTTCTTCGAGCGTGCGCTGGGCCACCGCATTCTTGATGCCGTCTTTGACGATATCGGAGATACGCTGACCCGCAGCACCCGGATCGATACCGAAAGACTGGGCGTAACGCGCCTCGTCCTTGATGCGCCACTTGACGTAGTAGTCGACGATCAGGCCGCGGTTCTCGCTCGTGAGGAAGGTTTCCCCCTCAAAGCTCTGCGAGACGATACGGCGCTCAAACTTACGAACGGTATCGATCGGTAGCTTGAAGTGCAGGCCTGGCTCGTAGCCAGCCGCGACGATTTCCTGGAAGCGGCTGCGAATGGCGACTTCGTTCTCCGACACCGTGAAGGTGCAAAGACTGATCAGCACACCGATCGCGGCGACGATGCCAATGATGCGTTGCAATGACTGTGACATATCAGCGCTCCACTCGCGCACGCGGGTCAGCATTGGGCGCCGGTTCCGCAGCGGCACCGGCAGCGGATCGCGGGATGGTGACCGACACTTCCGGCTCCGTTCCGTTACCGCGACGTTGTTCCATCATTTTGTCGAGAGGCAAATAGAGCATCTGATTGCCCGACTTACTGTCGACCACCACCTTCTGCGAGCGACTCAACACGTTCTCGACCGCCTCGATGTAGAGACGATCACGCGTGACGCGAGGCGCCTTCTGGTAGGCTGCCACCAACTGATTGAAGCGTTGCGCCTCACCCTCTGCCACTGCAACGACCTGAGCACGATAAGCCTCGGCCTCTTGCAGCTGACGCAACGCAGCACCCTCTGCCACCGGCAAAATACCGCTGGCGTAGGCCTCTGCTTCCTTCGTGAGTCGCTCCTTGTCAGCGAGTGCCTTGTTCGCATCGCGCTGCGACTCTTGTACGTCGGTCGGGACCTGGATGTCGGTGAGGTTGACGCTCGTGATGAAAATGCCCGTCCCGTACTGATCGAGCGTGCGCTGAATCAAATCCCGCGTGCTCGCCGTCACTTGCTCACGATTGGAGACGAAGATCGCCTCGAGCGTGCTGCGACCGACGACCTCGCGGATCGCCATCTCACCAACGTCGCTCAATGTCTGCTCAGGGTCGCGAACTTTGAAGAGATACTTCACCGGATCGCGAAGCTGATACTGCACGGCCAAGGTCATGTCGATTAGGTTGATGTCCTGTGTGAGCACCTTGGCGGTGTAGGTCACACTGTTGACCTTCTGCGTGTTGACCTTGGTCACCCGCTCGATCGGCCAAAAATGAAAGCCGAGGCCGGGATCACGCACCGACGCAAACTGACCGAAGCGCTGTACGACGCCGCGCTCGGCTTGATCGATGGTGAAGAAACTTTGGTACATCCAGAAAGCGACTACCACGCCCGCCACAATCAGCAACTGGGCGCGATTGTCCGCAGGTTCGGTATCGTCCGGCTCGGTTCCGCTCGGACCGCCCGCACCCGCGCCTTTAAGGATGTTGTCGAGCTTGCGCTGAAATTTGCGCAGAGCATCGTCGCCGCCGGACTTGCCGGGACGCTTGCCCCAAGGATTCTTTTGGCTACCGCCAGGTTCATTCCATGCCATAGGTGTGCTTTCGCTTGCGCGCGGATAAGGAGGAAATCAAGAACGGCGCGCTGTTGCAGGTGATTGTAGGTAGCCCCTGTCGGCCACACAAGTTGTGTGCTCGCCGATGGGCTGTTGGAGGGGTACCAAGGCCTCGACAGTGACGCCCGGGATTCTCGCAAGTAGCGCCGCTTCGCTGTCGGGAATGGCCGCAGACCATTCGATTGAGCCGTCCTCCTGGACCTGCTCCTCGCGGATGGCGCCCGCCGAGTAGAGCCTTGCGCGCAGCTGACCGGCCTGGCTCGCCTCGGCGCGCACCCGGCGCAGCCTGGCGAACAATGCCAGCCGTTCGGCAATCGCCTCGAGCAAAACGTCGAGACCGATATGCTTCACCGCCGAAATCCACACGCTCGCCACCTGCCCCTCGGCATCTCGCTCGGCGTGAGGCGGCAACTCGAGTCGATCGATCTTGTTGTAGACGCGGATCTGCGGCAAATCACCCGCCCCCACTTCGGTGAGCACCGCGTTGACCTGTTCGATGCGCTCGTCGCGCCTCGGATCACTGGCGTCGATCACGTGCAACAGCAGGGTCGCCTCTCGTGCTTCGGTGAGTGTAGAGCGGAATGCCGCAACCAATTCGTGCGGCAACTCGCGAATGAAACCCACCGTGTCAGCCAGAACGACGGGAGTGCCACCGGGCAACTCCACTTTGCGCACGAGCGGATCGAGCGTTGCGAAGAGCTGATCGGCAACATACGCATCGGCGCCCGTCAACGAACGAAACAACGTCGACTTGCCCGCATTCGTGTAACCCACGAGTGCGACTGAGGGAATGGGAATCTCAACACGACGCTGCCGCCCAGTTTCGCGTTGCAGTTGCAGCTTTTCGAGCCTGCGCGATAACACGCGCACTCGCTCGCCAAGCAAGCGACGATCTGTCTCGAGCTGGGTTTCACCCGGGCCGCGCATACCGATGCCACCTTTTTGTCGCTCGAGATGGGTCCAGCCGCGTACGAGCCGACTCGAGAGGTGACGCAACTGCGCGAGCTCAACTTCGAGCTTGCCTTCGTGGCTGCGCGCGCGCTGAGCAAAGATATCGAGGATCAACGCGTTGCGATCGAGCACGCGCAATCCTGTCAACTTCTCGAGGTTGCGCTCCTGACTCGGCGAGAGCGCATGGTCGACCAGAATGACCTCGGCACAGGTATCAACCGCGACTTGCCGAATCTCGTCAGCCTTGCCACTGCCGACGAAATACTTAGGGTCGGGTCGATCGCGCTTGCCGGTGACCGTCGCGGCGACGGATACACCGGCCGATTCGGCCAACTGCGAAAACTCGTCGAGATCTTCCTGCTCTACCGGCGCACCGAGACCAAGGCGAACGAGGACGGCCTTTTCGCCGCCGCGGGGACGTTCAAACACGCGTCAGGCGTGCCGAGATCACTCGCCGACCGGAGCCGGATCGACGCCACCCTCGGGTTCTTCCGGCGACGGGAGACGCACGTTACGCGCAGGCACGACCGTGGAGATCGCGTGCTTGTACACCATCTGGTTGACGGTATTTTTGAGCAGCACGACGAATTGGTCGAACGAGTCGATCTGCCCCTGAAGTTTGATGCCATTGACGAGGTAGATCGAAACGGGGACACGCTCCTTGCGGAGCTGGTTCAAAAACGGATCCTGCAGAGACTGGCCCTTGGCCATGATGATCGACTCCTGAATGTTATTCGCCCACCCCGTACGGTTGACAATTTAACATGACAGAAGTTCCTTCACCGTTAGGAAAGCGACCCTCGCTGCAAGGCGGCCACCCTCGCCGCTAGCGCCAGCTCGTCCTGCGGCTCCAATCTCTCCCAATCCGGATCGGCATGGATCCACGTCAATTGCCGCTTGGCGAGCTGTCGAGTAGCCGCGATCGCGCGCGCGATCGCCGTTGCCAAATCCGTCTCACCCGCTAGATGCGCCCAGATCTGGCGATATCCCACGGCCCTGAGCGAGGCCGCCTCGGGTCTCAGGCCCGGGCGGGCACGCAAGCCCTCCACCTCCGCCAGAAAGCCCTCCTGCATCATCTGCTCAAAGCGCTGCGCGATTCTCTGGTGTAACCAAGCCCGATCGTTGGGCACCAGGGCGATGCGGGCAAAACGCCAATCGTGACGAGGACGGGTATCTTGCTGCCACTGACTAATCGGTCGACCGCTGGAACGGTAGACCTCAAGCGCGCGTTGAATCCGCTGCGGATCGTTGGGGTGAATCTTGGCGGCGGCAATCGGATCCACGTTCAGCAACTCGGCATGCAGCGCAGGCCAGCCACGCGCGACGGCTTCGGCATCGATCGCGCGACGAATATCCGGATCGGCAGTCGGTAACTTGGCGATGCCGCGAATGAGCGCATTGAAATAGAGCATCGTGCCGCCAACCAGAATCGGCAAACGACCGCGCGCTTTTACCGCTTCGATCGCATGCAGCGCGTCGTTCACGAACTCGCCGGCGCTATAGCTCTCTTCGGGATCGCGGATGTCGATCAGATGATGCGTCATCTTCTCGCGCAGATCGACCGAGGGCTTGGCTGAACCGATATCGAACCCTCGATAGACCTGCGCGGAGTCCACACTGATGAGCTCCGCTGGGACGAGCTCTGCGAGGCGCAAGGCGAACGCGGATTTGCCGCTCGCCGTGGGCCCTGCGATCAACAGCGCGTCGAATTCAGCGACCACGCAAGAACAGCTGGTCGAGTTGTGCCAGCGACAGTGTGGTCCAGGTCGGCCGCCCGTGATTGCACTGCCCTGCGCGTTCGGTAGCTTCCATGTCGCGCAGTAAGGCATTCATCTCGGGCAGAGTCAGCCGACGATTCGCCTTGATGGCGCTGCGACACGCGATATTGCCGAGCAACGCGTTGACGGTGCCATCGAGATGGTGCGCGCCTTTTTCATCCGCTAGATCCTTCAATACCTCGCGGATCAGAGGCGCCGGGTCCTCCTGCGCCAACAGACCAGGCACCGCACGCACGGCAAGCTTGCCCGGACCGATGACATCGATCTCGAAACCCGCGCGTTCGAACTCCTCGGCATGGACATCAAAAAATTCGGTGACGTGCGGCGCCACATCCACCACGCGCGCCTCCAACAATCGTTGCGAAGCGGCGCGATCACCTTGTGCGAGTTTAAGCTTCTCGTACAAGACACGCTCGTGGGCCGCATGCGCATCGACGAGCACGAGACCCGAACGGCTTTGCGACAAGATGTAGACGCCATGCAACTGAGCGATCGCCGTGCCGAGCTCACCCGGCTCCACTGCTGGTGTTACCCCTGAGTGGGTAGCGAGCAGGTCCGCCACGGCATCGACCGACCCAAGTGCGTTCGAGACACCCAGCTCTAGCGGCAAACCCACGGTTGTCGGCACCGCCGCATCGCCACCCTGAGACGGTATTCCGAGCACAGCCGCATCGGCTGTTGGCGCTGCAACGCCGGCAGGAACCCCGAGCGCCGAGTGCACACTGCGAAAGACGAAGTCGTGAATCTGACGACTGTCTCGGAAACGCACTTCGAGTTTTTGAGGATGGGCGTTCACGTCGACCCATGACGGATCAAGCTCGAGGTAGACGAGATAAGCCGGCTGACGCCCGTGGTAGAGCACGTCGCGATAACCCAATCGCACGGCACTCGCGAGCAAGCGATCACGGACTGTCCGCCCGTTCACGTAGGCATATTGATGATCGCTGCTCACCCGCGCCGCCTGCGGTTGACCAAGCCAACCGTGCAGCGAAACAGAACCGGAGTGCCGCTCGAACTTGATGGCGCTTGCCATGAATTCATCGCCGAGTATGGCAGCGACTCTCGCTCGTCTTCCTTCGGCACTCGTCGTCAATGGCGCGTCGAGCAGTACTCGACCGCCATGACGCAAACGAAAAGCGACATCGAAACGCACCAATGCAAAGCGTTCGACGAGGCGTGCGATATGACTCCATTCCGTGCTTTCGGCGCGCAAAAATTTGCGTCGTGCGGGTACATTAAAAAAAAGATCCCGCACTTCGATCAAGGTGCCGCGCGGCTGCGCCGAGGGCTTGATAGCCCCGACCTCACCACCGTCGACTCGAATCTCCGCAGCCTGCGAAGCACCCTCTCGCCGCGACGCCACTCGCATTCGCGATACCGAGCCGATCGAGGGCAAAGCCTCACCGCGAAAACCCAGACTCGTGATCGCGGCCAGATCGTCCAAGGTCGCAATCTTGCTGGTCGCGTGCCGCTGCACCGCCAAGGCCAGCTCGTCCGAGGCGATCCCGTGACCATCGTCAAGAATGCGGATCAGCGCAGCGCCACCACCTTCGATGTCGATATCGATGTGACGCGCCCCGGCGTCCAGGCTGTTTTCCAGTAATTCTTTGACGACGGAAGCAGGACGCTCGACCACCTCACCCGCGGCGATCTGGTCGACGAGCGCGCTCGGCAACTTTCGGATGGGCACGATACGGATCTTAGAGTTTGCCGGCAGCAGCAGACTCGGGAGCCGTCGCTACAACGGTACGACCGCGCTCACGCTCGAGGGCGAAGCGCGAACCCTCAGGCGGATGATCGAGGAAAAATTGTCGGACGCCATCGAAGATGGCTTCGGCCAGCTCGGCGCGCTTCGATTCGATATTCAACAAGCGCTCATCCGAAGGACTCGAAATGAACGCGGTCTCCACCAACATCGAGGGGATATCGGGACTTTTCAAAACCAGAAATCCGGCCTGCTGCACCTGCGGCTTACGAACCTCGTTAACGCGGCGCAAGGAACGCAGCACGCGCTCGGCCGCCACGACGCTTTGCCCAATCTGCGCCGATTGCGCCAAGTCGACGAGCACCGAGGCAATCACGGGGTCTTTATCATCGAGGGAGATCCCACCGGCTAGATCAGCCGCGTTTTCGCGGTCGGCCAACCAACGCGATTGCTCGTCACTCGCGCCCTTCTCCGAGAGCACGTACACCGACGAGCCCGATACTGACGGGTCGCGCACGGCATCCGCGTGTACCGAGACGAAGAGTTGCGCACCCGCCGCTCGCGCGCGACGGATCCGCTCGCGGTGCTTCAAAAAATAGTCGCCATCGCGCGTGAGAATCGCGCGCATGCCGGGCTCCTGATTGATACGTTCGGCGAGACGCTTGGAGATATCGAGCACGACATCCTTTTCGCGAGTGCCAGCGCGACCGATCGCGCCCGGGTCCTGACCGCCATGACCGGCATCAATCGCGACGATAACCTCACGACCGGAACTCGGCGGTGCATGTGCCGCCTTCACTTCCTTCAAGGCAGCTCGGCTGGCTGCAGATGCAACCGCTGGCTCAACCGCTGTGGACACCGCCGAGGCGGTGGTCAAAGAAAATTCGAGCGCGGCAACGCGACTCGAGGCGCCCTCCGCTGCGACCGGTTGCAGTTGTGCCGCCGGATCGATTTCGAACACCAAGCGAAGATCGCCATTAGCCTGCGGCCCGGCGCGCAAGGCGCGAACGGCGCCGCTCGCTCGCGGTAGCGTCTGCTTGGGCTTTGCGGTATTGGCAAGGTCAACAACCAAACGGCGCGGCTGCTCCAGCACGAACCAACGCGTCGATGTGGCTGCCGAGAGTTCAACGCGGATCTGCGTCGAGTTGGCATCAGCATCGACACGCAGAGCGCGCAGCTCGGTCGCAGCTTGCGCCGACACCGAAGACACTGCCAGCAGCCAGACGGCCACAGCAAACGACCAAAAACGCCCTGTCATGGGCGCGAACTGTAAGCTTTAAGCAAGATAAATATCAACAAAATTAAGGCCCTGCGATCGACAGTTCACAACGCCTGCAGCCATTGGCGGCCGGCCTCGGTCCCCGCGGACAGCTCTAGCTGCCGTCCATCCCCTGCGACTCGCAACGTCACCTCAAGATCGAATCGACCCAACGCGCCTGCCGCCCGCTCCGGCCACTCGACCATCCAAAGGCAGCCTCGATGATCGTGGTCGGCGAGCCCCAGGCCTCTGACATCGCCCGAATCACGCAGACGGTAGAGATCGAGATGCACGACGGTCAGCGGATCAAGCTCATACGTCTCGAGCAAAGAAAAGGTGGGACTACGCACCGACCCGATGACGCCCAGACTGCGTAAAAAGCCGCGCGTCAAGGTGGTCTTGCCGGCGCCCAGGTCGCCCTGCAGCGCAACTTTCAGAGCACCCTCCGGCAGCGACGGTATGGCCGATGCCAGCTTCGCGCCAAACTCGAGCGTGGCGGCTTCGTCTGTTAACTCGACTCTCATGGTAGATACCGAGCGAGATTCATCTCCAGCTCGCCTGCGAGTAACCCACGATCCGGCCGATGCGTCACCTCAACGGGCAACTCCGCGGCGCGAAGATGCAACCAGACGGCTGCTTGCGCCGACAGAAGCGAGCTATCGATCGAACGGCGATCTCGCTGCTGCGCCCAAATGCCGGCCAGGATTCCTGCCAACACATCGCCAGTGCCCGCAGTCGCAAGGCGCGGATTGCCCTGCGCGCACAGAGTGGGTCTGCGATCGGCGCAGCCAATCCAAGTGCCAGCGCCCTTTAGGACGATGACCGATCGAAAGCGCGCCTCGAGCATAGCCAACGCCGCGTGACGGTCCGCTTGTACATCGCTCGTGGTGAGCCCCAAGAGTCGCGCCGCTTCCGCGGGATGGGGTGTCAGAACCCACGGTCGAAGCGGCGAACGAGCATCCGCAGCACCATCGACGACCGATCGACTCGCGAGCAGCGTGAGCGCATCGGCATCGACCACCGTAGGAACCGAGTCGCTCAATGCGAGCTCGAGCATTCGCGCAGACCATTCGTCACGACCAAGCCCTGGCCCAAGCACGCGCACATCAGCGCCCTGCAGATGTTCTGTCATGGCGGCTGCATCGGTCACCGGTCTGACCATCAACTCAGGATGTGCGGTTGCAATCGATACGGCTGACGAGGGATGACACAACACCGTCACCTTACCGGCACCCACTCGCAGCGCCGCGATGGCTGCGAGGCGCGCGGCGCCCGGCATACCGAGTCCACCACCGACCACGATCACGTGACCCGAATCACCCTTGTGAGCGGTTATCGAGCGGCGCGGCAAAGCCTGACGGAGCGATGCTTCATCTAATCTTTGAGCAACGCACCCGACAGACTCTACTGCACTCGCAAATAGAGTTGGATCATCGACCAGCGTCTCTAATACCAAGCTCCCCACCCAAGGAGCCGCCTCTAGCAGATTCAAGCCCAGCTTGTGGCCGATGAAAGTCACCGTTAGATCCGCGCGTATCGCACACGCACGCGGCTTGCCCGTGTCGGCGCACAAACCGGAGGGCACATCGATGGAGAGCACCGGTCTTGCTGAGGCATTGACGAGACTGACGACTTCGGCGATCACGCCGGTCACATCGCGTTGCAAACCGATACCAAAGATGGCATCCACGATGACATCGGCTTTACTGAGCTGATCGGCCAGATGCGCGCGATCTAAGGGGTCGATCCTGACACCCGCCGCACGACATTCGCGCGCCGCTCGAGCAGCATCATCGCGCAGTGCCTCGGGCGGAGTCAGCGCGAGGACGCGCGGCGATAATCCGAGCGCTAACGCCTCGCGCGCCAAAACATAACCATCACCCGCGTTGTTGCCAGAACCTGCGAGCACGAGGATGTCTCGAGCGGCAGACCAGCGCGCGCGTAGCTGCCGCGTCGCACGCATACCGGCACGAGTCATCAACTCAAAAGACGCTATACCGACGACATCGATCCAATGTCGCTCCAGCGCGCGGATTTGCGCAACCGTGTGCAAGTGGAGCGGGCTCAACATGCGGGCCAGTATACTCGCGCGCATGGAGCCCTCACTGGATTGGCAAAGTCTGCGCCGCGATCTCGACGGGCTCGCGACCGAGCTGGGCTTCTCGGCCATCGGTGTGGGCAACGTCGAACTTTCGGAAGACGAAGCGCACCTGCAGCGCTGGCTCGCCGAGGGGCGTCACGGTCAGATGCATTACATGGAGCGTCATGGCACCCGTCGCTCGCGCCCTGCGGAACTCAGACCGGGCACCCTCTGTGTCATCAGTGTCCGGATGGACTATTGGCCCGCCGATGCGGCGCCCGCGGAGGACGTGCTCGCGAATGCCACACTCGGTTACATCTCGCGCTACGCGGTGGGGCGCGATTACCACAAAATTCTGCGCAACAAGCTACAAACCTTGGCCGATCGCCTCGTCGAACGTATCGGTCCTTTCGGCTATCGCGTCTACGTCGACTCAGGACCCGTACTCGAGAAGGCACTCGCACGAAACGCGGGGCTCGGCTGGATCGGCAAACATACCAACCTGATTGCAAGCGACGCTGGGTCCCTGTTTTTTCTGGGTGAGATTTATACCGATCTACCGTTGCCCACCGATACTCGATCGAGCGCCCACTGCGGCACTTGCGAGGCCTGTCTGCCGGCGTGTCCAACCGCGGCCATTACCGCACCCTGGCAGCTCGATGCGCGACGCTGTATTTCTTATCTCACGATCGAGCATGACGGAACCATCGATGAATCGCTGCGTCCCCTCATGGGTAATCGCGTCTATGGATGTGATGACTGTCAGCTCGTCTGTCCGTGGAACAAGTTTGCGCAAGCGGCTTCGCATCCGGACTTTCGACAGGCGCGCCTTGGGCTCGATGCAGCCAAGCTAACGGATCTATTTGCCTGGAGCGAAACGGAGTTCGACGAGCGACTGCGCGGCTCGGCGATACGCCGCATCGGGCACGAACGTTGGTTACGCAATATCGCCATCGCGCTGGGTAACGGGTTGCCGAGCGACGAGGCATTAGCGGCTTTGGAGTCGCGCCGCACCCACCCGTCACCGGTGGTGCGTGAACACGTTGAATGGGCGCTGCAGCAACTCGCGACGCGAGCTTGCTAACGACGCGAAATCGCTAGGGGCGCGTCGCGCGGGTGTTATCGATCAAACGCGCGCGCCCAAGCCGCGCGGCCACCAAAACCACGAGCTCAGACTCTGACAAGCTCGGCGTCAGCAATGTGTTAGCGCTGCGGATAGTGAAGTACTCGACTTTGAAACCGGCCGCTCTGAGCGTGCGCCTCGCTTCGGTCTCGAGTGCCTGCAAATCTTTGGCCGACTCATCGTCGGTATCAATGGCCACTGCGACGCGCCGCAACTCCTCGTAGAGCTTGGGCGCGATGGCGCGTTCGTCCTCCGAGAGATAGATGTTGCGCGAACTCAGGGCCAAACCGTCTGGCGCGCGCACGGTCGGCGACCCTACGACCTCGACCGGCAAAAACAGATCCGCCGCCATGCGTCGGATCACCAGCAACTGCTGGTAATCCTTCTCACCAAAAACGGCGACATCAGGTTGCACCATACTGAAGAGGCGCATCACGACACTCGCAACGCCCTCAAAATGTCCCGGTCGAAACTCGCCATCGAGAATCTCGCTGAACCCTGGAACCTGAACTCGAGTTGCGAACGCCAAGCCGCGGGGATAGACCTCGCTGACATCAGGCGTGAAGAGAATGTCACAACCGGATCGACGCAGGATTTCAGAGTCTGCATCGGGCGTGCGCGGATAACGCTCATAGTCTTCGCTTGGCCCGAATTGCATCGGGTTCACGAAGCTGCTGACGATCAATCGTTTGGCATGCTTATACGCTTGGCGGAAAAGCGCCATGTGCCCGTCATGCAAATTGCCCATGGTCGGCACCAACGCGATGCGTTCTCCCGCAGCGCGCCATGCCGCCACTGACTGACGAAGTTGTTGTACCGAACTCAACCGTTGCATTGGGATCACATCGTAACAGAGTCATCATTCCGTAACGGCATCACCCGACTCAACTAAAGCAATGTTCAGGGGCTGGATACGTCAAGGATTTGACAGCCTGCACGTAGCGGCGCATCGCATCGAGGTTACCCGAGGCGCCCTGCATGCAATCGAGCACAAAACGGGGCTTACGACCGGTCGTGATGCCGAGCACGTCGTACAGCACCAGAATCTGCCCATCTGTGGAGGGGCCCGCACCAATGCCAATCACCGGCACCTGCAGCGACTCGGTGATGCGTTGACCGAGCTCGCTCGGAATGCACTCGAGCAGGATCAAATCAGCGCCTGCGGATTCGAGATCTTTGGCGGCTTGGACCATCGCCGCAGCCGCATCGCCACTGCGACCCTGCACACGAAAGCCGCCGGTCTTATGTACCGATTGCGGTTTAAGACCGAGGTGCGCACATACCGCGATATCGTGCGAGGCTAAGAATTCGACCACCTCGATTTGCGATGGACCGCTCTCGAGCTTCACCACTTCGGCACCGCCCTCTTGCATCAGGCGCACCGAATTGGCGAGCGCGATGTCGCGCGTCGGATAACTGGCAAAAGGCAAATCCGCCATCAACAGCGGACGGTGCAAACCTCTCGCCACCGCTTTGCAGTGATACACCATGTCGTCCATCGTGACCGGCACGGTTGTGTCGTGACCCTGGATCACCATGCCGAGCGAGTCACCCACCAAGACGAGATCGACGTCGGCTTCATCGACGAGCGTCGCGAAGCTCGCGTCGTAGCACGTGAGAGAGGCGATCTTCTCGCCCTGCTCTTTCATCCGCGCGAGCGTGGCAAGAGAGACCGGTGGGCGTGTGGAATCGCGCAATTGAAGATGCGTGTACATGCGAGGCTTCCGAGATGAATTTAGATCGCTGCGTGACGCAGCGGATTGAAATAGAGCTTGCCGCGCTTCATGCGCTCGATCGCCGAGAGCAACTCCGCAAAATCCTCTTCGCGCGACAAGGGATCCAAGGTGGCGGCATTGACGATCAGCGTCGGCGCGTCATCGTAATCATGAAAGAAGCGAGCGTAGGCCTCGTTGAGCTTCTCGAGATAAGGACGCTCGATGAGTTGCTCTGCTTTGATTCGACGCTTTGCAATGCGCTCCATCAAGACATCCACGGGTGCCTGCAAGTAGATGACGAGATCTGGCTTGGGCGGATTCATCACCATACGAGCGTAGACCTGCTCGTAGAGACTGAACTCCGCATCGTCTAGGGTCACCCGCGCGAACAACTTGTCTTTCTCTAACAAGTAATCCGCAACTCGAACGGTGGCGAACAGATCGTCTTGATGCAAACCCGACAGCTGCTGGGTGCGCTGAAACAAAAAGTGCAATTGCGCGGGCAACGCCGAACCGACCGGATCTCGGTAGAAACGTTCGAGGAAGGGATTGCTCTCGGCTTGCTCGAGGATGAGCTCGGCATTCCAAACCGCAGCCAAACGGCGGGCCAACGATGTCTTACCGACCCCGATGGGACCCTCGATGACAACAAAGCGGTGTTTGGGGACGTCCGACATGTTCTCCCGACCACTCAAGCCAGACGCTGCATCCCTCGATCCGCCACCCGTTCGGCCAGATCGCGAACGCGACCCAAGCCCGGAATTTGCAGATCCGCCGCAACGTCACGCAAAGGATACAGAACGAAATCGCGCTCCGGTATCCCGGGATGCGGCAGGCGCAGGCGTTCGGAATCGCGCTGCTCGCGGCCGTAGACCAACAGGTCCAAGTCGATTTCGCGCGGGCCCCAGCGCTCGCGCGTCGGCTCCCGGCCGAGGTCACGTTCCAAGCGCTGTAGGGCAGCAAAGAAATCCTCGACTGGCAATATCGTCATGACGCCGACGACCGCGTTGACGAAATCGCCCTGTTTAACAGGGCCGTAAGGCACGGTGCGATACAACGCGGAACGACGCCAGGATCGCGTGTCCGGCAATGCCGATAAGGCCGCGATGGCCTGCTCGAGCAGCGCTCGTGAATCACCGAGGTTGCTGCCGAGCGCGACGTAGGCCGGTTGCCAGAGCACCGGGTTACTCGCCGCTGCGTCGGCCGCGCCCGCCTCTACCCCGACGCCGGCCGCCTCGACTTCTCGAAGCACCGCTGCGCGTCGTACCCGAGCCGCTCGCGCGGCCCAAGCTCTCCGCCATCGCGGCACGCTGGTCCGCATTGGCCGACTGCATGCGGGACCACCATTCGACAATGGCCGCGTCGGCCATGCCGAACTGCGCGCGCAGTTGAAGTAAATCGAACGCAGCGCGGAAGCGCGGGTGCTCCATGGTACGCAAGGCGCGACGTCCGCGCGGCGACTCGAGCCGCGGCTGGAGCGCAAACATGTCGCGCACTCCCAAAATAAAGCGCCGATGCACCGCAACGCGACGGTGAATCACCGTGACCGCACGGTCGACCGCATCGAGTATCGTGCCGATGTCATGCCACTGTTCACGCGGTGCCTTTTCGATCTCAAGACCAATCGGCCCGTAGAGCAACACAGCAAACAAGAATCCGGGTGTCACGGGTTTGTCGGCTTGTACTCGAGCATCGGTATTGGCGAGCGCCTGCATCAGCATGCGAGCAGGCGGACTCTCGGGATATCGCTCCATGAAGTCACCCACGTTGGGTAACAACACTTTCAATAAACCACGATAGCGAAGCGTCTCGAGGCTACGTGCACCATGCCCCGTCAAGAATAACTTCAGGGTCTCATCGAACAGACGCGCAGCGGGCACTCCGGCGAGCAAGTCGGCCAAAGGACCCATCGGTTCAGCAGTGGCCGGCTCGATCTCAAAACCCAGTTTCGCCTCGAATCGGGCTGCACGCAGCATGCGTACCGGATCCTCGCGATAGCGCGTTTCCGGATCGCCGATCAGTCGCAGACGCCGGGCCTCGACATCTTCGAAACCGCCGCAGTAATCCCATACCGAGAAATCGGCGATGTTGTAGTAGAGCGCGTTGCAGGTGAAATCCCGACGCCAAACGTCGTCGTCGATACTGCCGTAGACGTTGTCGCGGAGGATGCGTCCGCTGTCATCGACCACACGCTCGAGGTTCTCGTCAAAATCGTGGATATCGCGCGCATCGACGGAATCGCCCGACGCATCTAACGTCGGGTTAACCTCAAGCTCAACGCCAGACTCGTCGATAGCGTCATCGGAGGATTCCAGCGAGGCAACAGGATCCTCGGCTTGCGAGGGGGCGCTCGAGGCGCGGAACGTGGCGACCTCGATGATATCTCGACCGAAAAAGACGTGCGCCAAACGGAAGCGGCGGCCCACCAATCGACAATTACGAAACAGCTTTTTGACCTGCTCGGGCAACGCATCGGTTGCGACATCGAAATCTTTCGGCTCGATTCCGAGCATGAGGTCGCGCACACAACCACCGACGAGGAAGGCCTGAAAGCCCGCCTCACGCAGTCGGTACAAGACTCGCAAAGCATCAGGAGAGATGCGCGAGCGCGAGATGGGATGAGAATCACGCGGGATGATGCGCGCGAGACGAGGTGTCGCCTCGGGGGAGGCTGGATTGGAATTCAAAGCAATGCGTTCCGCTTGAGCAATCGTGGCGGGGGCCTATAATACCTCGCCTCGGTACCTCATCACTCGGCCAACGCTCCTTTCGTCTAGAGGCCCAGGACATAGCCCTCTCAAGGCTGTAACACGGGTTCGAATCCCGTAAGGAGCGCCAACTCATGAATCCCGCTCGCGGTTCGGTATTCACCCTGCAGAAGCTCTGTAAGTCCTACGGGACGGGCCCTGCAACGGTGCATGCCTTGCGCGGTCTCCACCTCGAGATCGATCGCGGCGAACTACTGGTTCTCCTTGGTCCATCAGGCTCCGGAAAGTCGACGCTGCTGAATATCCTGGGCGGTCTCGACCGTCCGACCTCCGGCGCGGCTCGTTTTGGCGATCTCGACCTCGCGACAGCCGACGATGACACTCTGACTGAATACAGACGCCGCCACGTCGGCTTCGTCTTCCAGTTCTACAACCTGATTGCGAGCCTCACGGCCCGCGAAAACGTCGAATTGGTGAGTCAGATCTCGGACGACCCGATGTCACCAGACGAAGCGTTGCGCTTAGTCGGGCTGACCGAGCGAACGACACATTTTCCGGCCCAGTTGTCCGGGGGCGAGCAGCAACGAGTCGCCATCGCGCGCGCCATCGTCAAACGACCCACCGTATTGCTGTGCGACGAGCCGACCGGAGCGCTCGATGTCGCGACCGGGGTCAAAGTCCTCGAATCCTTGCTACACATCAACGAAACCATCGGCACCACGACCCTATTGATCACACACAATGCGGACATAGCGCGCATCGGTGATCGCGTGGTGCATTTCGCCGACGGCTCGATACGCACGGTCGAGGCCAATACGCGACGAGTCGCGCCGAGCCAGGTTCGTTGGTGAAGCCACTCACCCGAAAACTATTTCGTGATCTCCGTCGTCTGCGGTTGCAGGCCATCGCAGCCGGCATCGTCCTCGGCTGCGGTATTGCGATCTTTGTGATGTCGATTGGCACCTACGGATCGCTGGAATCCGCGCGTGACAACTATTATCGCGAAGCGCGCATGGCGGATCTCGCAACCTCGCTGGTCCGCGCGCCCGAAGGCATCGCCGCCTCGCTCGCCCTAATACCGGGCGTGTCGGCCATCGAAATCCGTGCGGCGGGCTTCGGTCTCATCAATCTGCCGCAGGTCGATGAACCGGTTACCGCGCAACTTCTGTCTCTGCCAGCGGATCGACGCCCCCTCGTCAACGATCTCTCGTTGCGCGAAGGACGATGGCCCGAGTCGAACCGTGCGAACGAAGCCCTGGTCAACGAAGCATTCGCAGCCGCACACGGAATCAAACCCGGCGATCACATTTCCATACTGATACGCGGAGAACGACGACAACTGACCGCCGTGGGTATCGCCAGCAGCCCGGAATTCGTGTTTGTCGTTGCACCGGGGAGCATCCTTCCGGAACCCGATCGCTTCGGCATTCTTTGGATGAACCGCGACACACTGATGCGCGCACTCGATCTGGAGGGCGCCTTCAACGACGTGGTGATTCGAGTCGCATCCGAGGCCGATCGCCCGCGTGTCATCGCAGCGCTCGACGAACGACTCGGACGATACGGTAGCCGCGGTGTCTACGGACAAGATCGAATGCTATCTGCGCGTTACCTCACGGATGAGCTCTCGCAGCTCAAAACACTCGCAAGCGTCCTTCCACCGATCTTCCTGCTGGTTGCGATGTTCCTCATTCATTCGGTGCTGTCACGCTTAGTCGGAATGGAGAAGTCGAACATCGGACTACTGAAGTCCTTTGGTTATCGAAACTGGGACATCGGCTGGCATTACGCGCAGTTTTCTTTGGTGTTCTCGGTAATCGGCGTTGTCTTCGGTATCTTCCTCGGAAATCTGATCGGAACCTATATGACCGGGGTTTACCGCGAGGTCTACCACTTTCCGATCCTCGACTTTCAAGCGGGACTCTCGACCTACCTGGGCGCGACGGCTGTCGGCGTGATCGCCGGCCTACTCGGCGCTGTCGGCGCCGTACGGGAGGCGACACGGCTGGCACCGATCGTCGCACTTTCGCCCCCGACACCGACCGCGTTTCGCCGCTTAAACAGCTGGGTCGAGCGACGCGCCAAAAGTCTATCGTTACGCTGGCGCATGGTCGTTCGACGCTTACTGCACTTCCCGCGTCGCAGCGCCATGACGGTCATCGGTATCGCACTCGCCCTCGCCTTGCTCATCATGTCCGAGCATTTTCCCATCGCAGTCAATCGCCTGATCGACCTGAATTTCGGTACTGCGCAACGCATGCACGCGACACTCACCCTCTCAGAACAACGTAGCGATATCGTGCTGCGCGAGATCGCTCGACTACCCGGAGTGATCTTGGTTGAGCCAGTTCGAGTCGCCGATGTTTTTTTCTCTCACGAGCATCGACACGAGCGTGAGGCGATCATCGGCCTACCAAGAGGTGCAGCGTTGAATCGACTCGTCGAGTCGAATCGAGACGTTGTGGAACCAGCGGAAAAGGGTCTCACGCTGTCGACAAGTCTCGCGCGTAAACTCGGCGTACGCGTCGGCGATCAAATCCGAGTGCAGGCAACCGATGGGCCCCGCGCGCTCGTCGAAGTTAAGGTCAGCAGAATCGTCAGCCCCTTTTTGGGTGGCAGCGCCTACATGGACCAAGCAGAGCTCGGGCGCCTGCTGCGCGAGCCATCGCGAGTTGGCGGCGCGCATGTGATCATCGACTCAACCCAACGCCAGGCTCTCAACGAACGACTCAAGCAGATCCCGGCGATCGTGGGCGTCGCTTACACGGACAACTTCCAGATTGCACTGGAAAAACTCTTTCGCGAAGGCGTCGGCTTTTTCTCAAATATGTTTTTGTTTTTCTCGCTCAGCATGGCAGCAGGGGTCGCTTTTTCAGCCGCCCGGATCACCATCGGCGAGCAAGAGCGCGACCTCGCGACGCTCAGAGTGTTGGGATACAAACGCCGATCCATTTCGATGCTGCCGCTCGGCGAAATGACGGTGTTGTTGGTGCTCGCCATTCCGACAGGTTTACTATTGGGGGCAGCGCTCTCCAACTGGATGATGCACCAGTTCGAGACCGATCTATTCTCGTTCCCGTTGATTTTCGACAGTCGCGCCTATGCGCGATCTGCTCTGTTCGTCGCCGCAGCGGTGCTGGCAGCGACCTTCTGGGCTCGTCAATCAATCGATAGAATGCAATTGGTCGCTGCACTAAAGGCACACGAATGAACGGTTCACGTCTCATCCATCTTTTGAGACAGCGATGGTATCTCGTCGTCGCTGGCCTCGGTGTTTTAGTGGCTTTGGCTTGGTCTTTCCAACCGCGCGCGATCCCGGTACAGGTAGCAACCGTGGATCGAGGGCTCTTGCGTAGCACGCTCATTGACGAGGGGCGCACGCGTATGCACGAGACCTACGTCGTCAGCGCTCCCGTCGCAGGCGAACTACTACGCGTGGATGTCGAACCCGGCGACGAAGTGACGAAAGGCGAGACACTGGCCCGTCTGACCCGAAATCGAGCCGGATTTCTCGACGCACGTAGCGACTCGACTTCGATGTCGCTTATCGATGCGGCCGAGTCACGACTGCGCGCTGCAATCGAGGCGCGCGACTACGCGACGCGGGAGCTCGATCGCGCTCAAAAACTCGCCGAATCCCGCCTTCTATCGCAATCGACACTCGAAGGCGCGATGGCTCGGCTGCGCACGGCAAACGCCGAAGAAGCACTAGCCCGATCCGAACTCAGTCGAGCGCGCAGCGCCCTACTTTCACCGGAAAGTCAGAATACATCGACATCGATTGCCATTCGGGCACCGGTGTCCGGCTACATTCTCGAGGCACCGCAGCGCAGCGAAACAGCCGTCCAAATTGGCACGCCAATCGTTGTTCTCGGCGACCCGACACGCATCGACGTCGTCGCGGAATTTCTTTCCCAAGACGCCCTGCGGATCGAAGCGGGTGATCCGGCATTCATCGAAAATTGGAGCACCGACGAGTCGACCGGTCGCGCTATTCGGGCCCGCGTCGAGCGCATCGAGCCAACGGCGAGAACCAAAATTTCCGCCCTGGGTATCGAGGAACAAAGAACGCGAGTGATCCTCAGTTTCATCGACGAGGTGCCGGCCGCCCTTCGCGCACACCAGTACCGTGTCGATGCGCGAATCGTGATTGATCAAGTCGAGCAAGCGGTTCGTGTTCCCCTCGGAGCGCTCTTTCGCGATGGCAATGATTGGAGTGTCTTCGCCGTACGTGACGGACGAGCGTGGTCAAAGCGCGTGACGCTCGGTATTCGAGGTGATGACGTCGCTGAAATCAAAGATGGTTTAAGTCCGGGCGATCGAGTAGTTCTGTTTCCCAATCGCGAGTTATCGAGCGGGATGTCGATCGAGCTAGAGGAGCAGAGATAGCATGAATGACCCTCGCCTCAAGGCCATACTCGATAGCCCAAGCTTTCGTCTCGCCGAGGACGACGGGGATTTTCTGGAGAGCGATAGCGCACGCGCGATTCGTCTCGCGCTGGAGTTCCACCGCGCTGAAACCTATCTTCAGGCGCACGGTATCGAAAGTACGGTTACCGTCTTCGGAAGCTCCCGAGTCCCCTCACCCGAAGATCCTAGGGCGACCGAAAAACAGCGACACGATTATGAGCAAGCACGCCGCTTCAGCTATGACCTCAGTCGCGGTGCCGCACATACCCACGGTTGCCATCGGCTCGTCGTCGCGACGGGCGGCGGGCCCGGGCTGATGGAAGCAGCCAATCGCGGCGCTTCTGAGGCGGGCGCACCGAGTATTGGCTTTAACATTCGACTGCCTCACGAACAACAACCCAACCCCTACATCACCCCGGGGCTCGCGTTCAGCTTCAGGTACTTCGCGCTACGCAAAATGCATTTTATTTTTCGAGCGCGCGCCTTGGTCGCGTTCGCGGGTGGCTTTGGTACGCTCGATGAGGTTTATGAGGCGCTGAACCTCGTACTGACCCGTACGATCGATCCGATACCCGTGGTTCTGGTCGGATCCGACTACTGGAGCCGCATGCTGGATCTCGATTATCTCGTCGCTGGCGGTTATATCGAGGCACGAGACAAAGCGCTCGTGCACGTGACCGACTCCGGCGCCGATGCGGCCGCATATGTACTCGGACACTGCGGCTGCGGAAGAGATGGTGGGTCCTGACAGGATCGAACTGTCGACCAACTCCTTAAAAGGGAGCTGCTCTACCGGCTGAGCTAAGGACCCGTTCCGTGGGAGGCGCGATTTTACACATATCGCGTCGAATCTGGGACACCCGCCGCGCGGAACCCCTCACGACGCAAACGGCAGGAATCGCAAACACCGCAGGCCCGCCCCTGCGGGTCCGCTTGATAGCAGGATACGGTCAACGAGTAGTCGACCCCGAGGCGCACCCCCTCTTGGATGATCTGCGCCTTAGTCCAATGGAGTAGCGGTGCCACTAGGCGCACCCCGTGTCCCTCAACACCCGCCTTGGTGCCCACATCGGCGAGGCGCTGGAAGGCCGCGACGAACTCGGGTCGACAGTCCGGATAGCCAGAGTAATCCAGCGCATTCACGCCGATGAAGAGATGCTTCGCCTCAAGCACCTCGGCCCAACCCAGCGCTAAAGACAACATCAACGTGTTACGAGCAGGAACATAGGTAACCGGGATCCCCGAGGTCGGCTCCTGTGGCACACCGATCGCTGAATCGGTCAGCGCGGAGCCACCGATACCCGCAAGATCGACACCCATGACACGATGATCCCGCGCGCCGAAAGCCCGCGCGATTTTCGCAGCAGCCTCGAGCTCGATGGAGTGTCGCTGGCCGTAGTGAACCGAGAGTGCATAGCAGTCATGCCCTGCCTCGCGAGCCATCGCGAGTACCGTCGTCGAGTCGAGGCCACCCGAAAGCAGCACGACCGCGCGATCAACGGCCCGGGACATCGCCCCAAAGATATTTATGTAACTGGATTTGGAATCGCACCGGCAGTCGATCTTCGAGTATCCAGTCCGCTAAATCACCCGCTTTCAACTGCTGATGACTGGGCGAAAAAAGCACGGTGCACTGCTCGAACAGCGCTCGCTCACGAAGCTGCGCCCGACTCCACTCGTAGTCGCTGCGATCCGCGATGACGAATTTGATCAAATCCTTGGCATCGAGACGCCGCAGTTCATCGTATCGATTGCGCGACTCTTCGCCAGATCCCGGCGTTTTGATGTCGACGACTTTGACGACGCGCGGATCAACCCGCTCGAGGGACATGGCACCACTCGTCTCTAACGAAACGCGATAACCCGCGTCGCACAACGCCGTTAACAATTCGTGCACGGCAGGCTGCGCCAGTGGCTCGCCACCGGTCACACAAACGTGACTAACTTCGAGTTCAGCGACACGCGCCAAAATCGCCGATAGCGACCACCACTCACCGCCGTGGAAAGCATACGCGGTGTCGCAATACTGGCAGCGTAGCGGACAGCCGGTCAGTCGCACGAAGACGGTCGGAATACCGACGGTATCCGCCTCACCTTGGAGCGAGCGGAAAATCTCGGTCAGTTTGAGACGACTTTCTTTGGCCACTCAGCGCAACTTCTGCAGGGCATCCGTCGCGACTCGTGCCGCTTCGCTATCGGGATAGCGCTGCAGCAACTCGCCAAAACTACGGCGGGCATCATCCACCCGCTTCAGCTCGATCTCCGAGAGACCTTTCTTGAGCAGCGCGTCGGGCGCTTTGCTTCGATCGGGCGAGCGACCGCCCACCGCCGAGAAGGCCTCGACGGCACGCACGTAATCGCGGCTGAGATAATAGGTTTGGCCAAGCCAGTACTGGGCGTTGTCCGCCAGCGGATGCTGCGGATGCGCCACCAGAAACGCCTTCATGCCCTCGATCGCCTCGGGATATCGCGCCGCCTTCAGCGCATCGAAAGCGCGGTTGTAGAGAGCCTCCGCCGACGGATCTGACGCGATCGTTGCCGACGACGGAACGGACGAAGCCGACGAATTCACCACACCCGAGTGGGTGCTCGCCGCAGGCATTGATTCAACAGCCGGCGTAATCGGCGTGACCGGTCGACGCTCGATCTCGACGAGTCGCCTATCGAAATCGGCAGCCAGGTCAGTGAGCTGCTTGCGCAGTTGCTGGTTCTCATTTTGAGCAGACTCTAAAGCGCCGCGCAATTCTCGCAACTCAGCCGCTTGAGCCTCGAGTCGTTGCGACATCTCTATCAAGGTTTGGCTCTGCAAGACCTGCTCGAGCTGCGCCACGCGCAGCTCGAGATCCTCCACACGAGAGCGTGTGGATTGAGCAGCGAGCGGCGTTGCCGATAGCAACACCGCCCCTGCCGCGAGCCAAGCGATGATCCGCATCAATTGACGCCGTACACCAGCTCAACGCGACGATTCTTGGCGAACGCTTCTTCACCCTCACCACCCATCGCGGGACGCTCTTCGCCATAGCTCACCGTGGTGAGGCGCGACTCGGCGACACCCTGCAACGCGAGCGCACGACGCACCGCTTGGGCGCGGCGCTCGCCAAGACCAATGTTGTACTCACGCGTACCGCGCTCGTCCGTGTGCCCTTCGAGACGCAGAATCACGCCCGACTTGCCATTGAGAAAGCGAGCATGCTGTGCGAGCAAATCGACGTCGGTGCTCGAGATCGCGTCGCTATCGAACGGAAAGTAGATCACGAGACGATTGACGAGCTCGGACGGCAGACCCACCGGGTTATTCGACGCGTCGCCGACCATCCCAGCGGAAACGGCAGCGTCGCTCGCATCGGGTTGAGCCACGGCCGACTCGCTCTCGCTCTTGGCTACCGGCTCCGCTGGGGCTTCATCCGCCTTCTTGGGCGATGAGCAGGCAGCGAGCAACGCAAGCACGGCGAGCGGGGCAATGAATCTCACGGTCATGATGTCCTCCAAAAACAGATGTGCGAATTATGACAGGAAGCCGGGCGCGAGACCCTCAAGGCAGAAACGGACCCCAGGCCGGATCGCGAACATCGCCCCGATCCGCCTTGAGACGCTGCGAGATGAGTCCATCCGCTGATACCGTTGCCAACACACCCTGCCCCCGCTCGCGCGCGGCATAGATCAACGTGCCGCCATCGGGCGAGTAACCGGGTGACTCATCCTGTGGCCCCTTCGACAGGACGGACACGGATCCGTTCCCAAGATCCTGAACGGCGACGCGATAGCCACCGCCGTCGCGCGTGATGAACGCAAGTTGTTTGCCATCGGGCGAGAGGCGCGGTCGCGCGTTGTAGTTGCCGCTGAAGCTCACGCGCGTAGCGGTCGCTCCCGAACGGGGTTCGGTTCGGTAGATCTGCGGGCCACCACCGCGATCGGAGGTGAAATACAAACGCGTGCCATCACCAGACCACACCGGCTCGGTGTCGATCGAGGGATGCTCTGTCACCCGCGTCAGTGCCCCTCCCTCGATCTCAAGCACATACACATCGAGGTTGCCGGCGGGCGATGACAAGGTCAGCGCCAAACGCTTGCCATCAGGGGACCACGCCGGCGCGTTGTTGACGCCCGCACGCCCGGAGACCCGTCGACGCTCTGCGGTGCGCACGCGTTGCACGTAGATCGCTGCACTGCGCGTCTCGAACGAAACATAGGCAAGCCACTCCCCATCCGGCGACCAGGCGGGCGACATCAAAGGCTGCTTCGACTCCAGAATGACACGCGAATTCTCACCGTCGGCGTCGGCCACGATGAGCTGATATCGCTGCGCAGGCGGACGGCCGTCTACGGAGACGTAAGCGATGCGCGTGGCGAAGGCACTGCGAGCACCCACGATCCGCTCGTAAATCTTGTCGGCGATCCGATGCGCGGCATTACGCCAAGCTGATGGCGAAGCCACCATGCGCTCACGCAATAATTTTTGACCCGTCAAAAGATTGGTCAACTCATAATCGATTTGATGCCGACCATCGACGGTCACTGCATGACGCCCCGTCACGAGATAGTCAGAGCGATTAGCCGCTCCCGCCGAGAAACGACCACTGCGCGTCAGATCGGCGGCGACGACGTCCGCCGAGGGACGCGGGTCTGCATCGAACGGGAGTACGGCAATCGGGATCGGGTCCGTCACGCCGGAGGTGATATCGATCTTCAGCTGCGCAGGCGTCGATGTGCTCGCGAGCACCAGCATCGCGATCCACCAACCCTTCACACCGAGACGTCGTAGCAAATCAATCATACGGTCTGAACCTCAACTCCAAGGTGCGCTCGAACAAGGCCGGATCCGGTGGTGGCGGCAGCGGCGAGGCGCGAAATACGGCCGCCTCGATCGACTGCTTGACCGCATCATCGCCGTTGCAGCTGCGCACTTCGGCGCGCACCACCGTGCCACCGGGAACCTGCGTCACCACCACGAGACAGTCGAGCCCCGCTTTGGCGCTGGGCGGTCGTATCCACGCGCGCTGCACGCGCGCCTGAATGGCTTGCGCCCATTGTGCGCCGAGCCCTGCCAGACGTGACGCATTGCGACGCTCCTCCTCGGCATTGAGTGCACGCTGCAACTCCGCCTCGCGCTCGGCCTTGATACGTCGATCCTCCGCCTCGGCAGCCGCTTTGCGCTTGGCCTCCGCCTCGGCTGCCTCTGCCGCTTTTCGTTTGGTCTCTGCTTCGGCTTTGCGTTTGGCTTCGGCCTCCGCTTGACGTTTTGCCTCGAGTTCCGCTTTACGCTTGACCTCGGCGTCGCGCTTGGCAGCCGCCTCCTTGGCGGCCTGCTCTTTGGCTCGGTCGGGTTTAGGTGGTTCGGACTCGGACTTCGGGGGCTCGGGCTGCGGCTCGGGCTCGGGTTCCGGTTCACGGATTGGTGCCGTGGGCGGCGCGCTCGGCGCCGGCCGACTGAGCGGCAAGCCCCCGATCGCGCGCGCATCAACTACCGTCGCCTCGATGGCGAGCGTTGGCAATGGTGGCGTGGAGTCGGACGTGACCCACCAGCCGCCAACAAACATGATGGCGACGAGCGCACCGTGCAGCAAAGCTGAAAGAATAAAGGGTCGCCAGCGCCCCGCTTGCGAGGTCATGTGCGCACAGGCGGCTCGGTCAAAAATCCGACCTTGGCGGCACCGGCACGCTGCAGCAATACCATCGCCTCGACGACCCGCCCATAGGGAACGGCGCGATCGCCTTTGACGAACACCGGCACACCGGGCGTTCGCCGCAAGAGCGCTGCGACTCTCGACTCCAGCATCACATCCTCGAGTGCCTCGCTCGGGCTTTCACCCTGATTGAGAAACAGCCTGCCCTCGGCATCGATGGACACCACGATCGGCGGGGTATTTTTGAAATCCTCTGGATCAATCGCCTCCGCCTCGGCCTGCGGTAAATCGACCTTGATACCTTGCGTCAACAACGGCGCGGTGACCATGAAGATGATGAGCAACACGAGCATCACGTCGATGTAGGGAACGACGTTGATCTCGCTCATCGGTCGACGACCTCGCTTCGGCTGTGCCATGACGGGTGTCTAAACCTCAGCCCGCGCCGCGCGTCGCATGACGCTGCAGGATCGTCGAGAACTCTTCCATAAACGCATCGAAACGACTCTCGAGACGCCACACTTGGTCGGCATAGCGGTTATAGGCAACCACCGCCGGAATAGCCGCGAATAGTCCGATCGCGGTTGCGATCAAGGCCTCGGCGATACCGGGCGCGACGGTTGCAAGCGTCGCCTGCTGCACTGAGCCCAAACCGACGAACGCATGCATGATGCCCCATACGGTACCGAAGAGCCCGACGTACGGACTCGTCGAACCAACCGTCGCCAGATTGGACAAACCTTGCTCCAGACTTTCGATTTCTTTGATCTGCTGTGCTTTCATGGCGCGTCGCGCGCCTTCGAGCAAGACATCGGCGCTATCCACACCCTGTTGCTTCAGACGCGCGAACTCGCGGAAACCGGCTTGGAAGATGCTGTCGATTCCTGCGGCTCGGCCACGCGCTTCGATGCTCTTGTAGAGCGCGGCCAAATCTCCGCCGGACCAGAACTCCCGCTCGAAACGCTGCAGATCATCCGCAGCCGATCGCAGCGCCTTGCGCTTTCGAAAGATGATGCCCCAAGAATAGATGGAAGCTGCGAGCAACAACGCCATCACCGCCTGCACCACGATCGTGGCCTCGGCAATCAGACGCAGGATGGACAAATCATTCAAGGCAAATACTCCAACATGCGCCGCGGACGCAGCGACTTGGCATCGACACAAACCACACGGACTCGCCCTTCGATGAGAAGGTCACCATCGGCGCGATGGATCGCCTGTTCGAAGATCGCACTGGTACGACCCTCGGGCGACGCCCGACAACTGACGATCAGCTCATCGTCGAGCCTCGCTGGAGCTCGATAATCGACTTCCACATGCAACACCATGAAGAGCACGCCACGCTCTCGTTCTAGCGAGGATTGCGACACTCCAAGCGCTCGCAACCATTCGGTGCGAGCACGCTCCATGAATTTGAGGTAGTTTGCGTAATAGACGACGCCACCGGCGTCCGTGTCTTCCCAATAGACGCGCACGGGCCAAGTCCAGTTTTCGCCGAACAAGCGGCTCATGCATCCTCACCAAACAACGGCATGGCCGTCGCGGGACGTGCGGGCGGTGTGAGTCCGAAGTGAAGATAGGCGTTGCGGGTGGCCACGCGCCCACGCGCAGTACGCATCAAAAAACCCTGCTGGATCAAAAACGGCTCGATCACATCTTCTAGCGTGCCGCGCTCTTCACCGATCGCGGCGGCGAGACTATCGATACCGACCGGCCCACCATCGAACTTGTCGATGATCGTCATCAGCAACTTACGATCGAGCAAATCAAAGCCTAGCGGATCGACCTCCAAAAGATCGAGCGCAGCGGACGCCATCGCAGCCGTGATGGTGCCATCACCTTTGACCTGCGCATAATCGCGCGCGCGTCGTAACAGACGATTCGCAATTCGCGGGGTACCTCGCGAACGTTCGGCAATACGCTGAGCACCCTCAACAACCAGCGGCACACCCAGTATGCCCGCAGAACGCGTCACGACATTTGTGAGGTCAGCGACATCGTAAAACTCGAGCCGCTGCACGATGCCAAAGCGATCTCGTAACGGCGAGGTCAACAAGCCCGCACGCGTCGTTGCGCCGACCAAAGTAAACGGCGGCAAACTCAGCTTGATCGAGCGTGCTGCGGGCCCCTCCCCGATCATGATGTCGAGCTGATAATCCTCCATCGCGGGGTACAACACTTCCTCGACGACGGGCGACAGCCGGTGAATCTCATCGACGAACAGCACATCGCGCGGCTGCAAATTCGTGAGTAGCGCCGCAAGATCACCCGGGCGCTCCAAAACAGGCCCGGAAGTTTGTTTGAGATTGACGCCCATTTCAGTGGCCAAAATATTCGCGAGCGTCGTCTTACCAAGACCCGGCGGACCGAAGATGAGCACGTGATCAAGCGCCTCGCTGCGACTGCGCGCGGCACTGATAAAAATGTCGAGCTGCTCTTTGACGGGGCGCTGGCCGACATAATCGGCGAGGCGCTTCGGCCGGATGGCGCGATCGATTGCTTCTTCCTCGCGCGAGCCTTCTGCGCTGATCACACGCTCGGTCACTTGGCCGCTCCCTGCAGGGCTCTGCGAATGAGTTCTTCGGTGGTGCTGACGCCGACGCCCGCTGATTTGATGAGACGCGTCGCTTCGGCGGGCTTGTACCCCAGAGCGACCAAGGCGGAGAAGGCTTCACCTTCGGGACCCGCGCTCGTCATCTCGGGCAAGGCGGATGGGTGGCTTTGATCGGCATCGAGACGATCTCGCATCTCGATCACGAGACGCTCGGCGGTCTTGCGGCCCACGCCTGGAATTTTCGTCAGCGCATTTGAATCACCCGAGAGCACGCAGGCCGCAAATCCTTCAACGGTGGTGCCCGATAGGATAGCGAGCGCAATGCGCGGACCCACACCCTGCACTTTCAACAGATGCCGGAACAAGCGACGCTCCTCGGCGCTTCCGAAACCATAAAGAATGTGGGCGTCCTCGCGAACGACCAAGTGCGTCAGCAAACGCGTGGTTTCTCCCACCGCCGGTAAGCTATAGAAGGTCGACATTGGTGCCTCGAGCTCATAGCCCACACCGCCGACTTCGAGCAGCAGCTGGGGCGGCGCCTTGATCACGATCTTGCCGGTCAGCGAACCGATCATGCGTTACCTGCCGAGAGCAGCGCGCGCAAACGTCGGTGGTGCGCATGACACAGCGCAACAGCGAGCGCATCGGCCGCATCCGCGGTCAGACGCCCCTCGATATCGAGCACGCTACGCATCATGTGAGCCACCTGCATTTTGTCTGCCCCACCAAAACCCACCACCGCAAGTTTGATCGCGCGTGGCGCGTACTCCGCCAATTCGATCGTTTCACCGACAGCAGCCAATGCCGCGCCGCGAGCTTGTCCGAGTTTCAAGGCGCTATCGACGTTGCGACTGACGAACACCTTTTCGACGGCCACCTCGGTGGGTGAAAACTGCGCGATCAACTCGCGCACGCCGGCGTGGATGCGAGCCAGCCGCGCCTGGACTTCAAGACCCTCAACCTCGATACGCCCTTGCGCCAAGCACCGCTGGCTACCAGGCCCGATCTCCAATACGCCAAAGCCCGTCCGCCGCGAACCCGGGTCGAGGCCAAGAATACGAACGGTCGCGGTGAGGTCTTGGGAGACAGCCGATGGCGGTGCACTGACCGCCGCTGCAGCGGACTCCGGACGAAAGGCGCGCCAGGACTTGGAGCGATATCGCGACATGCGTCCGCGACCCCGAAAAAACGGCTGGAAAACCAGTTGCGTATGATACTCCGAAACGGAGACGCACCGTGCAAATTGCCGAGCCCGTTCCTGAGGCACTGAACCAAGACATCGAGCGATGGTCCGACGCGCTGCGCGACGCCGGCGCTACGGCGGCGCACCTGCAACAAGCGAAGATGGCGGCACGGATCGTGGCGCACCTGACGCTCGATACGGAGGTCACCGGCGGTGTACTGCTGCACGAAGCGGCAGTTGAACTCGAGCAGGTTCGGGCAGCCTTCAGCGTCGCAAGTCGAAGTGTCGCCGATCAACTGACACGCCTCGGTGAATTCGGCGGCAACATGCGCTGGGAGGAAAGCGTCACACCACGCGGCTCGCAGGCCGAAATTCTACGAAGGATGCTGCTCGCCGTGGTGTCCGACCCGCGTCTGATCGTGGCGCGCCTTGCGATTCAGCTCGCTCGGCTGCGTCTCGCGCGCGATCACACCGAGCACGATCGGCTGCAACTGGCCCACGAGTCGCGCGCCGTCTTCGCACCCCTCGCCCATCGCCTCGGAGTGTGGCAGATCAAATGGGAGCTCGAGGATCTCGCGTTTCGCTACCTCGAGCCAGAAGCCTACAAGTCGATCGCCAAGGCACTGGCTGAGCGTCGAGCTGATCGCGAGGCCTACATCGCAAGCTTCGTCGGTGAGCTACGCCAATTGCTAGCCGCTCAACATTTACAAGCCGAGGTACAGGGGCGAGCCAAACACATCTACAGCATCCATCGAAAGATGCAGCGCAAGCGACTCACGCTCGATCAACTATACGATCTGCGCGCAGTGCGGATCGTGTGCCAGTCGGTCGCCGAATGCTATGCCGCCCTCGGTGTGGTTCACGGTCATTGGCCTTACATCCGCGGCGAATTCGACGATTACATCGCCACACCGAAGGATAATTTCTACCGCTCGATCCACACGGCTGTCATAGGGCCCGGAGGCTTACCGGTCGAAGTGCAAATCCGCACCCTCGAGATGCATCAACAGGCAGAGCTTGGTGTGGCTGCGCATTGGCACTACAAGGAAGGCGGTGCACGTGATGCGAGCTTCGAAAAGAAGATCGAATGGGTCCGTAGCCTGCTCGATACGCCCGAAGCGGCTGGCGCCAGCGACCAAGACTTTCTCGATCGAGTTCGAGCCGAGTTGTTCGAGGATCGAGTGTATGCACTGACGCCGCGCGGCGAGGTGGTCGATCTCCCGCAAGGGGCGACGGCGCTCGACTTTGCCTATCAGGTGCACACCTCACTCGGTCATCGCTGTCGCGGCGCGAAGGTGAACGGACGCATCGTGACCCTGACCCAACCGCTCGCCAACGGACAAGTGGTCGAGATCATTACCTCGAAACTGGAAAACCCCAGTCGCGACTGGCTGACGCAGGAAGGCTTTCTGGTCTCGCCGCGCAGTCGCGCCAAGCTGCGCAGTTGGTTCAGACGGCTCGATGCTTCCGAGAACGAAGCGGCGGGAAGACAACTGCTCGAACGGGAACTCACGCGACTCGGCGTTGGACTTGATCTCGTGCCCGCCCTCGCCGCGGATCTAAAGGCGGGCGATGCGAGCCAGCTCTATCGATGGTTGGGCGAAGGCGAGATCACGCTCACCCAGGTCGCCGCCGCCGTCACCCGTCGCATCACGCCCAAAGAACCAGCTACGGCACTACCGATTGCAGCGCGTCGCAACCCAACGCGCGCCAATGAAATCGGTGGTCCGATCGCCCTAGAGGGCATCGGTCATCTGCCGATGACTTTCGGCAAGTGCTGCACACCGGTTCCGCCGGAACCGGTCACGGCCTACATCACCTTGAGTCGCGGAATCACCGTGCATGCCAATCGCTGCGCCAGCCTGCAACGCATGCGCTATGCACACCCGGAGCGCTGTTTGACAGTGAGCTGGTCGGTCGACCCGAAACGCCGCTGAGTCTTTAGCGATTCGGCATGTCGATGGCGCGCTTGTCGGCCGCCAAAGCCGCCTCGTGCAGCGCCTCAGACAAGGTCGGATGCGCGTGGATCGTCCGCTGCAGATCTTCGGCACTCGCTGAATACTCCATCGCGAGCACCGCCTCCGCGATCAACTCACCGGCCATTGGGCCGATGATGTGAACACCGAGAATCTGATCATCGTCAGAGGCCACGACCACTTTGGCAAAACCTTGGCTTGCTTCCATCGCTCGCGCGCGGCCGCTCGCGAGGAACGGAAAGCTGCCGACCTTATAGGCACGGCCACTGGCTTTCACTTGCTCTTCGGTCTGGCCCACCCAAGCGATCTCTGGAGCCGTGTAGATCACCGAGGGAATGGCGTCGTAGTTAACGTGCGAGTAGAGACCCGCAATGCGATCGGCCACCGCAACGCCCTCTTCCTTGCCCTTGTGCGCGAGCATCGGACCGCGCACGCAATCACCCACCGCCCAGACATTCTCGACGCCCGTGTGGCAATGCTCGTCCACCTCAATGAAACCGCGGGCGTCGAGCTTCACACCCGTGCCATCGGCCAGCAGATTGTCCGTGTAGGGACGACGACCGATGCAAACGATGAGCTTGTCGACCGTGAGCGACTGCGTTGCATCTGCGGCATCCGTGTAGGTCACAGCGACCGCGCCCGATTTCACCACGGCGCCAGTGACCTTCGCACCGAGACGAACATCGAGGCCCTGCTTTTTGAAGTGCTTCAACGCTTCTTTCGACAACTGTTGGTCAGCCATCGCCAAGAAGCCGGGCATGGCCTCCAGCACGACCACCTCTGCGCCCAAGCGACGCCAGACGCTGCCGAGTTCGAGTCCGATGACGCCCGCGCCGATCACGCCCAAGCGCTTTGGTACGGCGTCGAATTCGAGAGCACCCCAGCTATCGACGATGTGCTTACCATCGAACGGCGCACTCTTGAGTTGCATCGGCTGCGAACCACTCGCCAACACGACGTGACGCGCAGACAACGTTTGCTTGGCACCGTCGTGCGCCGTGAACTCAACCTGTCGATTCGGCAGCAACTTGCCATGCCCTTGCATCGCGGTGACACCCGCCGATTTCAAGAGTTGCACGATGCCACCCGTCATGTTCTTCACGATGCCCGCTTTACGCTTTTGCATCGCCGCGATATCGACCGACACCGCACCGGTCTTGATGCCATGCGACGCAAACTCGGATTGGGCGCGATGGAAAAGCTCCGACGACTCGAGCAACGCTTTGGATGGGATGCATCCTGCGTTGAGACAGGTGCCACCAAAAGTGGCCGACCCGTCGTAATTCTTCCAACCATCGATACAGGCCACCTTCAGGCCATTCTGCGCCGCTCGAATAGCAGCCGGGTAACCTGCCGGGCCGCCGCCGATCACGATGACATCAAATTCGCTCATGAGATAACTTCCTGCAATCAAAGACCGAGCAGCATGCGACCCGGATCTTCCAGGCAGTCCTTGATGGCCACGAGGAACTGCACAGCCTCACGACCATCGATGATGCGGTGGTCGTAGCTGACGGCGAGATACATCATCGGCCGAACCACGATCTGACCATTCACGACCACCGGTCGCTCTTGGATCTTGTGCATACCGAGAATGGCGCTCTGCGGCGCATTCACGATGGGAGTCGAGAGCAGCGAACCGAAGACACCACCGTTGGTGATCGTGAAGGTGCCACCCTGCAGATCTTCGAGTGCGAGGCTGCCCGCACGAGCGCGGGTACCGTACTCGACGATCTGCTTCTCGATCTGAGCAAAGCCGAGATTCTCGGCATTACGCAGCACAGGAACGACGAGACCACGATCGGTCGAAACGGCGACACCGATATCGTAGAACTCGTGATAGATGATGTCGCTGCCTTCGACGGCCGCGTTCATCACCGGATACTTGCGCAGCGCTTCGATGCTCGCCTTCACGAAGAAGGACATGAAACCGAGTTTGGCCCCGTGCTCTTTCTCAAAACGATCCTTATGACGCGCGCGCAGCTCCATCACGGCCGTGAGATCCACTTCGTTGAAAGTGGTCAGCAAGGCTGCCGTGTGTTGCGCCTGAACAAGACGATCGGCGATGCGCGCACGCAGTCGCGTCATCGGCACGCGCTGTTCCGCACGCGGACCCGACGGACCGCGGGTCGCCGCGACGGCGGCAGGTGCCGCCTTCGGCGCACTCGCCGCACTGACGACATCCGCCTTGGTCAAGCGGCCATCACGACCCGTGCCCGTCACCGAGGCCGGATCAATCTTGGTTTCTTCCACAACGCGGCGCACGGCCGGGCTCAGTTTCGGATCTGCTGCTTTGCTCGCGCTCGCCGCCGGTGCGGCAGCGGCCACCGCCGCCGCGGGAGCAGCCACCGCAGCGCCCTTGGCGCCCTCTTCGAAGATCGCGAGCAGATCACCGCTTTTGACGGTGGCTCCCGGCTGAACCTTCCATTCTTTGACGACACCTGCAGCAGGTGCCGGCACTTCGAGCACGACCTTGTCGGTCTCAAGATCGGCCAGGTTTTCATCGCGGCTTGCAGCCTCGCCCGGTTGCTTGCGCCAAGCGACCAAGGTGGCATCGGCCACGGATTCGGGAAGTTGGGGTACGCGAATTTCGGTAGTCATCGAAGGAAGGTCCTCAAAAAAATCAACGCTTGCGACGACCCGCAGCCGCGGCACGCGGTGCGGAAGTTGACGCGCTCGCCGCTAAGGCCGGAGCCGGATCGCCGAGTCGTTTGGTGGTGCGATTGTCATCCTCGCGGGCTGCGGACTTCAGTGCCGCATCCACGAGTCTGGCCTGCTCAATCTCATGAATCTTCGGAATGCCCGTCGCCGGAGCGGCCGCCGGCGGACGCCCTGCGTAGAGCAGCGTACGTCCCGCGAGCGGTCGCTCGAGACGATGGCGAATCTGGTACCAAGCACCTTGATTCTGCGGCTCTTCCTGACACCAGACCACTTCCGTTGCATTCGGATAACGCGCGATCACCGCCGCATACTCATCGGCCGGGAACGGATAGATCTGCTCGAGACGCGCGAGAGCAACATCCTGCTGACCCGACGCACGTCGTGCCTTGAGCAAGTCGAAATAGACCTTGCCACTTGAGAATACGACTCGACGAACCTGGGCCGAATCGATCGCATCGATTTCATCGATGACGTTGCGGAAGGAATCAGCAGCGAGGTCGTCGAGCGTCGACACCGACAACTCGTGACGCAGCAGACTCTTCGGCGTCATCACGATCAGCGGCTTGCGGAACTCGCGCAACATTTGACGACGCAGCATGTGGAACATCTGCGCGGGCGTCGACGGCACGCAAACCGACATGTTGAGCTCAGCGCAAAGCTGCAAGAAGCGCTCAAGGCGTGCCGATGAATGCTCAGGTCCTTGGCCCTCGTAGCCATGCGGCAGGAACAGCGTGAGGCCGCAGTAACGACCCCACTTCGATTCGCCCGAGCTGATGAATTGATCGATGATGACCTGCGCACCGTTAACGAAGTCACCGAACTGGCCTTCCCAGATCACGAGCACACTCGGATCGGTCTGCGAATAACCGTACTCAAAACCGAGCACGGCTTCTTCGGAGAGCACCGAATCGATGACTTGGAAGCGCGGTTGACGCTCGGCAACATGCTGCAACGGGATATGCACGTCACCCGTATTTTGATGGTGCAGCACGGCGTGACGATGGAAGAAGGTGCCACGCCCCGAGTCTTGACCCGAGATGCGAACGGCGAAGCCCTCTTCGAGCAAGCTCGCATAGGCCAAAGTTTCGGCACAGCCCCAATCGAGCGGCAGTTCGCCCGCGATCATCTTGGCGCGATTGACCATCACCTGCTGCACACGCGAGTGCAGCGAGAATCCGTTAGGTACCTGAGTGACTCGCTCACCGAGCGCCTTCAAACGCTTAACCTCGACACCCGAGTGAACACGCGCGGCCCAATCGACCTGCATGTAGGGGGCCCAGTTGACCGTGTACTTGTTACCGATCATGCCGAGCGAGGCACGCGCCTGCGGTCGACCCTCATCGAGTCCCGTGCGGTACTGCTCCACCAGCGCATCGGCATCCGCGATCGAGAGCACGCCCTCGGCCGCCAAGCGTTCGGCATACAGTTTGCGGGTGGTCGGATGCTTACGGATCACGTTGTACATCACCGGCTGCGTTGCAGCGGGCTCATCGGCCTCGTTGTGACCCAAGCGGCGATAGCAGACGAGATCGATCACGACATCCTTGTGGAAGCGCTGGCGATAGCGCATCGCCATCCGCGCCACGAATACCACCGCTTCCGGATCGTCGCCATTGACGTGGAAAATCGGCGCTTCGAGCATCTTGGCAACGTCGGAGCAGTACATCGTCGAGCGCATGTCTTCCGGCTTCGACGTGGTGAAGCCCACCTGATTGTTGACGACCACGTGTATGGTGCCGCCTGTGTAGTAACCGCGCGCCTGCGACAGCTGCAGCGTTTCCATCACGACGCCCTGGCCACCGAAGGCCGAATCACCGTGGATCAACAACGGGACAACGCTCTCGCCGAGCGCGTCGTTACGGCGCTCCTGACGAGCACGCACGGAACCCTCGACGACCGGGTTCACGACTTCGAGGTGCGACGGGTTGAAGGCAAGACCCACGTGGACATTGCCACCGGCGGTACGCAAGTCCGCAGAGAATCCCTTGTGATACTTCACGTCACCCGAGCCCTTGATTTGGCTCAGGTCATACTTACCCTCGAACTCCGAGAACAAATCTTTGGGCGATTTGCCAAGAACGTTGACGAGTACGTTCAGACGACCACGATGCGCCATGCCGATGACGAACTCTTCGGCACCGAGCGAACCGCCGGTCTGCACGAGATCATCGAGCAAAGGGATGAGGGATTCGCCGCCTTCCAACGAAAAGCGCTTCTGACCGACATACTTGGTGTGCAAGTAGCGCTCGAGGCCCTCGGCCGCGGTGAGTTGCCAAAGAATGTTTCGACGCTCCTCGGCAGAAAACCGCTGGTTGGCGCGTCCAACTTGAAACTCGTCCTGCAACCACAGGCGCTCATCGGTATTCGAGACGTGCGCGAACTCGGCACCGACCGTGCCGCCGTAAACCTGATTCAGCGTCTGCAGAATCTCGCGCAGCGTCGCGCGCTTCGGGATGCCTTCGGTACGACTGCCGGTGTAGAAAACCGACCCAAGATCGGCATCGGAGAGACCAAAGTACGCAAGATCGAGCACCTTCGGGCGCTCACGACGCGTCAAACCGAGCGGGTCAAGATTGGCGATCAAATGTCCGCGGTTAGCGTAGATCTGCACGAGCCGCGCGACCGCGCCCTGCTTGCCACCCTCATCACTGCTGTCGCCACCACTGGTCGCGACGCTGACACCGAACTCGCGGGCGAATTTCGCGCGCTGTGCGATGCCGCTTTGAATCGATCTATGAAAGGCCTCACCCCCGCTCGTTCCGCGCGGCAGCTTCGAGAAGTACTCGCGCCAGCGGGCATCCACGCTGGCCGGGTCCGTCAAATACTGTTCGTAGAGAGCTTCGACATAATCGGCGTTGCCGCCGTGCAAAGGAGAGGATTCGAGCAAATCGCTGCGCGTTGCGCCCATGGAAGAAAAGGCCCCCGAAAAACCATCGAAAAAGCGCGCGTAGTTTAACGGATTTGCGGGACTGGCGCCGAAGCGAGGTATGGCGCCCCCGGCCGGAGTTGAACCGACGACCTACCGCTTAGGAGGCGGTCGCTCTATCCACTGAGCTACGGGGGCAGCAACCGCAACTAGATTGAAATGGTGGAGCGGAGGAGGATCGAACTCCCGACCTTCGCATTGCGAACGCGACGCTCTCCCAGCTGAGCTACCGCCCCACACGAGGGCGCGGATTCTAGCACCGACGCCCGCCAATACCGAAACCTTCTGCTCGGGGTTATTAACGACCGCTAGGCGGTCAATATCGCAGGGTCACCACGGACGGTGGCCCGAACCGCGTGACGGTGACGATGTACATCCCGCCGTACTCGTCATCGCCGATCGACACCGATGTCGAGCCGCGCGTCAGTTTATCGATGATGACGGGCACCGTGTTCGAGTGACCTACGACGACCACTCGCCCGCCGACATGACGCTCGCCAATATTGGCGAGCAAACCATCGACGTCCCGACCCTCGCGAACGGTCACGGAAACACCGAGCCGAGCGGCCAACGGCGCGGCAGTCAATTGCGCGCGACGGGTGTCGCTCGCGTAAATCGCGTCGATCTTTTGATCACCCAGCATCGCGGCCAATCGCAATGCTCGTTGCTGCCCCGCCTCGCTCAGCACCGGATCGTCATCCACCGACAGCGCCTTCTCGGCATGGCGCAACACAATCACGCTCGTCGTTTCGCCCAGCACGTTGATACTGAAACGCACCACGAAAAACAGCGCGACGCTCGTGATTGCCACAGCAGCCGCTGCCAACCACAGCGGCGCCAGGAAAACGCGTCGACCGCTCGTCACACTAGGAGACTTCATGCACGCCACTATAGCGGATCGACATCCCCACCGATGCCCGCACGCAGCTCCCTCGGTGAATAACCGAAGCGCTCACGAAATGCTTTCGTGAAATTGGCTGCGGATGAATACCCCAGCATGTCACTGATGACGGTCACCGAGGTGTCGGTATTAACGACGATCGAATACGCACGACGCAGGCGCTCCTCGCGCAGCCATGAAAATACGGGCTGACCGCAAAGCGACTGAAAGGCGTCGTTCAACCGACGGCGATTAGTTCCCATTAGACGTGCTAGCTCGTCGAGCGACGGCGGGTCGGATAGTCGATCGAACAAGATTCTCTGCACACCATTGACCAGCACGACATCCAGCGACGCACTCGGTAGCTCGGCACTTGAAGACTCGTTCTTGACCACGGAATAAGCATCCGATGCGCGCCTCGCCGCGAGCTGCAAGTGCACACCCACACGTGCCAATACTTCTTCGGCTTCGAAGGGTTTCGTGATGTAGTCAACGCCACCGGCGGCAAACCCCTTCAATCGATCGGCCAAGTCCGTCGAGGCCGACAGAAAGATCACCGGAATCGTCGACGTCGTCGGCTGCGCCTTTAAACGTCGACAGACGGTGAAGCCATCCATGTCCGGTAGCTTTACATCGAGCAAGACCAAACTCGGCTCTAATGCGACCGCCTGTTGATATCCGCGCTCGCCATCCAAGGCCACACTGAATCGCAGATCTTTTAGCGGCATCAATTCCATTAAGAACCGCAGGTCTGTTACCGAGTCATCAATCAGTAATACATCCACACGCGGCGATATTGACTTTGGATTTGTCATGCGCTCGAGCGCCCCAAAATCGCCTCGAGCGCTTTGAAATCCAACATGGTGATCGCCCTCTCGACCTCGTCGGCAAACGCGGAGCATTGCGGATAGTCACGTCGCAAATGCGTCGACCATTCACGAATCGCCGTCACCTCACCGAGATCGACCATCCGCGATAACGCCTGCAGTTCCGGCACGGGCGGCCTAGCAGTCGTAGCGCCACCAGATTCGCTTAACGGCTTGTCCCTAATCCACTTTATATCGAGCAACTCACCAATCCGCTGCAACAACAAGTCATGATCAACCGGCTTCAATAGGCTCAAAGAAAAACCCCGGTTGAGCGGCCAACCGTCCGGTGGACTCGGCGGCGCAGCGGATAGCAAAACGGTCGCCGCATTTGCGTGGGTCTCTTCGGCTGTCTCGAGCACATCCCATCCGTCACCATCCGCCATGAACTGGTCGGTGATGATCAAGTCGATCTCGGGAGAACGGCGCATCAACTCGGATGCTTCTCGCCCACTGTCCGCCTCGATCACGCGAAAACCCAGCCGTATCAACAACGCGGCTAATAATCGCCGATTGGCCTGCTCGTCATCGACCAACAGAATGGTTCGCCGCTCACCCGCATAACCCGCAGCCTCAATCGGCTGACGCTCCGACTCAGAAATCGGAATGGTTTCATCGGCAGTACTGATCGGGATATCAATGTTGAAGGTAAAACAGGCGCCTTTTCCGAGTTCGCTGCTGACCGCGATGTCCCCACCCATGAGGTTGACGAGCTGCCGGGCGGTTGGCAAACCCATGCCGACACCCCTACCACTGGTATGGGCATTTCGACCCACGCGCGTGAAAGGCAAAAAGATACGTTCATGATCCTCGGGAGCAATGCCCTCACCCGTATCGCTGACCGAAAAGCTCAGGCGCACACGCATCCCATCGAGATCGACTACGCCATACTCCAGCGTGATGATGCCCTCACGCGTGTGACGCGATGCATTGACCAACAAATTATCGAGCACCTGTCGCACCCGACTGGCGTCCATCAACACAACGAGCTGAGTGACATCCAGGCTGCCAACCCGTCGGCGAAGCACGAAGCGGTTTCGATTGCGAGAACTCAAAACTTGTCCGGTCGAATCGATGGCCCGGAGAAAGTCACCCAGCAACACCGGCTCGGGTCGCAATTCGAGCGCGCCCGAGAGGCCACGCGCGTACCCCAAAATCTCGTCGATCATCCCGAGTAAATGGCGACCGCTTTCGATGATACTGCTCAAGCCATCGCGGGCAACCGCCTCTGACATCTTGGCGCCACCACGGAGCAGCAGCTGTGCGTTGCCGAGCACGGTATCGAGCGGCGTTCGTAACTCGTGACTCATTTGAGCGAGAAATTGAACCTGGTCTGCACTTCGTGCCTCGGCGCGTGAGAGTTGGGTCTGCAGTTCGCGCGTGCTTTCCGTCAGCGCGAACAGAACCAGCGGTAAGCCCAGAATCAACGTTAGAGGGGCAAGCTCCAACGCGAGCGCTCCGAGCTCATCCAGTGTCTGTGCAAAGAAAACCCGAGCAATACCAAAAAGAAAGACCACGACCAGCAGTCCCAAGAGCCGACGACGCGCGGGGTCAGCATCACGCATCCCGAGCCAACATAACAGCGCGCCACAAAGCTGCGTCGGCACAAACAGGAAGCTCCACCAGAGCAAACCGGTTTGGTAGTCCATGAAAATAGACCAAAGCTGAGCGAAGGTCTGCGCGCCAATCAGCAGACCACAGCCGACGAGCAGTCGATTAAAACGCCGCAGCGACGGCAGAAAGTTGTATAGGAAACTGGTCCAGCCCAACAAAATCAACAGGCCCGCGATCGGCATGATGGTATCGGGAACCGCGTGATTCGCCGGCCAAAATCGATGCTGCAGTACAGCCGTTCGGTGCAGCTCCACCAACATCTCGCCCGACAATGCGATCACGAAGCTCAGATAGACCCACTGGTGCGTTCGCCATAACAGCAGCAATCCGAAGGCCATCGCAACGATCAGACCACCGGCACCCAAAATCACCCAGAGTTCGCGGCGATCGAACTCGAGCACCGCTTTATCCGGATCTAACAAGCTGGTTCTCAAATCGACCCAAGATGTGGTTTGAACGCGAAGCAATACCTCCACGGTTTCTCCCGCCGGCAACGTCACGGGCAGATAGCCGCGCGTCGTCGCCGGGTCGACACTTAACTGCGCTTGGGGAAAAGCAAGACCAGACTCGGCTTTCACCCAACGATTTCCGTCAGGCAAGTAAATCGCCCGCTCGCGAGTTCGCGAATGTCCGATCTTGAGCCAGCGCGACACGGGCGTGCTCGAACTATTGCGAAGTGAGATCCGCATCCAAAAAGCCGAACGCTCCACTCCACCCACGGTGTCCTGCAAGGACATGGGTTGCCATTGACACCCCCCAGCGAGGACCTGATTTGGCGTTGCATCCAGATTCGCCTCGCACCACAGCATCGACTCGTTGATGTTGGTTCGATGCGGCGTATCGACGACATCGACCGCCGACGACATCGGAGCGGCTACTGCACGGCCGCTACATACGATCCCTGCCAACAGCAGCAATAGACACCGAAAACCGTGGTTAAAATTAATCATTCCAAAATGGATGCATTTTGATGTACCAAAGTGCGGCAAAGAATGATTTCTACCTCGCGTGGAATGATCCTCGCAAGCCACCAAGACTAATCTTTGCGGAACTGTTATGCAGGAACGTAGGATGAAAAAGCCGGTCAAGTTGAGCCTCAACGTCGCTGAGTACCCTAGCTCGAGCACAAATGGACGAGAGTCGGCTACCCAGCCCGCCTCAGATCCGGACGTCGAAGAGCATTTAATGACCCTGCACCATGGCGCGCTACGGGTTCGCGGGGTGCTTCACCTGCTGCAAGAGGCGCTGCAAAGTAATGGCGGGCTGGATCGAAAGAACGTCGATGCGATCTGTGCGTTGGTGGCGAGCAGCGAAAAGGACCTGCACGCCATGGATGCAGCCATCTCCGCGCTAGTCGACAAACATCTGGAGAATTTGCGCAGCTGAGTCAAATTCCGCGCGCGTCGATCGGCCACACATCGACGAGCACATCCCCATGTACACAGTGAATCCGATCGTAAAGATTGATCGTCGGATCGCAGTGAGGTAATCGACACTCGACTCGATCGCCGACCGTCAGGTGCGTCTTGCCGTCAGCAAAGAAAATCTTGCCATGCTCGTCGCCATGGAATTTGTATTCTACGGGAACCGGCATCGGCGTCTGCACGATGACGCGACCACCATCGGTCGCAAAACGCTTGCTACCCGCATCGGTCGTCACCACACCGGCATGAGATGCACTGTGCACCGCAGTTTGCACGAACATGGCGGGCTCGAACGGCGGAGTCAGCCCGTCTTTGGTCCAGACGTCTTCGTACTGCACGTCCATGAACATGAACGAACCCGCCTGACTCTCGGTGAACACCGCCGCCATGGCATCGAGATCGAACGTGCCGGTGCCACCGCCCGAGACGATTTCAGGCGCGAGCGCTATCGATCGCAAGCGCTCAACCAATCGCTGCAATCGAGTCGTCACCTGCGTGTTCTTCTCGCGCCGCTCGACGAGATTTTCGATGTGTTGGATGAACCCGGCATAGCATTGCAAGCCCCGATAGCGAAGCCCGGGTGATCCCGCCACCTGCTGTACCAACGCAATAGCCGCCTCGTCGCTTGCGACACCGGTTCGTTTGCTGCCGGGATCGACATCCACCAGGATTCCAACTGTCACTCCCGCAGCCGCCGCCGCTTTGGATAGGGCTGCCACGTTGTCCGAATGATCTACGGCGAGTAACAAATCCGCCTTGGCCGCGAGCCGAATCACTTCCGCTATTTTTTGAGGCGTTGTCATCGGCGTGGCGATCAGCACCCCGGCAATGCCGCCATCGATCATGACGGCCGCCTCCCCGAGGGTAGCGCAACAGACGCCGCTCGCACCCAACTGCATCTGCCAGCGCGCCAATGCCAAGCACTTGTGGGTCTTTACGTTGACACGCAGAGCGAGTCCGCGTGCCCGCAGCGTATCGAGCAGCAAGCGAAAATTTTTCTCTGCCGCATCGAGATCGAGAACGAGTGCCGGAGTGACCAGCTCAGATCGCGACCCTGCGCGTCCCATCAAGCTCGTCGGCCAAAAAAGCGGCTGCATAGATTTATCCAAGCAGATTCAAGAAAGTGGTGATGACGATGGCGTTCGTGAAGTCGATGAAAAACGCGCCCACAATCGGAGCCACCAAGAAGGCGCGCGGAGCGGGCCCGAATTTTTCGACGATCGTGCGCATCACCGCCATGGCATTGGCGGTCGTACCGAGCATGAAGCCAGTGAATCCGCCGCTCATGACCGCGGCGTCGTAATCACGACCCATGGCGCGAAAGACGACCGCCCAACAGAAAAACGCGATCACGATGACCTGCAAGGCGAGATTCACGAGCAAAGGCCAAGCCACGGCAGTCAACTCCCACAACTTGACGTTCATCAATGCGACCGCGAGGAAGAGCGTCAGCGAGACGGTGCCAACTCGATCGGTGATGTCATGTGGAATCCCGATCCACCCCGAGAAGTCATCCAAGTTTCGGATCATGGCTCCGACGATCATCGCGCCGACGTAACCGGGCAAGGTTAAGCCCGCGTCTTTCATCACGCCGCTCAGCCAAGAACCGATACCCATGGCGAGCAAGATGACCGTCAAGGCCTTCAAAGATCGGCGTGCACCACCCTCTTCGTCATCGGATGCAGCGACCGTAGCGGTGGCAGACGAATCGTCACTCGGGGCAGTGACATTGCTGCTGGCGACCGATGATCCCGCGCGCAAGGCGTGCTGCTCGAGCAACCTCGTTGCGATCGGACCGCCGACCAAACCGCCGAGCACGATGCCCGACATCGCAGCAGCAATCGCCACCGTCTCAGCCGACGGGACGCCGGCTGCCGCAAACTGCGGCGAGAAAGCGAGCGCCGTTGCCGGCCCACCCGCTAAAGCGGCCGGCCCGATCAAAACACCGAGCAGCGGTGATTGGTCGAACAAGACCGCAGAAAAGATGCCGATGAGGCTTTGTACGACGGCGAGAAACGCGGCCAACGCGAGGAAAATCAACGCCTGACCGCTGCCTGAGCGCAGCAAACTCAAACTCGCACTGAAACCGATTGCCGTGAAGAAGGCATTCATCAACGGCGTTTGCAGCGTGGTGTCGAAGTTAATGGTGGCAACACTCTGTTGCCGCAACACGAGCACGACGATCGCGAAGATCAATCCGCCCACGACCGGTGCCGGGATGTTGTATCGGCGTAGGAACGGCAGCCGATCGACCAGTTGGAACCCAACAAACAACGCGAGTGCGCCCGCTGCCAGCGTTTGCACCATATCCAAAGTGATCGTCACGCCCCACCCCCGGGTTGTCAGCTACCCCATAGTCTACGGTCTGGGGCGGACAACTGCCCGGCATCGCCACGCACGCCTCCCTCACGGTCGGCTCGCAGCATCAGCGGGCCATCGAGATCGATGAAGTCGGAGGCTGCGGCGACCAACCACGCCGGCGCGATCGCCAGCGAAGTGCAGACCATACAGCCTGTCATCACCACCATATTGTGGCGACGCGCTGCTGCCAACAACTCGACGGCCCCGGTCAAACCGCCCGTCTTGTCGAGCTTGATATTCACCGCTTGATAACGACTGATCAGACGAGGCAAGTCGTCGACCGTGTGGCAGGCCTCATCGGCGCACAGGGGCACCTCGGATCGAAACCCCTCGAGCACATCGTCCTGGCCAACCGGCAAAGGCTGTTCGATGAGAACAGCACCGATTTTTTTGAGGAAGGAATTCAAGTCCTTGAGTATCTCGAGACTCCAGCCTTCATTCGCATCGACAATGAGCTTGGCATTCGGGGCTGCGTCATGAACCGCCTGTAATTGTCGCTCGGGCGCATGACCATCGACTTTCACTTTGATGACCGGCGCACCGCTCATTTGAGCCGCTGCCAAACTCATTTGCTCCGGAGCATCGAGGCCCACCGTCAATGCGGTCGTCAATGTCGGTGGTCTCGCCAGGTTCAACATTTGATCGACGGTATGCCCCGAGGCTCGCGCTTCGAGATCCCAAAGCGCACAGTCGATGGCGTTCAGAGCAGCGCCCGCTGGCATCAAGCTGCGACACTCGAGACGACTTGCGCCTCCTTCGAGCGCAGCCTGTACCTCGCGAACCTGAATCATCACCGAATCGACGCTCTCACCGTATCGCGGGTAAGGAACGCACTCGCCGCGCCCTATTAACCCGCCATCGGTGATCTCGACCAGCACGACATCGGCGGCGGTTTTGACACCGCGCGAAATTCGAAACGGCCGCGCGAGCTGCCACGACTCGGTGCTGACCTTTACTTGCCGACGCATTCCAGCATCCGATCTACGATCTTCGCCGTTCCCATCGTGACGGGATCCTGACACGGCAAACCCAGTTCACGTTCGATCTGACCGCACAGTTCGACACCGGCATCGACTGGCATCAGCGATGTATTCATCGCAATACCGGCGATCGCGACCTTCGAATTGGTCAGCCGAGCAGCCGTGATATTGGCCTCGATACAATCTTTGAGCGCAGGCACGGAGTAATGCGGCAAGCCGCGCATCTGCTGCCGCCCCGCCTCGTGACACATCACGATGACATCCGGCTGAGAGCCATGCAGCAAACCGAGCGAGACGCCGGCGAAGGATGGATGGAACAGCGAACCCTGCCCTTCGATGAGATCCCAACCACCATCATCGCGCGCAGGTGACACCCACTCGGCACCGCCCGAAATGAAGTCGGCGACCAATGCATCGATCGGAACGCCAGCGCCCGCGATGAGAATGCCCGTCTGCCCGGTAGCGCGAAAATCGGCTTTGATGCCGCGACCACGCATCTCACGCTCCATGGCGAGCGTCGTATACATTTTGCCGACCGAGCAGTCTGTGCCGACCGTCAGCATACGCAGACCCGCTCGCGGTTTTCCGTTCCCGACCGGGATCGAATGCGGGAAGTAACGAGCATCGAAGAGAACGCGACCGCACTCACGCGCGACCGCCTCGATCTGCGGATCAGACGATAATCTTTGATGTAGTCCAGAGGCGACGTTTAACCCAGCTCGCAGCGCTTCGAGGACATCGGATCGGATGTCATCGCCCATCACCCCGCCGGCATTGGCAACGCCAAGCACCATCGTATCGACACCGGCTGCCTTGGCCGCCTTGAAATCCATCACCGGTAAATCGAGTTTCTCGGCGCATCGAGGACCTACGAACTGCGCAACACACCACTCGGGTCGCCAATACGCCAAGCCACGCGCCGTCTTGATGCTGAGTCGGTCTTTTGCATTACCGAGGTACAGCAGGTAGGGCGGACCCCAGCGATCTTGCGCGGGGCTGCTTGCCAGTTTCGTCATCGGGACGCTCATGCGCCAATCCTCTTGTTTAATGAAATCTCGCCGCCCGAATTATTTTCCGGGGCGGCATGGCGGCTCCAATCGAAAAACCCGTCGACCCATAGCCTGAGGTTATTTCGCCTCCCAAACAGCAATGACGGTCTGCTCCCGCACCCAGCCGCTGCGCCCATCGGCAAGCTGCAGCAGGGCCCAACTCAGGAACCGGCGCTCGACGACCCCCACCGCCCCAGGTAAAACCCAACTACCCTCATCGAGTCGATTTTCGACCGGAAGCTCGCGCAGCGTGGACTGCTGGTGCACGACAACGACATTGCGCTCAAGCAGCCTGCCATAACTGGATGTCACCCCGAACGTCGCGACAACACCCACGAGCGATACCAACACGGCCGCGGCAGTGACACGAAACATCGGACGCAGAACCCGTGAGTAGGCGCTCGCCAAGAGCAGCATCGTGAAAGCGATCACCGCGAACGTTGCCGCGAGTTGAAGTCGCTGCCAAAGACCAGGAGGCAGCGCAGCCCTCAGGCGCGCAGCCACACCGACGGACTCGGGCAGCCCACCCTGCTCAGCCGATAACAAGCCAGCTTGCGAGCGCAAGCGCGACCAGAGCGCCGCCCCCTGTTCGAAACGCGGCTCTTGCACCGATGCGATACCGCTGTGCACCGCGGCTTCGGACAACCGACCCTCCGCCTCCAGCACGATCGCCAAGTTGTATCGGGCAACCACATCCAAGGGGTCGCGCTGGACTTGCTCGGCAGCGCGCTCCACGGCCGTTTCGGCGTGCAGCCTCTCTGCCGGTAAAAACAGAGCGCCGCAAAAGATCACGACCCACGACAAGGTTTGCGGCCACCAACTCTGCGCTCGCAGCAGCCATCGCACATCGAATGAAGGCGGCGCGGTCGACTCTGCCAGCGCAACAGCGGCACGCTCGGGCCAATCGGCAGGAAGTTGAGGCTTCGGACCATAGAGCGCCGCATCGACCTGAACCCACAAGGAATACCAGGGCTCGCGACTCACGAAATCAGCGGACGTAGGTGCGCTCCCGACAACGCCTGAACGTTCGGCCAAGGCCAACTGCCAACGATGCAGATCGGCACGAGCTGACTCGTTCAGCGGCCGACTGAGATCGATCTTCGTCAATCGATGGGTCACACGACGAAGTCGTCGGTGGGCGGCACGCGCCACTCGCTCCGGATCGAGTTGCCACGCGCGCCAACTCGCTAAACTCAGCCAAAGAAAACCGATCAACAGCAGACCGAAGAGCGACCAGCGATCAAATCGGCTCAGCGCGACCGGCGCTATCGCACGCCGACTGCCACTTAATGGCTGTATCACCTCAATACTGTCATCGAGCAATTCGTTCTCGAATTCGCTCACGCCCGCCGCAGCACCCGTCGCGATGAACTGCAACGGCGGAGATTCGAGCGTCACGTAACGACCAGACACCGGATCAAAGATGGGTAACGTCACGGATGGCAAGCGATACGTGCCCGGTTCGACGACGACGAAGGTCAATATTTCACGACGCGTACGCTCGAACTCGCCGTTCACCTTGACGTCGTCCCGCACGGTGTCACGCAACTGCAATCCTGAAGGCAGGGTTCGCGTCGGTAGCGCAGCGAGCATTGGCCAATTACCACGCCCCCCGAGCGAGAGCGTCCAGGTGATCAACTCACCGGTGTTGACCTGCTCACGATCGAGCGTCGATTCCAGTTGAAATTGACCGACGGCGCCGCGAAAGCCCGCAGGCGCTGCTGGCAAGGCGCGGACCGCCAACGTTGCTGACTGACTTTGCGCCTGTATCGGCTCAAGAATCGCGCGAGTGTAGTCCCCGTTCGAGACGCTGCCCGTCTGCATCAAAAAGCCGAGGCTCGCAGAGCCCAAATTGAGTCGACCCGGTCGAGGTGCCATGACCGAACGCTTGAAGGTAATGAGGCTCAGCGAGGTTTCTGCCACCTCGTTTAGCACCGGCTGTGCCCAAGCATCGGCGGCCAAGGGCTCGACACTCCAGTTCAACTCTCCGCTCAAGGCACGAAAGGCCGCACGGTCAACGCGCCACTGCATACCGAGTTCGAAGACCTCTCCCGCCCAAACCGGTCGATCGGGCAGAACGTAGGCGCCTTCCACGCGGGGCGCTGCCAGCGACACCGACATCATATTGAGGACGAGCACGACGAGGATCGCTCGGAGTGTCACGTCACCAACCTTGCGTCGGTGGCGCAAGCACGATCTCGCGACCACCACTGCGCCCTTGCATGTTCCGGAACAACTCTGCGTAAGAGTCGCCACGCTCGACTTCACGCAGCAGATACAGCGGCACCGCAACGCTGACGTCGCGCCACTCGGATGCACCGAACTCATCTGCCGCACCGCCACCGGGGCTACGCACGTCGTCGACATCGGATGTCTCAGTACCCTCTGACCCCTCGGTCGGTAACGGCTCTGGTTCGCCACTCGAGCCCATCGCGAGCTTGCCTTCCAACGGTTCGTTAGCAGGATCGATCTCACCATCGTCCGCCATCACCGGTGGCGGCGGCTCGAGGAGACGGCGTAACTGTTGTTCGAGCGCATTCCAATCCGACGCCGAAGGATCGAGCTGTCTTCCCAACGCGACGGCAGCCAAACCGTCGCGCAGCACGCCCTCGGAAATGGGATGCGCGTGCAACCGATGGATCGCACCATAGTTGGCAGCGGCCCGCGCCAAACTGCGATAGTCCTCGGCGCGCACGCTCGGACGCGACAAAATGTTCCGTACGACGCCATTGACCTCATTCAAAGCATCACGCTCTTCGACCGATTGGATGGTCTGTAACGGACGAGCAAACTGCGCCTCTGATCGCAGAGATAACGACGCGATACCCATGACGAGGAAAGCCGCCACGAGCCCACTCGCCGTCATCACACGATGCGCCCTCATCTCAAAAGTGGCGAGCCGTGCCTTTGCCGGCACTTCTCGCCATGCCGAGATCAACAACAAGAGCAGCACGATCGATAACAGCAGACGCTGTGCCCAGCCCTCTATGATGTCCGCTGGCCAAAAACGACTCTCTGTCGGCTTTGCCACCGACAGACTTTCTAGCAGTTGGCGAGACAGCGTCGGATTCTCGTGAGCGCTCAACATCAGGCCACCGGTCGCGGTCGCCAAGCGACGCAAATTCTCGGGCTGTGGCTTAGCGTAAACAAAGAGACCTCGCGCATCGCGCAGCCAACCGCCCGAAGCGGCCGGGATGGGTGCCGTCTTCTCTTGACCAAAGCCGACCGCGATCACGCGTATACCCATCGCTCTAAGACGCGTGACCTCGGCAGCCCAATTCTCTGGATTGGCCTCACCGTCCGAGAGCAACACCAACACTTTATCGCCCGCTGCGGCATCGAATGCCGCGGACGCTTCTCGGATCCAATTGAGATAACTGCTGCCTTGCTTCGGCACGTGAATAGAGCCAAACGAGGTCAACGCACGCTCAGCCAAAGCACGCTCGAGACCGATCGGCGCAACGACGTGAGCGGAGCCCGCGAAGACGAGGACACCGGCGGCCACATCCGGCTGTAACTGACCCAGCGTGCGCGAGGCCAAGCGCGTCGCACGCTCGATTCTCGATGCGCCAGACTCATCGACGATATCCATGCTGCGCGACGCATCCAAGGCGAAGAGAATCTGCTGCGGCATCGCAATCGGTGGCGTCGGCTTCTTTTGGTAAAGCCATAGCGCGATCGAGGTGGTCACCACCGCAGCGATCAGAAATAGCGGCACACCTCTCAACCAGCCGCTGACGGCACGGATCTGTAATTGACCGCCTGCGATGAACCCGTCGAGCACTCTCGTTTGCGCCAGTGTTCTCCCACGGAGTTCGCGGTAGAGCATCACGAATAACACAACCATCGTGATCCACGCGGCTAACAGCAACCCAGGCGCAAGCGAGTGTCGATCGAGCCTCGCTTCGGACTTCTGAACAACGACCAACCGGGATGCGATCGCCGCTAATGCGTCAGTGAGTTGCTTAGCGTCAGCCGCATCGTGATGAGATCCGCCTGTTTCACGCGAAATCGTCGTCAAGGTTTGTCGATCCACGGACGATGGTTGCTGACGCGACGCGATGCGGCGCCCGTTAGCGTCAAAGATCGGATAAGGCGCATAGCCATCTCGACCCATCGCCACCGAGTAAATCGGAATCGAGAATCTCTTGGCAATCGCCGCGGCCTGGGGCGGTTTCAACACGCCGCTCGTATTGGAACCATCGGTCAGCAACACCACCATGCGAGACCGATCTGCGGGTTCCGCGAGTTTGAATTGCGTCAAAGCAAGACCCAAACCATCACCGATCGCCGTGCCATCTTCGATATCGCCGATTTCGAGCGCCTCGATCTGTTGCTTCAACCAAGATCGGTCCGCTGACAGCGGCACGAGCGTATAGGCGCGTCCAGCAAATAGGACGAAGCCCACTCGACCGATCGCCTCATCGTCGATGAAGTCGATGAGCGCGGGCTTCAATACCGACAGTCGATCTTGCGGCGTGGACTGCGAGGACAGATCTTCTGCCAACATCGAAGTCGAGACGTCGACTGCCATCACGACATCTGCTCCGACCGAACGATTGACTGTAGCGGTTGAGACGATGACCGGCTCTGCAGCGGCGAGTATCACGAGGATCAGCGAGGCGTACCACCAGATCGCGACTCTCAAGTTGTCCCATCGTCCGATATCCGAGCGCCAAAAGCCTGCGTACGGAACGACCATCACGCGCAGACGTCCGAACAGGAAACGCACGACCATCGCAATCGGAATCAACATTAACAGGAGCAAGGCGGGAGCAAACTGCAGATCGAGGTAGCTACTCATCGGCGCTTTTCACCCGCCTTGAGCATCTTGATGAACTGACTCAGCGGATCACCCGCCACATCGACGACATGCCGTCGCCGAGAATCGGGCCACCAGCCAACCCATCGGCGTTCGCGCGCGGCTCGCCAATCCGCGTGAGCAACGGCCGCCGCTTCATCTGCTCTGGCGCTCACAACCTGGTTAGCGATGGGATCGAAGATCGCCTTTTGAAGATCGGCCGGCGCACTACGCTCCCAAGGATCCTCCACTCGCAAGCCACGCAAGTCGAAATGTCGACTCCATGCACGCCACTGTGGAGATGGGCTGCCATCGGGAATTTCTGCAAGCCATAACACCAGCGACCCGTGCGGAATCCCGCCTACGACAGTGGGTTGCCGACAACGTTCGCACGCTTCCCGAAGGTTCGGTGGAGTCGACTTCAGTAACCGAACGACCTCCGACAAGATCCGCCGACGATCCCGCGTTGGCTGCAGTCGGTGCTCGATAGAACCGGAACGATGCAATAGCCCCACTCGCTCGCGTTTGCTTGCGGCCAACAACAAGGCGTAGCACACCAACTCGATCGCCACCTCTCGCTTGCTGCGCTCACCACTACCGAACTGCAGCGCCGGATCGTCGTGAAAGACGATGAAGACCACCACTTCGCGCTCTTCGACGAAACACTTTCGATAGAGGTCACCGAGTCTCGCCGTGACATTCCAATCGACGTCGCGAATGTCGTCACCGAAGGTGTATTTGACGACTTGATCGAATTCCATCCCGCGACCGCGAAAGATCGAGCGTTCAGAACCAGTCGCCGTTGATACCGCACGACGCCCGCGCAGGCGCCAAACGAGGCGCTGCAAAGCCTCTCGGGTTTTCGAATCGAGCAAGTGGTTGGCAGACCCGCTCATGGGCGCGGCCCGCTCAGGGAACGGCGACGGAGTCGATGATCTGCGAAATAACCTTCTCGATCGTCGAACCCGCTGCCTGCGACTCGTAGGTCAGCGCAATTCGGTGGCGCAGCACATCCGGCAACAACTCTTGCACGATCGCGGGCACGACGTGATCCATACCTCTGAGCCATGCGAGCGCGCGCGCAGCCTGAAATAGAGCTAACGTTCCGCGTGGCGAGGATCCGTAATCGAGCGTGCGCGAGGCCGAATCGCCGACCGCCAGATCGCGACTGCGCTGAATGAGATCGACGATGTAACGCTCGATGGCGGGCGCTACATGAATTGAATCGATCTGCGCTCGCATCGACATCAGTTCAACGCCACTCGACACGGCCGTCAAACTGGGCGTCTTCGAGACACCACCCCAGCGATGCAACATTTCGAGTTCTTCCTCGACACCGGGATAGCCCAGCACGAGTTTGAACAAAAAACGATCCGTCTGTGCCTCAGGCAAAGGATAAGTACCCTCCTGCTCGAGCGGATTCTGCGTCGCCATGACGAAAAAGGGCTCCGGTAGCGGATGGGTCGTTCCGCCGATGGTGACCTGTCGTTCACCCATCGCCTCTAACAACGCGCTTTGCACCTTCGCAGGCGAGCGATTGATTTCGTCGGCCAAGACCAGATTGGCAAAAACCGGGCCGAGATGGGGACTGAATGTTCCCGTGTTCGGCATATAGATCATGGTGCCGACCACGTCGCTCGGCAACAGATCGGGCGTGAACTGGATACGTTCGAACTTGAGGTCGAGAACCCGACCCAACGATTTCACCAGCAAGGTCTTAGCAAGACCGGGCATGCCCTCCAAGAGGACATGCCCACCTACGAGCAGCGCAATCTGCAGCCGCTCGACGATCTCCGTCTTGCCGAGTACGGCCTTACCGAGTTCGCTGCGAACTCGCTCCGACCACTCGGGACCTTTGACTGACATTCTCGACTCTCCGACTTATCGACCTCGGCGCAACACGCGTCCGTTTCGTTCGGTCGTCACTTTGCCGCCATCGATCGCCAACTTGCCGTTGACGAGCAGATAGTCGACACCCTCGGAGTATGCATCCGGCTCTTCGTAAGTGGCTACGTCACGAAACTTGTCGGCATCGAAGACGAGCACGTCGGCATAAGCCCCTTCGCGCAAGAAACCGCGATCGCGAACGCCGAGTACCGTTGCCGTTAAGCCGGTCGAGGAATGAATGGCCTGCTCGAGCGAGATCACATTGCGCTCGAATACGTAGCGACGGATCTTGCGCGGAAAAGCACCATAGGCGCGCGGATGTTCCTCGCCGGAGCCGAACTCGGACAACCCGCCGTCGGTGCAAGTCATCGTCCACGGCTGCTTCATGAACGCCTCGACATCCTTCTCATTCATGTTGAACGAAACGATCGGTGCTCCTCCTTGGATGAGCATGTCGATGGCGGTGTCGACGGGATCTTGCAACTTCATACGGGCGATCTCATCGAGACGCTTGCCCTGCAGCGAAGGATCGGGCGGGAAACTGCGAATCATCATCGCGTTAGCACCGCCGCGACGCTCCATGTTGTTGATCATCTCCTTACGGATCTGGGCGCGTTGCTCGGGGTCTTTCAATCGCTTCGCCATTTCGGCCTGACCACCCGCCTGTGCCCAACCCGGCACCAATGACGGCTGCAAGCCCGAGCCCGATGCGGCGTAGGCATACTGATCAGCCCAAATCTCGAGGCCTTCAGCGCGAGCGGCGTTGATCACCTCGATCACGTCCTTGGATTTACCCCACACGCTCGGCCCCAGTGTCTTGATGTGCGTCACGATGCCCGGCAACTTGGCTTGGCGCGACACCTCGATCAATTCTTTGGTGGCGTTGACGACACCCACGTCATAGCTCGCTTCGTCACGAATGTGGCTCGTATGGAAAGCGCCGGGATACGCCGCAGCAACCTGCGCGAGTGCTACCAACTCGTCGGTCTTTGAATATTTGCCGGGAATATAGAACGGGCCGCTGGAGAAGCCGAACGCACCTTCGTCCATCGCCTTGCGCACAAAATCTTTCATGCGCTGCAGCTCCGCTGCCGTCGGCGCACGATCCTCGCGACCCATCACGGCACTGCGGACACCGTTGTGGCCGATTGTCGGGATCACGTTGACGCCCGGCGTATGCTTCTCGATCGCCGAGAGCAAGGGCGCGAGATCCGCGGGACCACCACCATCAGGATTGATCAGCACCGTGGTGATGCCTTGATACAAAATCGGCACTGCACCCGCCAGCGGCGCCATCGACAAACCCGGAACCGAGTGCGAGTGCGCGTCGATGAAACCCGGAGTGACGTATTTGCCAGCCGCGTTGATCACGCGGGCCGCCTTGGCGTCCTGCGGAATATGACCCACTGCGACGATCCGATCACCGGAGATACCAATGTCGGCTTTGCGCCAAGGCATGCCGGTACCATCGAGGACCCGACCATCGCGAATGATCACATCAAAAGAAGCGGGCGTGGCCGCTTGCGCTGCATGGGTCGGCAGGAGCGTAGCCAAGCCAGCCGCTGCCATCAGTCCGAGTTTCATAAGCATTTTCAGCATGGTGGTCCTCTCCTAGGTCTCTGCCGACAGAATCTGTCCGGCTACGTCACGAACGTTTTCAAGAAAAGCTGACTGCAAGGTCGTCAACGGCGAATCGATACGATGCACCGCGTAGAGCGATACCGGTATTTGCGGCTCGAGCACGCGGCTTTGAATGGAGGTTTCGGTCGGAGCGCCGGCGGTAAACGGATCGACCATCGCGATCCCCTGCCCCGAGGCAACGAGTGAGCGTGCCACTTGATAGGTCTGCACCCAGGTCGACACCTTAACCGGGGGGGAGAGCGTGCGTAGCTTGGTGTTGATCTTGCGGCCAAGATCGTCTTGTAAGGTCAACCCCACGATTTTCGCGCCCGCCAAACTCGACATCGAGAGCGGTCGAGACAAATCACTGGCGCTCCAATGCCCGGTTGGTGCGATCACCATGACCTGCCCTTCGGAGAGCAACTGACAGCGAATCCGGGGGTGCTCGATTTGCTGCAAGGTCAGACCAACATCACACTCATGCAGCAACAAGGAGTTGAGCATCTCGCGGGTATGCTGCGTGAAAAGATTAATCTCGACCTTTCGAAACGTCTTACGCATCCGGGTCACAACGTTCGGAATGAGCGTATTGGCTAAGGTCGGCGTGCTCACCACACGCAGCATCTCCGAGTCGCTCGGCTTGAGGTTCACGGCCAACTGCTGCAGTTCAGCGAGCTCGTCGGCGATGCGCTCGATCTTCGGGCGTAACACTTCACCCTCGCGCGTTAACCGTACTCGACCCATCACGCGAATGAAGAGCGGATAGCCAAGCTGCCGCTCGGCTTGCTGCAGAAGCTTCGTCGCAGCAGGCTGAGAGATATTGAGAAGTCTCGCGGCGCCCGTCACCGATTCGGCCTGCAACATCGCCTGGAACATCTCGATATATCGAAGCCGCATGATTTGAGTTCCGTTCACCTAGCGTTGGCGTGCAACCGACTCTTCGCTCACCGCACTTCCGGCATGACCCCAAGAGTTTCGGACGTAGGTTGCGATAGCAGCCACCTCATCATCACCCAACTTGTCGCCGAAGGCTTCCATCATTTTCCAACGCCGCTTTTGCCACTCGGTCGAAGGCGGCGTCTTGGGACGATCGGGTCCACGCAAAATGATATTGACCAAAGACTCAGCGCCTGGTGCGTTGACAACCGCACTGCCCGCCAACGGTGGTCCCGTATCCGCGCCACCGGTGCCCTCGGGCTGATGACAAGTGCCGCAATGAATGTTGTAGAGAATACGCCCCTCGCTCATCGTATCGACGTCGAGCGTGTTCGATTTCACCTTCTGTTGATTGGCCGGCAGTGATTTCAAATAAACAGCCATCGCTCGCACATCAGCGACGGGGAGTTGGCGAAGACTCGCCACGACCTCGTTCATGGGACCGAAGACCGCCGCGCGCGGGCTAATGCCACGATGCAGATACCCCGTCAGATCATCCACCGTCCATGCGGCCAAACCGCTCGGGCTACGAGTGAGATTGCTGGCCGCCCACTGCCGCGAGCGTCCATCGGCATCGGTGTGCGAGTGCACGCCGCCCGTCATGAGGAACTCGGAATCCTCAGCACCCAAGGCGTTACGCGGACTATGGCACGCACTGCAATGCCCCAACGCCTCGACAAGATAAGCCCCGCGATTCCACTCAGCGCTTCGATCCGTTTGCCGAACAAAACGCGACTCCTCGAAGAACAGCGACTTCCAAGGCCCGAGCAAGGCACGCTCACCGAAAGGAAACCGCATTTCATTGGCGGGAGGCCGCTGGGATACCGGCGTCAGACTTTTGAAATAGGCAAACAGTGCCGCCACGTCTGCATCGGTGAGTTTCGTATACGCGGTATACGGGAACACGGGATACAGATGCTCGCCATTGGGACGAGTACCGGATCGCAACGCCGCCGTGAATTGCGCCAACGACCACGCACCGATGCCGGTTGCACGATCAGGCGTAATGTTGGTCGAATACAGCACACCGAACGGCGTATCGAACTTCAATCCGCCCGCATACGCCTTACCACCGGGCTTCGTATGACAAGCGACACAGTTGCCGGCGGTCGCGAGATACCGCCCCCGCTCAATCGATGCGCTCGTTGACGCGGTCACCGTCTCGATTCCAAACAGCGCGATCAGGATGACGGCGCCCGCATGACACAGGCGTCGCAGTTCAGTGAAAGTAGCGCTCATCAGTCTGCCGTCACCAATCGAAACTTTTGAACTCGCTTACCCGCAGACTCCGCCGCGTAGATGTTTCCATCGGAATCGAAAGCGGCTTGATGCACTTGCTTCAATTGCCCCGCCCACGGCCCATATTCACCAAAGCGGTGAAGTTCCGTGGCATCGCTACGCTTGAGAATTCGGATTTGAAAATTGCCAATATCCGTCACGGCCATCAGCGTTTGCGATTTGTCTGGCCAGAAACTGATATCCCCGACCGTTCCGGGCGGTAAGGTCTCTGTACCAATGCGGTGCTCGGCGATGAAGGTTCCGTCGGTCTTAAATATGTGCATACGATTGTTATCGCGATCGCATACGTAGACCAAAGAGTCGTTCGACACCGCAATGCAATGGACATTGCGGAACTGCTGGGAAATCGGATTATTAGGCGAATAGCGCGGGACGTCCTCATCGGTCGGCGGTTTGCCATAGGCGCCCCACATACGTTTGAAAGCACCCGTGTCCGCATCGAACACGATGACTCGGTGGTTACCATAGCCATCGGCGACATAAGCCTCGTTGGTCTTCGGATCTACCGAGATCGCGGCAGCGCCGAACAATTGACTCGTATCTTGACTATCGCGCTTGCCGCCTGCGCGACCGATCTGCATGAGAAATTTTCCCTCACGCGTGAACTTCAACACCATGCCGTCGGGCTTGAGCCCCTCTGGCGTGACTCTCGTCGAACTGCCACCGATCCACACATGACCGCGATGGTCTACGGTGATGCCATGTTCGACGGATGGCCAGTCGTAACCTTCAGCCGGACCGCCCCAGGCGTGCACCACATTGCCCTGTCGATCAAATGCGAGGACAGGCGGTGCGGCGATACAACAGCGCGAAGCCGGTGGATTACGCGAAGCGCTCAGCTCGCGCATGTTCAGGGTGCGTGGGCGATTGACGATCCAGATTAAACCTTCAGCATCGACGAACAGTCCGCCGATTTCGCCGATCACCCACCGATTCGGCAAGGGCAACTTCGGCCAATTGGCATCCACTTCGTAGCGAAGCGTTTTTGGCACCTCGACCGCGACGGCCATCGAAGAAATCGACAAAGCCGCGAGCGTTAGGCCAATGATTTTTGCCCGAATCGACATGCAACCCCCGAAAAAAAGCCGCGTGCGAAGCGTTAAGGCTTCGCACGCGGCTGACGGCTTAGAGCTTGAACCGAACGCCCACGCGGAAGTTACGGCCAAGCTGGTCGAACAACGTCGGGTTGGTCGACGGCGTGCCATAAGCACTACCGGCCGGGCCCGGCGCGACAATCGGCGGATCCTCATCAAGAAGATTGCGGATATTCAGGAAGAACTCGTATGACGAGTCGTTCGCCCGCTCCAGTGTGTAGGTGAAATTAGCATCCACCACGAACTGACCATCGATGCTGTTGTCATTGATGGTGCGATTGAACGAGTTTGATGCCGGACAACCCGTCGTGCACTCGACCCAAGCCGTGTTGTACACACCCGAGCTGATGCCACGACCGGTCACGGTCATGGAATAGGGCCCCGACTTGTAGCGCGCTGTCAGGCGATACATGTAGTCAGGCGGACCATCACCACTGGTGCTGCCCACCGAGTCGGTCGGCGTGACGATGCCGTCATCCGAGTAGTTCTCGAGGTAATGGGTAACAAGACCACGCAACTGCAAGTTGCCATCGTTGCCCGCCAAGCCCGGCACATCCATCTGGTAGCTCAGCTCGAGATCGACACCGCGATTGATACGCTCCGCCAGATTGAATGGCGAAATCGCAATCTCGGTGATGATGTTCGTGCCACCGGCTGCCACACCGCGAGTGATCGCCGCGCAGTAGACCTGATTGCCTTCGAAGCAACGATCAACGATCTCTTGTGCGGGCAGCGAACCGATCGCCCCTGCAAGATCAATCTCGTAGTAGTCAACCGACGCGTTGAAGCCCGGCAGTGCGCCCGGCTGCAACACCACACCAAAGCCCCACTGATCCGCCTCTTCAGGCAGCAAGTTGGGATTGCCGCGGTTGACGCCTCGGTATTGCGTGTTGGCGTTGCTATTGAATGGATCGAGCACGTTGTTGGTATTCGAGGTACCCGCCGCGAACAACTCACCGAGGTTCGGCGCACGAATATCGCGCGAACGGGTCAAGCGGAATCGCAGATCGTCATTCGGCGAGTACGTGAGACCAACCTTCCATGTCGTGACCGCACCCGAGGTGCTGTAGTCGGTGCGACGAACGGCGGCGTTCAAATCGAGCGCCTCGGCCATCGGCTTACCGGCGGCCAAGGGCACGACGGTTTCCAGGAAGGCTTCCTTCACATCGTACTTACCGAAGTTCGGCAAATAGTTGCCGACGAACCAGCCCGAACGATAAATCGGGTCGACGAAGCCCGTGACCTCTTCTTCACGCCACTCGATACCGGTGGCGAGAGAAACCGGACCCGCGGCAACCGAGAACGGCTCACCATTGATCGAGATGGCGGCCACGCGTTGCTCGAGCGTCTGCTCACGTTGCGGATTACCGAGGACATAGGCAAGCGCTTCCTTCGATACGACGCCAATACCCATGCGATTCAACGGCACACATCCGTTACTCGGATCGGTGAGCGTCGAGCGGCAGACGATCTGCGTCGTACCCGGACGGAACACCGCATCCTGCGCCAACGCCAAGCGCGCGTTGTTGGTGATGTCACGCGCCGTTTCGATCGAATCGGACTCACCTTGTTGGTAGTACGCGTTCCAACGCCAGTCGGAGCCGAACAAACTCACTTTGCCATCGAGACCGGCGACGAAGCGCTGCACTGTGCGCTCGTTAGCAGCAAGGCGCAGCGGCAGGTCGACGTTCATCGTGCCCATCGTAAAGCTCGCGATGTTGTTCGCCTGCAGCGCAGTCCTTACCGAGGCCGGTATGAAAGCGTTATCCGAGCGAATGACGACGTTAGCCTGGTTGAACTGATAGCCGGTGATATTGGTCGTTTCAGTCTTGTTACGCGAAGCCTGCACGAATGCCGTCGTATTTTCCGTAAAGTCAAAGCTCAAACGGGCAAATACGCCATTACGCTGCTCTTCAGCCTTCAACGATTGTGCGCTATTGAACTGATTCTCTTGCCAACCGCCACCGACCATCCAAGGGCCTGCGGTCTGCGGCGTCGCAGCACTCCCAGCAGGCTTGAATGCACCGTAATTGAATTGATACGGCGCACCACCCACTCCAAACGCCGTACCGCGCAGTACCGTGTTGGTGATTAAGCCGCCAGCAGAGGCCTGCATCAACGCCGCATTCGAGGTGACGAGGTATTCGGGCTGACCGTTGGTCGTCGTGTAGGTTGGGTTCGGAATCGTGTACCAGCCGTTCTGGTTCCAGTCGCGCGGTACGCCCATCACACCATCATCATCGACCGCTTCGACGGCGGCGATGAAATGACCGCGGTCACCTGCGAACGGGGTGCCGAAGGTCAAAGATCCACGCATCGACTGATTATCACCCTCGCCCGACTCGTTGGCGTCGAACTCGCCCTTGAAGCCGGTGTAGTCCTTATCGAGGATGAAGTTGACGACACCGGAGACAGCGTCGGAACCGTAGGCCGCCGAAGCACCACCGGTGACCACTTCCACTCTCTGTACCAACGACTGCGGGATGTTGTTGACGTCGACGACACCCGTGAGGATCGAGCCAACCGAACGCTGACCGTCGACCAGCACCAGCGTACGAACGGTGCCAAGACCGCGAAGGTTCAACGCATTGACGCCGGCGGTACCGGCACTGATGCTCGTATTGGAGTTTTGCGGCGTCGCGCTACCGACCACCGATGGCAAAGTGTTGACGAACTCGGCGAGGTTCGAGACCGGCGCCGCTTTCAGTTCTTCGATGCCGATCACCGTGAGCGGAGTCGGTGCCTCGAAACCGGCGCGCTCAATGCGCGTACCCGTCACGACGACTTCATCGAGTGAATCGGCAACGGCTGCCTCTTGAGCCATGACCGGTGACGTTCCGAGCGCCACCGTGGCCACCAGTGCCATCGCACTGCCGCCCCATGCCATGCCGACTCGCTGCCGCGAGCCGACTATCTGTCGGACCGCGTCAGCGACGCTGGCTGTTTTGATTGATTTATTCATAGTTCCCTCCGCTCCTGTTCCCCGGATGATTATTCGTGGCGATTCATCGCCGACTCTCGTCGTGTGTCCCGCATGAACACGTATACCAAAAGTGATGTCGCGATACACATAGTCAGGTAGTAGTAGAACCATTCTTCCTGACCAATGGATTTGAACCAAAGCGCGACGGGCTCAGCCGTTCCGCCGAAGAGCGACACCGTCAACGCATAAGGCAGCGCCACACCCGTCGCACGTACCGTGGTTGGGAACAACTCCGCTTTAACCACAGCGTTGATGGAGGTATACCCCGAGACGATAATCCACGCGGCAGCGATCAGGAAAAACGCCTCCAGGGCGCTTGAGGCCGACTGCAGTGCCGTCAACAAGGGAATCGTGAACAAGGTTCCCGCAACACCGAAGCCGATCAACAGCCACTTGCGTCCGATGACATCCGACAGTGCGCCGTAGATTGGCTGCAGAAACATTGCAAACAACAAGGAGCCCGCCGTCACCAAGGTCGTTTGCTCGCTCGAGAGCTGTACGGTGAGCTTTAGATACTTTTGCATGTAGGTCGTATAGGTGTAGAACGCGGCCGTCCCACCCATGGTCAAACCGACGACCAGCATCAATTCGCGCGGATAGCGCATCAGCGCGCGCAGCGAGCTCTCCTTCTTCTCGATGCTTTTGGCAGCGACGAAAGATTCCGTCTCGTGCAAATTTCGGCGCATCAACGCAGCGACGACGGCCAACAGCGCTCCGATGACAAAGGGGATACGCCAGCCCCAATCCATCAATTGCTCTTCGGTCAAAAATACCTTTTGCAGTAGCAGCAGAACCATCACGGCGCAAAGCTGGCCACCGATCAACGTCACGTACTGGAAGCTCGAGAAGAAGCCTCGATGATTCGGGTGAGCGACTTCACTGAGATAAGTCGCGCTGGCACCGTATTCGCCGCCGAGACTCAAGCCCTGCAAGAGCCTCGCCACGAATAGCATGATCGGCGCTGCGATGCCGATCGAGTCATAGGTAGGCGTTATGGCGATGAGCAATGAGCCAAAGCACATCAGCGCCACCGAGAGCGTCAAGGCCATACGTCGACCGCGACGATCAGCAATGTGGCCGAAAATAATGCTACCGAGCGGCCTCACCAAAAATCCGAAAGCGAACAGCAATGCAGCATTCAGTTGCTGCACGACGACATCGTCACCAGGGAAAAACTGATGCGCGAAGTACAGGGCAAACGCCGCGTAGGCGTAGAAGTCGTACCACTCGACGAGATTGCCAACTGAGCCTATGAAAACGGCGCGACCTCGTCGAGCGAAGTCGGCTCTGTCCATCGGTGCGACCGTCGTCGTCACGGAAATGCCACCGCCCAAACTAGCGTCGCGACTCCATCCATCGGTGTGCCCACATCCACCTTCGTTTGAGGATTCATCGCGTAGAACATGTCGTAACTGTCGTGACCGAACATGTCGCCTGGCTGCTTGTCATCCGCATAGGTCCAGAGCGCATAACCCTGATAAGCCCACTGCTTCTTGCCGTCCGGACGAACATAGACATCCCAATAGCCGTTCGCCACAGCGTCGTTCGGCGCGAGGAAAGGCGACCATTTTTCGCAGTCGCGCAGGCAACGCGCATTGATCCCGAGATCACGGCCGACAGCGGGGCGCTGCGGCGCGCCTCGGTGCAAGCTACGACCACCGCCCGACTGATAGATATGGCCGTCACGCTTGTAGAGCGTCTTGCCAGTTTGCGTTGCCAGCACGAGCCCTTGGCTCGCGGTCAACTCGGTGCGAACACCGCTCGGCATGAAATGACGATAGAGAGCCGCCACCTGCCATGGCCCCGCGACACCATAGGCGTCACCCGAGCGGTTATCGCCCGTGTAGGTATAAAGAGGACGCCCCTTCCAAGCCCACTGCGAGCGTCCGTCTTCGCGAGCAACCACCGAGAAGTCACCGATGGGCACCGCAACAGCCGGTGCAGGCACCGGTAATCGTCGCTTGCCGGAAGCCAAGTCACCCTCGAGCAGTGCCGGTTCGTCTTTACCGTCGTGGATATAGACCGTCATACCGCGGTGATCGACGAGCGTGATCGCCGCCGCATCCAGTACCTCGGCAACCTTCAGCCCGGGCGGCGTCATGACGCCGCCGCGCATGGGCTGCACCAAGGCCGTTTCCCAACCTTCGAGCTTCGGTTTGTCGCCGCCCGCACCGCGCACGCCGCTACCGCGCCGACCACCGCCCACCATATTGCCGAAGCCATCTCGGCGCTTGGCGCCAAAGCGTGCGGCGCTGTTCCCGAACACAGAACCGGGGTCTGCATCTTCAGCAAATGTATAGGCGAGCCGCCCCTTCCACGCCCATTGCGACACACCATCGGCGCCACGCACGATCGTCCAATCGCCGATTGGTTGCGCCCCACTCAAGGGTTGGACCGCCTTGAAACGCGGATCGCAATCTCCGTCACACGGCTTCGCGTTGGCCTCGCGAAAATACAACGTCTTGCCTTTCCCATCGGCGAACGCCACTTCGTCACGATAGACCATCGAGGCCGTTTCTTTGCCGAGATCCCAGCCCTGACCGCGACCGACCGCTTGCAGCGTGATCCCAGGTGGGGTCGATGCGACGGACGTCGACGCTTTCTGCGAAGACTTACCCCACGGCCACCAAGAAATCGCTTCGGCTCGGGTCGCAGCGAGCACACCGACGAGGGCGATCGACAGAGCCACTGGAGCGAGTAGACGAACTCGAGATTCACGGGACATGACGCGCGCTCCCCTCAAGATCAGATCAGCATGTCAGTGATAGGACGAGTGGCGCGGTTGGACTGACTGCCCCAAGCACTGACACGCACGCCAAAGCCTTGTTGCACCGTCAAGCCGACACGAGTGACTGGATCGCCTGCCAGCGCGATATGCCGCCCAGTGCGGAACAGACCACCCGCATTACCGACGGTCATGGTGGTGACGTTATCCATCGTGTGCGTGCGAGCATAACCGTGATCGGTCTGCCACAACACGAGCATGCGATCGAGCACCGATCCCGCGCCCTCCGGTGTCGCTTCGAGCTTGCCGAGGAAATTCGCGAACAGCTGATTAGCCCACATGATGAACCAGGTCGTCTCGGGTTGATAACCCAAGGCATCGTCGATCGGTTCTTCATGGGTGTAACCATGCCAAGTCTGCGTCGAACCGGCCTTGCGACAACCTTGCGTGTTCATGGTGACGTTGAAGACGCGCGTCTGTCCGCAGGTGACGGCATGGATCAATAGCGACGTGAAGAGATCGATATTGCGCTCGACTGCGGTGACCTCTGCTCCTGGCTCGGCTTCGGCCGCGATACTCGGCGGCGGCTTGCAAGCCGGCAGCGGCTCGGGCGGTTCGAGTTGCATGGCGATCTGCTTTTCGAGCTGACGCAGCGAAGTGAAATATTCGTCGAGACGCGCGCGATCGCTCGCACCGACCGCTTTCAGCACAGCGCGGCGCTGATCCGATACCTGCGAGAGCACGCTCGCTTTGGCGAGTGCCTTGGTTGAAGGCACGAACTCCGCCGCATTGGGATCTTTGAAGTCAGCACCAAAGATTCGGCGATAAAGCGCCGCGGGCGATGCTTCGACGGGCTTGTACGCAGCACCCGCTCGTTTGCTGACACCGAAACGCCCGCCGGTACCCGTGACATCGAGCGTCTGGAAACGTGTTTGTCGTCCGATGATGTCCGCGATATCGCTATCGAGACTGGCACCACTCTCTCGGCCACTTGGAATGCCGCCGAGCGTCGCGATCTGAACGCCTGTCTTGTGCGTCTCTACCGGTCGACCGTCGAGATGGTAATAGCCGCCGCTGATGAGATTGATACGCTCTTTCCACGGATCGAACATAGCCAGCTCAATCTTATTTTTGTAATTGCTGCCGGTTTGATCCGGAACCCATCGACCGGGATTCAGGCCGAGGTACTGAAACCAATTTCCGAAGACACTCGGCAGCGGCTGACCCGTGCCAGCGAGCGCCGTGCCCGATTCATTAAGAAAGCAATCGAGAAAAGGCAAGCCGACGGCAACCGCCGATCCTGCGAAAGTGCCTCTCAAAAAACCGCGACGGGATGTGCTCATCTTCGGTACCTCAGCGGCCCACTGCAGCCGTTATGGTGTCGACGGGAACGGCAGCTCGAGTCGGCGCTGCCTGAAAAAACTCGGGGCTCGTGACGATAGCCCGCATCAACTCCGGAACTTTGAATCCACTCTCACGGAAATGAACGCGCATCTGCTTCAAGAACACTCTCTGATCCTGCGTCAAATCTTGACCGAACGCGTAGGCGGTCATTCGCTTGACGAGACAGGATGGAATCGCCGGGTTATCGCGAACCACTTGCGCAAGCTCAAGCGAGTTAGAGAACTCGACACCATCGAGATCACCCGAGGTGTCGATGGGCTGACCGTTCTCGACCATGCGGAACTCGCCTGCCCCGTCGAAATTCTCAAGCGCAAGACCCATCGGGTCCATGATGCGATGGCACCCTGCACATGATGGTACGGTCGAGTGGGCGATCAATCTTTGACGCACCGTCTTGTGGATAGGATCCGCTGTGTTCTGGACCACCGTGAATTGCACATCCGGCGGTGGCGCGGGTACGTTCTGGCACATCAGCACTTCGCGCAACGCCTTACCGCGATCGGTCGGCGAGGTCCTCCCCGGCGGCGAATGCAAAGCGGTGAAGCTGGCGTGACTCAAAATGCCGGCGCGCGGATCTTCGGCAGAAAATTCGAACGGCTCCCAAGACTCCACGCCACCGTTTGGACCGTCGTGGGCCAACGGAACCTGATAGATCGCTGCCAGAGATGGCGTCAGAAACGTCTTCTTGGTCGTAAAGGCATCACGATAGTCGCCCTGCTCATCCAGTAGCAGATGGACCAAGGTACGCAAGGTTTGCTCTTGCGCATCGGCCATCTCGCGACGACTAAATTTCGGAAAGAGCGTCGGGTCTTTGCTTAACGTCTCGAAGGTGTCGAAACGCAGCATGTCGTAGAAGAAAGCCCTAACGCCTTCCTCTAAACGGGGCGAAGCCATCATCCGATCAACTTGCCGTCGCAACCCGCGATCACTATCGAGTTCACCCTCTCGCGCTGCCCGCAGCAACTCGGCATCCGGACCGGTATTCCATAAGAAGAAGCTCAAGCGAGCCGCACGCGAATAGGCATCGAGCCGATAACCACCCGAACGATCCGGATCTTCCTCGATCACGGGAATACGGAACAAAAACTGAGGTGAGGTCAGCATCGCCGCCAGACTCAGGGCGAGGCCTTCGTGGAAATTCCCCAATGCTTTGGTGGCCGCTGCCGCGGCCGTCACGAAGCTGCGCAACTCGACCTCGGTCAAAGGTCTGCGAAACAAACGCTCACCGACCGGGGTCAGAAACTGCGCAGCACAGCGATCATCCGGCTGATCGGGCTTGGCCGGCGTGCAAGACAAAAAGACCCGTCGATTCTCTTCGCGCAGCAAAACTTGCTCGGAAATGGCTTCGGCCATCGCATCGAACTGTTCCATCCCCGCCGGAGTGACACTCACGCTAGATGCACCCACCACCAGCAAGCCACCATCGCGCATCACAGGCTCAAGACGACCACCCAGATCGATGTGCGCACCGAAAACATCTGTGATCGCTGCTCGGTACTGTTCCGGCGTCAGGCGGGGTGCCTTGACCTCGGGCGGCTGAAAGACCTTCGCGGAGCGCGGCGTCGAATCGGGCCAAAGAAAAAAAGCGCCGGCTGCCACGACCACGAGGGCTATGGTCGCAGCAACGGCACGTCGAGGGCGCTTGCTCATGATCTCGGTCTCTCGCGCATGGCGGTTCTCACCTGCGAGCCCGGCGCGGTGACGAATGCCGGAATGGCAGTGAAGCGGTACGCGGCAGAAATCGCGAGGTTTTGACCCGTCGTGGGATCGGGCTCTGCGTCAGCGGCTTTTTTCATAGCGTGCCAAAGACCGGGACGATCACCGACGATACCGTTGTGGGAAAACGCAAAATACAGCTCGCGCCAAGGCTGAAAACCGCCGATCAAGCCATCCCACTGACCGCGCGCATCTTGCTTCAAGCTCAGCTGAAATTGGCTGAGGTTCAGCACCGGCGCGCTGAGTCCGTTCCAGAGCATGCTGAATCGCGGCTGCCTCGTGATGGTCAGCTCACCGTTACGCAGGTAGCCGCGGTATTCATTGATCGAGCGAGGATCGGGATCGGCACGGTAAGTGGCGTGCCAACGTGGCGAGCCGTCCATGTTTGAACGCAGATGATCGAGCGAGCGCTGGATTCGAACGACGACCTCACCGGCTTTACCCGAAGGTACATCGGTAATGGTCATTAGCCATGCGGGCTGCGAATCGCGTAACTGCACCCACACCCACTCGCCATAAGCCGAGGGGCTCGTCCAGGTGCCTCTGAAGTTTTGATTACAGCCGAGCGCCCGAAATAGCTGATTATCGATACCAGGCTTACCGGAGACCATGTCGACAAAATCGTCAGGCGATTGCTGACCGTCGAGATCGAAGCCGACCGTCTGTTTGGCGACGACGAATTTCAGTTGGGGGTCCGGAACTGCTTCCGGGTGCGTCATCGGGTTAACGGGTTCACCGTTGATGGTCGCTCGGCGCTCGAGAATTTCGTTGACCTTGCGCTCACCGTCGCCACCTTGATCCCAGCCCGCCATCAGACGACGTACGTCGGCCGACGAATAACCCATGGTGCGCAACGCGACGGCGATCTGGCCGCGTTCGTCCTCCGGGTTGACCCCACCTGGGCAATCTCCCGGGTTATTGGTGAACTGCTGCGCGAAAAAACTAACGACGAAGGATCGGCTTTGCGAGCCGGCCGCCCCAGCGTCGGGTGCTGCCAAAATGAGCGGCAACGCCAAACCAAGCGCCGTCACGATGCGCTGCAGCCGAGTTCTCCCCCTAAACCCCCCGTCTTGTCCCCACACGCCAGCCACCTCCGGGATTGCCGACTACGGTACGAGGTCTAAACTACGCCTCGATGCTTTTCGACGCGAATGAAATAATCGGGCCGCGTCATAACCATGCGTTATTTCCGATCGCAGCAACATCACCCCTGTTGAGGGGGCTAGAACGGTGACCACTCGAAAAAGCGATCAGACGATCGGAGATGGGCTCCCAACCGGGGATTCGGATTTGTGGCACTTTCGCGCCGTGGCCGCTTACCAGCGCAATCAACTCGAGGACGCCATCGAGTACTGGGGAAAAGCAATCGAACAGGACCCACGACCGCACTATCGCCACAATCTGGCAACCGCCCTTTGCGACCTGGCCGCTTCCCAAGCGGAACGTGGGGAGCTCGAACCGGCCTTTGTCGTTCTGACCGAGGCTGCGAATTTGGCGCCGCAGTTATTCCAGGCGCAGGCCGCTCTCGGCATCGTCGCTACCGAGTTACAACACTGGGAGATCGCCAGCCGCGCTTTGAACTCGGCGCTCGCGCTCCAAGAAACGAATGCCCGGGTGCACGATGCGCTGGGCGTCCTAGCCGGGCGCCAGTCCCGTTGGGCAGAGGCCATACGGCACCACTCAAACGCCATCCAACAAGACGCCCGAGGCGTCGACGCCTGGAATAACTTGGGTCACGCCTTGCTACAGATCGGCGCTAGCGACAAGGCCATCACGGCGCTCGAACAAGCCCTCACTCTCAAAGACGACTTTGCCGAGGCGCACAACAATCTCGGGAATGCGTATCGTGACTGCGGGCGATTCGAGGCCGCAAAGCGGCACTATCTCAAGGCACTCGAGCTAAAGCCCATACTCACCGAAGCGCAGTTCAATCTCGCAGAGCTACATCGCTATCGGCCAGATGATGCTGAGTTAACGCGTCTTCTACAGACTCCGCTACCGGCACACGCCGCGGGCGCGGCCCTACTGCTGTTCGCACGCGGCAAAGCGTTGGATGATTTGGATCGAACGGACGAAGCGTTCGCGAGCTGGCAGCAGGCCAATCGACTGATTCGCGAGCACAACGGCTACGACGAAGCGCAAACATTGCAACGACTCGAGCGGCTGTGCCTACAGATCCAAAGTCTCGCTCCGCAAGCACCGGCGTCTAGCGCAGAAAACGCCTCGCTAAATCACGTCTTCATCGTCGGCGCCCCACGCTGCGGCTCCACCCTGCTCGAACAGATCCTGATCAGTCATCCGGTCATATACGGCGTTGGCGAGCGCGATTTCTTTGAGCAAGCGCTCCTCACCGAATCGCGAAATGTCTCCGATGGCGCCGATATCGAACCTGCGTACTCAGCAGAGCAACTGCAGCGAATTGCCCACCGGTACCGAAACGCGATCGCGAGCACCCTAGAGAAGGGAATAGGCACATCGCTCGTCGTCGACAAGTTTCTCGCCAACTCGCTTCACCTCGGCTGCATCCACCAGGCCCTACCCGCTGCCAAGATCGTCGTGCTCGCGCGCGACCCGCGTGATCTCGCGTGGTCCTGCTTCACGAAGCGATTCAGCTCAGGACATCCTTACGCTTATGATCTTGCTGAACTCGGTCGATATCTATCAGCACACGATCGGCTACTCGAAGCGGTATGCCGACACCTTCCAGCGACCACCGTCATGCGAATTCAGTACGAAGACCTGATCGAGCATCCGGAAGCGGCCATTCGTCGACTCCTGCATTTTCTCGGTGTGGCTTGGCATCCCGGCTGCCTTGAGTTCCACTCGGCCGACCGTATTGTCACGACGGCCAGTGCTCAGCAAGTGCGCAAGCCGATCAATCGCGACGGCATCGGTCGATGGCGCCGCTACGAGCGTCACCTTGGTCCACTGTTGAGTGCGCTATGAGAGCCGAGACATCGCCCTATCGCTGCGCTAGCGCTCTGGTTTTACTGCTGTGCTCGATGCTGTTCGCCTCGACGCCATCGAACGCGACAGAGACGCAGGCACCGCGGATTCTGATCGACGCCGCTCATCACAACTTCCACACCGCCGAGCGTCGCTATGCTCCTTTGGCGAGGCTGCTCGGTAACACTGGCTTCAGAGTGCGATCAGCCAAGACCGCCCTTACACCCGAGTTGTTAAGCACGACCGACGCCTTGGTCATCGCCAATGCACTGCATCTCTCGAACGTCGATCGATGGGCATTGCCAGTTGAACCGGCATTGTCGGAACAAGAAACCGCATTGCTCGTCACTTGGGTCAAGAATGGTGGCGCGCTATTGCTGATTGCCGATCATTTTCCTTTCCCCGGCGCCGTTGCGGATCTTGCCGCCCGATTCGGGTTTCGTTTTCTGAACGGATTCGCCATTCGCTCGGAGGCGACGGCCGAAGATATTTTTGATCTCGACGCTGGCTCTCTCAAAAGTCATCCGGGGATAACAGGCGCTGACTTAAAGCCGCCCGTCCAGCGAATCGCCGCTTTCACCGGCAGCGCTTTCGAAGCACCGACCGAAGCGCAACCGCTCATGGTGCTCGGCGCGGATTACGAACTTTGGTTAACCTCGCGCGCTTGGGAGTTTCAGCCAGACACGCCGCGAAGACCCGCGAGCGGCTTGATGCAAGGCGCCACCCGATCTTTCGGCAAGGGCCGGGTCGCGGTGTTCGCTGAAGCCGCGATGTTCACGAGCCAAATCGCGCCAGACGGTCAGACATCCATTGGCTTCGATGCACCCGCGGCACGCGATAATCGTGCGTTCGTGATCAATGTCTTTAGATGGTTGACCGAACCGATCAATCGACGATGAACAGCGTCGTACCAGCCTTGGATGATGAGCGGTGCGGCATCGTGTCATCGGCGACCTGATAACTCATACCCGCTTTCAGCTCGACGACCCTGCCATCGCGCAACTCCGTCGTCAGATCGCCTTCCATACAGAACAAGATGTGGCCTTTGTCACACCAGTGATCGGCAACGTATCCCGCGCTGTATCGAACCAGTCGCACTCGAATGTCACCAAATTGCTGCGTTCGCCAGAGCGCTTCACCCGACTCACCGGGGTGGCGCGTTTCGGCAACTGCAGACCAATCGGTGGTACCGAAAGGAATGTCTGTCATTCGCACGATATGGACTCCTAAACAGATTCAATAACGCGCGACCGGACGCGAGCCATCCGCCCATTCCGCCATGGAGCCGTCATACAACGACACCTGCGCGACCCCGAGCAACTCCGACAAGATAAACCACGCACCTGCCGCCATATGCCCGGTATTGCAGTACGTGATCGTTGGGCGATCCAGCACAATTTGCAGGCTCTGCAAGATTGCTCGATAGTCTTCCGTGCTGAGATAACTTTGGCCGTTACCCTCAGGCTTCGCGCGCAGTTCCGTCGGGAACACTTTCGAGCCAGGGATGTGTCCGTAGGCGGCCACCACGGGACGCTTAGCGAGGCCATGAAAAAAGGCGAGCGGTCGCGCGTCAACGAGCTGAACGCGAGATGCGGCCGCGGTCATCACGGTTTGCGTGTCCGCGAGCAAAGAGGGTCTCGGCTCACCCGCCGTCCAATCGCCAGAGGGCAGATCGGGCATACCGCTCTCGGTAGACCGACCCTCCGCGACCCATCGAGTATGACCACCATCTAAAATCGCGAGCGCATCGGCACCGTAGTATTTGAGTGTCCAATACAGCCGCGCCGCGCCATCGAACTCTTCCACTGACCTGCCTGCCGCCACAATGACCAAGGGAGTCTTGGCCATTACACCGATCGAACGCATCAAAGCTTCGATGGCACCACGGTCAGGTAGCATTGCGGGAATGTTTCGCCCGTCGATATAGCGCGTTTGACGAATCTTGGCCGCCGGAACCAATCTCGCTCCGGGGATGTGGGAAGCCACGTACTCATTGGGGTCTTCTCGTATCTCGAGAATCGTCACCGCCGATCGATTAGCAGCTAACCATTCTGGAGTCACCAACGGGCCGGGCAATACCGAGGCGTGCGCGAGCCCGAAAACGGCATTTACCATGACCGTGGCCCAAACTAAAACCCGTCTCGTCAGCACCGCATCGATCATTATCGCGACCTCTTGAATCAAAACCCCTCATCCGCTCGAAGGTAACGCCACTGTCCCACTGGAAGCGCGCCGAGTAACACGCGGCCCGTCCGGATACGCTTCAAGCCCACTACTTTGAGCCCAACGATTTCGCACATGCGACGAATCTGTCGCTTGCGACCCTCTCGCAAACCAAAGCGCAGTTGGTCTTCGTTCTGCCAGACGACGCGCGCCGGTTTGAGCTTCACACCATCGAGCGTCAAACCGTGTCGTAACCGAGCGAGGCCGTCGTCCGAAAGCACGCCCTGTACGCGAACGAGATACTCCTTCTCAATCTCGTTACCACCGATCAGTTGCTTGGCGATGCGACCATCCTGCGTGTAGACCATCAGACCCGTCGAGTCGATATCGAGACGACCCGCCGGCGCCAAGCCTTGCAAGTGCTTCACATCAAAACGCTTTCCCGACTCGTCGCCAGCCCAGCGATTTTCGGGCCGAATCAGCACCGTCGCAGGTTCATAACCATCTTCAGCCTGCCCAGAGACATAACCGATCGGCTTATTGAGGATGACCGTTACGAGTTCGTCCTGCTGCGCTCGCGCACGACGATCGATCTC
>JACCDU010590014.1_pt1 | contig 74964 bp, 57 predicted proteins | sample 7446081 | NCBI WGS metagenome assembly JACCDU01 (sample SAMN15323447, study PRJNA562643) | freshwater metagenome | isolation source: river surface water | place: USA:Blue River Watershed | collected 2017-08-17 | reverse complement strand
TCGGTGACGAAGCCATTGGCGCCGGTGGCGATGTGGGTTTGGGCCAGGAGGCCGGAGGCGCCGAATGCAACGGCGGCGGGGAGGGCCGCGATGGCGGCGTGAAGGCGCGAGGAGGGGGCGCGGAATTGACCGAGGGATGACATGGATGTGATCGGTTGGGTGGGGGAAGTTGCTTATATGTCTTTTGCCTTCGACGGCGCTTCCGGCTTAGTTATAGCGTAAATGACGGGACGCGACCGTTGGGCCCAGTGACCGTTCGTCTCTTTTTGCGTCATCAAGCGTAGGTTTACGCTATAGCCACGGCGCTGTTGTGCGGTGTTTGGGTTCGAGTGGATCCTGCACGGGCTTCACCCTATATGAATAAACTAGCACTCCCCTCGCTCGCAGCGGCCACGCTTCTGAGCGCTTCGGCTGCTTCTGCGGCTCTGATCAATCTAAACGCCTCCGACGGCCTCAACGCGTCTTCGTTCGCCGCTGGCACCAACTGGGTTGGTGGTGCTGCTCCGATCGCCGGCAACACCTACTCGGTTGGTTCCGGTCTTCGTCTCCGCACTCCGGCTTCGGCCAACCCCACCGTGACCTTTGCGGGCGACTCGCTGACGATCGCCAACGGGTTTACGACTTCGAACATGAACGGGGCAAGTTCCACGGATCTGTTCGGATTCACTTACAAGAGCACGGGAACGAGCGGGCTCATCACTGTAAACAACCTGATCCTCAATGCAGGTGCGATCAGTCATCTCAATGGCGTCGGCGATTTGTTCAATCTCGCCGGCTCCATCTCCGTGATTGGCGATTCCTCCATTCGAGCGAAGCAGGGTAATATCAATATCAGCGCCGCCATTTCCGGCACCGCCAAGCTGTATCTTGGCGCGACGGACGGCCTGGGCTCGAATCGTGCCGTCAATTTCTCCGGCAACAACTCGTTCACCGGCGACCTTATTTCGACCTCGACCTCTACCTACTTCACGCTGACCGATACGGGCAAGTTCTCGTTCGATATCGGCGCAGCAGGTGTCAACAACAAGATCTCCGGCATGGCCAGCACCAACGGCACCGCGATCTTCAACGGCACCTTCTCCTTTAATCTCGCCAGCGCCTCCACCACCCAGGGAGCCAGCTGGACGATCGTTGACAATTCCACTCTCTTGGAAAGCTACGGCGCCAGCTTCACCGTCGCCGGCTTCACCAACAATGGCAGCGGACTCTGGAGCAACGGCAGCTACGAGTTCAGCCAAGCCACGGGTGTTCTTACTTCCGTCATTCCCGAGCCCTCCTCGTTCGCCTCCTTCTTTGGAATCGTCACGCTTGGCTTCGCAGCCATGCGCCGCCGCCGCACGGCGTAATTTGTTTTAAAGGATTGTTCGCTAGGCCGCTCTCGCAAGGGAGCGGCTTTTTTGTGGGTATTCTCGACTGACATGGCGCATGCCGCAGTTGCGCGGAGTGTTTTTGGTCCACTTGCGGCGGGTGGTCTATTCAAGCCAGATCTCGGCCCGAAAAAAAGCGGCGGCCTCTGGCATTGCGAACGGGATGGCTAGGTCGATCCCTTCCCCTCGCGCCGCTTCATAACCCGGGAGCGCGGACCACGAGCCGGGGGTCAGGTCGGGGCTGCGGAGCACGCGGTAGCGGCGGACCTTGTCCAGGTAGCCGGGCCCGAAGGCCGGCCGGGCGTTCAGGCGCAGTTCGGGGTGATCGCTCTCCGCGGAGCGGCGAATGACAAGCGCGCCGTCCGTGACCCCGGATTCTGGCGTCAGGCCCGTGATGTAGGCGGATCGGAGCGAGGGGCTTTGCCCGATGGCGCCGTAGTGGCGGATTTCCCAGGAATCGGGCAGGCCGTTGGCGTCGGTGTCGGCGGAGTCGAGAATCGCGGGGAGGGGCAGCGAAAACTCGGTCAGGCTGTTCCAGGCGCTGGCGGTGTTGCCGTGGCCGAGGTAGCGGACGTGGCGGACGACGCGGGAGGGGAATACGAAGCGTTCCAACCCCGCGCTCGCGCCGCCGCTGGATCCGCTGAACAGCGTCTCCCATGTCTGGCCGTCGAGCGATGCCTGGAGATCGAAGAGGCTTCGGCGGGTGTCGCCCAGATAGAAAGCGATGTCGACGTGGTCCAGCGCGGCGGCGACGGGAAGCCGGAACGAGATCCACTGTCCGTCGCCCTCCTGGGACCAGCGGGTGGCGGGATCGCCGTCGAGGACGTTTTGAGGCGTATTCGGAATCTGGCTACCGCTGGCGGAGGCCTCGAGCTCGAGGGCGGGCGCCGGGCGGACGCGGATCGTGGTCCGGTCCAGGCAGGGCGCGTCGGAGCCGTGCGCCACCGCCAGCGTCACGTCGTGCGCGCCGAGGGGAAACTCCACGTCGAGGGACCGGCCCTCCCCGAGGAAAAGGGAGCCCAGCCACCAGGTGAAGCGGGCGGGCGAGGCGTCGCGCAGGACGGTGGCGGACGCGTCGAGCCGGAAGGTCTCGGCGTAGTTTCCGTCGGCGTCGGCCCGTGTTTGCGCCGGGCCGGCGACGGCCGAGACGGGGGCGGGGCCTCCGTTCATCCTGAGCAATTCGCAGCCGGTGAGGAGAAAGGCGCCGTAGCCGTAGTCCTGGCCGCCGTCCGCGGTGCTGGCGGCGGGGGCGGCGCCGATGGCCTGGACGTAGCCGAGGCGGCCGGCGCCGTTGAGCGCGGTGGAGACCATGCCGTCCCAGGCCCGCTCGACGACGGGCGTGTAGACGGCGGGGTCCAGAAGCCCGGCGTTGACGCCGTAGGCGATGGCGTAGGCGAAGAAGGCGGTGCAGCTGGTCTCGGGCGTCGGATATTGCGCGGGGAACAGCAGGTTGGAGCGCCAGAAGCCGTCGGCGCCTTGAAGGGGCAGGAGGGAGGCGGCCATGGTTTTCAGCATCGCCTCGAAATCCACGCGGCGGGGATCGCCCGCGGGGAGTTGCTCCAGCACCCGGGCGCAGCCCGCGATGATCCAGCCGTTGCCGCGGCCCCAGAACTGCGGGGTGTTGGCGCCGGTGCGGCCCTTGGCGGTGGCGTCGCGATACCAGAGCCCGCGGGCGGGGTCGAACAGCGCGCGGGTGTCGCGCATGTGCCGATACATCGCGAGCATCTGGTCGAGGTAGGCGGGGTCGCCTTCGATGCGTCCGAGCCGTGCGAACGTGGGCGCGGCCATGTAGAAGGCGTCGATCCACCACCAGTCGTCGGTGGATGTGGCGGGGTTGGCGACGAGCAGGTCGACGCGGCTTTTTATCGACGCTTTGCGGACGGGCTGGGGATCGATTTCGTAGAGGTCGAGATAGGTCTGGCCGCAGGTTTGGGAGTCGGCGTCGGCGCTGCCGCCGGCCTCGGGGCCGACGGTCCAGGCGTTGGACTCGGCCCAGCGAACGGCGTAGGCGAGGTCCGGCGCGAGGCCGAGGGTTCGCCACGCCTGGATGTTGCCGCCGTGATAGGCGCCGCGATTCCAGACGGCGGTGCCGAGGGCGAAGTTGGCCTGGTAGTAGGCGTTGGCGCGACGCATCGCCTCCTCGATCGAGCGTCGGCGCTCGAGCGACGACGAGGTTTGGCCGTGGGTCGCGCCTGCGATGAGGGCGAAAATTAACGCGAGACGGAGCGGGACGGACGAGCGCATCGGGCGGGGGTCGGGCGGCTACGACATGGAAGCGGGCGTCGCATCACGACGACGCCCGCGAAGGACTCCGCCGCCTTCGCCGCGACCGTGGGAGGGCGCGGCGGGATCGAGGCGAAGGGCGGAGGAGACGAATCCCACGAATCAGCGCCGGACGGGATTGCGCATTTGCTGGCCGTCGGCGGGCGCGGGCGCCTTGGGTGCGGCGGGGACGGGTGTGGGCGCGGCTTTGGCGGGGGCCGGCGTCACGGCGAGGACCGGCGGGGGCAGCGGCTTGCCGATGCGGCCTGCGATCTGAGCGGCATAATTGGTGTAGCTGCGGTAGTTGCCGTAGAACCAGAGGACACACTCCGTGCGCCCATGGTTTTCGGGAACGATGGGACGCAGGTTGTCCGCCTCGGAATCCACCGTGAGCTGCGTCCAGGTGAAGGTGAGGCCTCCGTCGGCGGTGAAGCCCCGCCAGATCTCGTAGCGGTTGCGGGGGCGAAGCGGGACGTCGGTGGTCTCGGAGAGCTTGAACGGATCGGCGGCGTTCGAGGAGATGTAGACGACGCGGGGGTCCTGCGGATCGATGGCCATGCCGCCGCCGTAGTCGTCCTCGGCGGCGTAGAGCGGGCGGCCGGCGTGGGCGATGAAGCGTTTTTGCCAGGCGGAGCCGGTCCAGCGGGCGTAGTAGTAGTAGATGCGGTCGTTGCTCCAGCCGAGGTTGTCGCGCTGGACCTGGAAGGCGACCACGGGGCGTCCGGCGGGGTCGTATTGGACGTCCCAGTTCCAGGCGCGGCCGGTCGGGATCCAGTCGTCGGGGCCCTGGCCCGCGCCCCAGGGGGCGTCGTTGTATTGGTAGATGACGGAGCCGCGCTCGCCGGCGTCGTGGTCGAGGGGGATGGCGGAGATGGGCTTGATGACCGAGCCGTCGCTGCGGCGGAGGGCGCCGCCCGAGTAGTAGAGGTGGTAGAGCGAGTTCTCGACGTCGCGGGGGTGCCCGTCGGTGTAGGTCAGGTCGATGCGTTTCTCGTGGTCGGAGACGAGGCGGATGTAGGGCCGGGTGCGGCCCGATCCGCTGCCGATGAACTGGCGCGAGGGCTGCCAGGTGGCGCCGAGATCGTCGGAAACGGTCAGTGTAGGGTTAAAATTGATACACCGATGGAAGTTGTAGATGCGGTTGGCCTCGCCGTAGAGGCGGTAGGTGTTGGCGTAGGTCGTCGCCGCCGGGGTGGGGCGAGCGATCTCGGGGCCCCAGTCGGCGTCGGACGAGGGGCGCGGAACGAGGGAGGTGCGCTGGTAGAATTGGTTTCCGGCGATGTGCTTGGAGTAGAGGGCGAGGATGCGGCCGTCGGGGAGGACGGTGAGGGAAGGGTTGTTGTGGTCGTCCTGCTGCCGGGAGGCGTCGGTGCTGATCACCATGTGGGAGGACTTGCCGTCGGCGAAATCGTAGCGGGTGACGCCGTAGCGGCCGTCGGCGAGGACGTAGCCGGAATAGATCGAGCCCTGGTGGACGATGGCGCGTTCGTCGTTGAACCAGGTCCACGCGCCGTCGGGGGCGATGCGGACGGCGCCGGCGGGGAGCGCCGCGGACGGCGTCTGCGGCGCGGGGCGGACGGCGGGCGCGGGTTTTGCGACGACCGCGGGTTTTTCGGCGGCGATCGTGGCGGGCGCGGTCGTGGCGCCTTCCCGGGGGGCGGCGAGATGGAAACCCTCCAGCCACGTGCGGGCCGCCCAGTCGGTGGAGACGCCGTCACCATCATCCGAATACAGACGCAGGACGCCGTCGTCGGGCACGGTGACTTCGCCGATATAGCCGAGGTATTGGTGGCGGTTGGAATCGCGTTCGGCGCTGAGGCCGAGATCGATCACCCGGCCCGCGGGGCGGGTGCGGGTGAAGGTTTCCAGCTTGTCGGGCGAGAGCCCGGCCTTGACCTGCCAGCCTTGGGTCGGGATCGAGAGAAACGCGACGTAGACCCCGTGCCGGGCGCCGGGCTTGAGGCCGGTGACGGTCGTGACAAGCGGGAGCGCGTCGCCCACGCCCTCGTTGGCGTCTTTCTCGAAAACCTCGCGGTTTTTCGCGGCGTCGAAGCCGAAGCCGGGGCGTTTTCGCCAGAGGGGGCCTTTGGTGAAGCCGGGATCGGCGGGATTATCGGTGAAGAAGGGGCCGGGGGCGTCCGAGGCGGGCGCGGTGTTGCGCGCGTCGATGTCCACGAAGACGCCCGGCGGAAGCTCGGCCGCGCGGGCGGCGAGCGAAAGGGCGAAGAAGGAGATGAGTCCGGGGATGAAGCGAAAGGTCATGAGGGTGAAATTAGGCGGGTGTCGGTGCGGGGGGATCATTCGCCGACGCGGGGGGCGCCGAGGAAGAATCCGTCGAGCCAGGTGCGGGCGGACCAGGTGAGGTCGGTGCCGTCGCCATCATCCGAATACAGCCAGAGGGCGCCCTCCGGGCCGACGGTGGCGTTGCCGATGAAGCCGAGGTATTGGTTGCGATTCGACCCGGCCTCGGCGCTCTGGCCGAGGTCGATGACGCGGTTGGCGGGGCGGTTGCGGCTGAACAGCGCGAGGCGGTCGGCGGAGAGGCCGGCTTTCACCTGCCAGTTTTGCGCGGGGATGGAGAGGAAGGCGACGTAGACGCCGTAGGTCGCGCCGACCGGGAGATCGCGGGCGATGGTGACGAGAGGGGCGGCGTTGCCGATGCCCTCGTTGGCGTCCTTCTCGTAAATGTCCCGGTTGCCGCCCATGTTGAATCCGAAGCCGGTGCGCTGGCGCCAGAGCGGGCCTTTGACGAAGCCGGGGTCGGCGGCGTCGGTGGTGAAGAAGGGGTCGGGAACGCCGCTCACGGTGGTGGTGTTGGCGTAGCCGATGTCGACGAAGACGCCGGGAGGGCTTTCGGGTTCGTCCGCGGCGCGGAGGTGGAGCGCGTTGAGGCGGACGCGGTTGTCGTCGTTGCCGTCCTTGAAGGTGAGTTCGTAGCTCGTCTTGCCGTCCGACTTGATGGTGTAGAGCGCGGGCGTGGTGGAGAAAACGTGCCGGGGCACCACGATCTCGGGCTTCTGGCCCGCGGGGCCGAAGCCGATCTCGATGGCGCCGGGGTAGGAGCGGTCGAAGTGCCAGGACTCGACGACGTAGTTGCCGGCCGGAAGGCCGTCGATGCGGACCGTGATGGCGGCGCCGTCGCCGTCGATCATCGCGAAGTCGCGCAACATGGGATCGTGAAACTCGCGGTTTCGCGAGGCGATGCCGTCGCCGAGCAGGGTGAAGCGCACGGGGCCGTTGACCGCGCTGGCTCCGTTCGCGGCGGACAAAATCTGATGGAGCGTGGCGACGGGCGAGTCGGCGGACTGGACATCAAGCCAGGCGATGTCGGCGCGGGCTTGGACGGCGGCGAAGCCGGCGAGTGCGAGCAGGGGGCGGAGGGCCGGGATAGGTTGCATGGGATTGGACGATGGAGGGAAAGGAGGCGGTCGAGGGCGTTTCGGGTGAAAACCCCGCCTTCCGCCCGGCGAGCGGGCGGTGGCCACGGGGTCGCGGCGCCAGGGGCGACGCCCCGTCGGATCGGAGGGGGCGGAGGATGTCTAGCGCGTGACCGGTTCGATGCGGAAAGTGTAGCGGTAGGTCCGGTCGGCGGGCAGCATCGCGGCGGGACGGGGCCAGGCGCCCCACGAGTCCTCGCCGCCGACGCCCATCTGGGCGTGGGCGATGTGGATCGTCACGAAATCGCGCAGCGGGATGTCGGCGGGGTGGCGACGTCCGGCGGTCTGGAGATCGTCTTGGGCGAACGGATACGCGCCGACCTCGAGGGGGCCGCCGTCGACGGCGCGGAAGCGCAGCCCGGCGCCGCGGTCGTCGAGGAACCCGGCCCAGCGCACGCCGGTGCGATTGGCGGTCTCCTGGGGTTCGCCGTAGGGGAACCACAGCTTGGCGACGTCGCCGCTCCAGACGCCGAGCGGACAACCCTCGGCGCGGTCGCGGTAGTTTTCCTGCGGGCCCCGGCCGAACCAGGTCCATCGGCGCAGTTCGGGGGCCAGGGCGGCGCTGAGGCCGACGCGCGGGATCGCGGGCAGCTTTTCCCCCTTGGGACGAAGCTCGAGGCTCACGTCGACGCGGCCGTCGGCGGCGAAGAGGTAGGCGAGCGTGGCCGAGCTGTCGGCCACGGGGACCGCGAGCTCGTAGGCCAGGCGATAGCCGCCGCCGGTTTTTTCGCCGGCGCGGGAGCTCGCCACGGCGTTCGGCCCGGCTTCGCGCCACGGGGCGCAGGTCTTGGGCATGCCGTTGCCCCGATCGTTGTCGGTGGGCGGGCGCCAGAGATTGAGATGGAGCGGACCGGCGAGCAGTTCGCGGCCGGCCAGCTGGTAGGAGACGAGCTGGCCGTTGCGGTCGTCGAGCACGGCCACGAAGGCGTCACCTCGCACCGTGGTGCGGTTTTCCTCCGAAGACCGGGTGACGGAGGCGAGGGCGGGAGAGGCGGACGGAGCGAGCGGGGCGGGCGCGGCGGGCGTGGTCCACGCCAGCGTCAGTTGTTCGCGCGAAACGACGTGGTCGGCCGGCGCCCAGGGACGATCGACGCCTTGGAAGAATTCCAGGTTGAGGTGATACTCGGCGTCCCGGCGGCGTTGGACGCGGGGCAGATCGACGACGTAGTCGACGGAGGCCTGCGGGGCGATCCGGGGCAGTCTGGCGGTTCCCGATCGCAGGGGGCGGCCATCCTCGAGCAACGTCCACCGGACGCGCTGGCCCTCGAGCTCGAGGAAGAAGTTCTCGTTGAAGACGGAGACGAGCGGCTTGGCGGCGGCGAGGTCGAGCCCGCTCACGAGGATGTTGCGATATTGGTGGGCGATCGCGACGGCGTGGGGGTTTGGGACGAGGTCGGGGCCGACGATGCCGTTGAAACAGAAATTGTTGTCGTTGGGCTTGTCTCCGTAGTCGCCGCCGTAGGCGAAGTAGCGCAGGCGGCCGTCGGGAGCTACGAAGCGGAGCGGGTCGAGCGCGGCGACGGCGGCGGCGGCGGGAGACGGCGTATGGCCGGCGGGCTTTTCGCGGAGATGTCCTTGGTCGCGCCAATCCCAGACGAAGCCGCCCTGCAGGAGACGTTCGCGGCGGATCAGCGACCAGTATTCCGCGATGCCGCCGGCGGAGTTGCCCATGGTATGGCTGTATTCGCATTGGATGAGCGGCTGCTGCGCGGACAGCGGCTTCTTTTCCTCCCGGCGGCACCAGGGCTCGAGCGAGCCGATCTTGAAATACATCGGCGAGTAAAGGTCGGTGTAGGTCCGGTCGTAGTTGCCCTCGTAGTGGAGAAGTCGCGACGGATCGCGATGCTTCACCCATCCGGCCATGCGTTCGAAATTCGGCCCGTCGCCGGCCTCGTTTCCGAGCGACCACATCAGGACGCCGGGATGATTTTTGAAGTGCTCGACCATGTTGACGAGCCGGTCGAGCATGGCCGGGCCCCATGCGGCGTCGGTGGCGATGAGGTTTTTCCGGTTGGTGCCGTAGCCGTGGGTCTCGAGATTGGCCTCGGAAATGACGTAGAAGCCGTATTGGTCGACGAGATCGAGGAAACGCGGATCGTTCGGGTAGTGGGAGGTGCGGATGGCGTTGATGTTAAGCCGCTTCATCGCGTCGAGATCGGCGCGCATGCCGGCTTCGGTCACGTATTGTCCGGTGAGCGGATCGTGGTCGTGGCGGTTGACTCCCTTGATCAGGACGGGGCGTCCGTTGACGAGCATCTGGCCGTCGCGGATCTCGACGCGGCGGAAGCCGATCTTGGTGGCGTAGTGGGCGAGATCTTTGCCTGAGGCGTCGCGGAGGGTGAGGAGCGCGGTGTAGAGACGGGGCGTCTCCGCGGTCCACGGTTGGATATCTAGCCCGTCCACCCGGGCGGACGCCTGGTGGTCTGTCCCGTCGGCGGGCGCGGCGCCGCCGAAGGATAGCTTGGCGAGGGGGCGGGAGGCGGAGCGGGCGTCGGAGGCGAGCAGACGCAGCTCGACGCCGTAGTTTTGGCCTTTGCCTGAGAGGTCTCGGGCGCGGGTGGTGACGGCGAGCGAGCCTTGGCGAAAATCATCCGAGAGCGACGCGCTGAATTCGAAGTCACGCAGATCAAGTGGCGACGACGACCAGAGATAGACGTCCCGGAAGATCCCGGAGAGACGCCAGTAGTCCTGGTCTTCCAGGTAGGCGCCGTCGCTGTAGCGCCAGACGGACACGGCGAGTGTGTTGTCTCCTGCCTGGAGGTAGGGCGTGAGATCGAATTCCGCGGGTGTTCGGCTGTCCTCGGAGTAGCCTACCTCGCGGCCGTTGACCCAGAGACGGAACGCGGACGCGACGCCGTTGAACACGACGAAGGTGCGGCGTCCGTCCCAGTCGGCGGGAACGCGGAAGGTCCTGCGATAGCAGGCCACGGGATTGCGCTCGATAAAGGTGGTCCAGCCCGGTTCGGGTTCGCCCATCACGCGGGGGGCGTCCCGGTGGAAGGGGTAGGTGACGTTGGTATAGATGGGGGTGCCGTGGCCCTGCATCTCCAAGTTGGACGGAACCGGGATCCGGGACCAATCACTGTCGTCGTAGCCGGGGCGCTCGAAGCCCGCGGGCACGCCGGCCGGGGTGGGCGACCAGTGGAGGTTCCATTCGCCATTGAGCGAGAGTCGCCAAGGGCTGGCGGCGGGAGCGGAGGTGAGCGCGGCGCGTTCGGTGGGGAAGGGGGTTTTGGCGGCGCGCGGCAGTTCCTTGTTTCGTCGGAACACCGCGGGATTTTCCCAATCCGGTGGGGCGGGGGATTCGGCGCGGGCGGCGAGGGCGGGGCCGAGCAAGGCCGTCGAGATGGCTGCGAGGCCAATGAGACCAAAGCGATGAAATCGGCTCGATTGACGGAGGCGGGGTGTCGGGGGCATAGGGTGAATCTTGCCTGGGTGAAGGCGGCGAAAGGGTAGGGGCTATCCGGCGAGTGGGTAGATTCCTCCCGGTGGCGGGCAAAGAAAACGTCCGAAACAGTTTAGCGTATTCCCTTTGCCATTCGAGTGCGGGAGCGAGGCGCGCGCCTTTCGCGATCGATTCCGGCCGAGCGGGGGCAAGCTGGGCTAGCGACCAACTGGCGGGGTGGCCGGAGGCCCGGACGCGGCGCCGCTCGGCATGGATCGGTCGGCGCGTCCAGTGACCGCTGTCGTGTGAATGCGGGCGCGCGTTTGCCGTGCGACGGATCTCAGGAAAACTCCGTTCGAGCATGAAAAGTCCCGTTTTTTGGCGCACGGGATTGGAGTCGGATGCCGCGCGCCGCGCCCGGATCCTATGCGGCGCCGGTCGCGATCCCGGGGGCGCTGGGAAAAGACGTATTCTTAAAAAGAATACAACGATGCCGTCGGGGGTTCGCACGCGGCCGTCGCGGTCGTCGCCTCTTGATCGCGCCTCCCGCCGATTATCGTCGTGATCGGAACCGTGAAGTTGGACGATGGACGGTGTCCGGGCGCGTCCGGCGTGGGCATGGCGGGCCTCGCTTGCAACCCGGTTCGGGACGTTTGCGGGACGGCGAGATCGTTCGCCGGGAAATCGCCGCCGCTCCGCCGCGTGCGCGGCCCAAACGGAGGCGTCTTGTGATCGGATAAATCACGGTCGGGCCACATGGCGTATCGAGCACCGGATCGCGCGGCTTTATCGCGGTCGCGTCGACGGGGACGACTCGTGATTTGAGGAAACCCGGTCCCTGTTTTTCATGCCGCGCCCATCCGTCCCGACAGGATCCCATCCAAAAGGCGCCCTTGGCGTTTGCCTACCCGCGTCGTCGGCGGTTTCGCCGTCGCAGGCGGGTTTGCGGGTGGATCGAAGACAGGCGCGCCCCTGTTGATGCGGCGGCCGGGATGTTCGTCCGACGAGGCGTGGGCGCCTGTCATGTCCCGAGGGCGCGTGTGTAGTTTATTTTATGATACTATTTGGTTCGCGCGTGGGACGTGGGCCGACGGGCGGGCTGGGGCCGATGTGCGCGCCGCGGGTCGCGCCGGCGACGATTTTTTCCAGGGCCGAATTTGCCAAGCTATGCTCGTATCTTGGCCGCGCGAAGCCCGCGGCGCGCCGGCTTTCGCGGGCATCGGGGATTTTTCTGAATGCAACACCGGAATCGTCGGGGAGTTTGTGCGTGACGCTGAGGTGCGCTTGTCCAATCTTCCGCGCCTCCCCTCATGAAGATACCTTCGCCCCTGGTGCTGCTTCCTCTTCTGGCGTCGACCGCGGTTCCGATCGGTGTCTTCGCGCAACCGGCGCCTGCGGCCGTGGCGCCCGCCGAGGTCGGGGAGCACCACGTCGAGGTGACGGACGTGAAGTTTGTATCGGCCCGCAGCGTCTTGGGCGATAATTGGCTGGAGGTCCTGGTCGAGGTCACCGCACGCCCGGGAGGCAAGGCGGTGATGGGCGAGTTTGTCGACAACGTGCGCGTTGTCTTGAATCTTGGCTTCGAGCTGGGCGACGGTCCGTCGAAAAAATGGAGTTTTTATCGTGCGAGCGCCGAGGCCGCCAGTCTTGAAGGCGGGGTGAAATCGGTGTTCCGTTTTTATCTTCCGCCCGAGGTTGTGAAGCGTGATCGCCTCGTGGCTGGCGAGACGGGCAAACATTTCCTGGTCGAGTTCGAAGTGGGCGGGCGGCCGATTCCACCCATGCGGGGAAGCGCTTCCGCCAAGGTCGCGGATCCGGACAAGCGCGGCGTTTTCTTGTCGAAGGTTTCCGCCGAGGGCGCGCGCAACGAGGGCGTTCTTGTTCCGCAACATCTCTCGCCATTCGCCTTGGACTCTCAACGCCGTGCGCCGAGCATCGTCCGTCGCGAGGTCTCCCGCTGATTTTCGGGAGCCTTAATCCACATTCGTGGCAAGTTTCGGCTTGCTGCGTTTTCCTCCTGCTGAAACACACAATTTTTCCCCTATGTCTTTACCCCGCGTTCTCGCCGTGGACTGCGGCGCCGGTCATCTCGCCTGCGGGCTCGTGACCAGCGACAAGTCCGGACGTCTGCAACTCGAGAAAATCGCACTCGACGCCTTCAACCCCGACGCATCCCTCGAGTCCGATTGGACCGGGATGATCGCCCAAGCCCTCGCCGAGTCCGCTCGTCGGGAGAAATTTGTCGGCGCGGCGTCCATTGGTCTTCCGGGACATCATATCCTTGGGAAGTTCATCAAGACCCCCTTGGTGGAGGAGTCGAAGCGCGCGAAGATCGTCCAATTTGAGGCGCAGCAAAACATCCCCTATTCCTTGGATGAGGTGGTTTGGGATTATCAGGTCGTCGCCGAGCAGGGACTGGACTTGGAGCTCATGCTTGCGGCAGCCAAGAAAGAGGTCGTGCAGGGCGCATGTGACGCGCTGGCGGGCTCGGGCCTCAGCGTGGTCTCGGTTCAGCCTTCCAGTGTCGCCGTTCTCCGCTGCTTTCGCTACAATTACCCGGAGGTTTCCGGGAGCGTCATCATCGCGGACATCGGCGCCCGCTCGACCAATCTGATCTTCGCCGACAACGAACATTTTTTTGTTCGCACCATCCCGCTCGCGGGCAACACGTTGACGCAGGCGATCGCCGAGGAGTTGAAGCACGACTTCACCCATTGCGAGACGATCAAGGTTCAGGTGTTGAGCGGCGAAAGCGAGCTGCCCGCGTCTTCCCCGGCCCGGGCCGCCGTGGCCAACGCCGTTTCCGGATTCGTTTCCAAGCTGCACCTCGAGATCACGCGCTCCGTCGTGAATTATCGACGTCAGAGCGGCGCCGAGCAGCCCTCCGCCTTGTATCTCACCGGCGGTGGTTCCATGCTCTCCGAGTTGCCCGGACAACTTCAGGAGCGTCTCAAGATCGGCTGCGAGCGTCTTGATCCGTTGCGAAACGTCACGATCGCGCCAGGAGCCACCCAGGCTATCGAGGCCGCCTCGGTGCTCAGCAGCCTCATCGGCCTCGCGATCCCCGCCGATCCCAAGCGCAAGACCATCAATCTCCTTCCCGCCGCGTTGGCCAGCAAGCTCGCCTTCAAGCGACGCCAGCCGGTCTTGCTCGCCGCCGCCGGCCTTGTCGCGGTCTCGCTTCTTCCCTTGGTGATCCAATCCGGCCGCTCCGTGGCCGCGGCCCGCGACCAAATAGATCTCATCAAACAGGAGACGCTTCCGCTGCAGAACAGCCAGAACAAGATTCGCGGCCATTTGACGGCGCTCGAGGAGGCGCGGTCGGAAATTCTGGCCGTGCAAAGCCTCGCGGAGTCGAAGAACAACTGGATCAATTTCTTCTCCGACCTTCAGGATCGCCTGATCAAGGTCGAAGACGTCTGGCTCGAGAGCCTCTCTGTTCTTCGCGCCGGCAACGGATCTTCCGGTGCGGAAGGCGGCGGCGGATTGTTTGGCGGCGCCGCGGCTCCCGCCGAGCCTCAGGCGACTAATCCGGACGGCACTCCCGTGAAGCCGGTTTTGCGCCTTCAGCTGAGCGGTCGTCTGCTGGACCGCAAAAATCCGGTCACCCGTGTTTCCCCCGACTCCTACGAACGAGTGAAGAGTCTCTTGGCCAGCTTCGTGGACTCCCAGTTCATCTCCGCGGTCGAGCGCGAAAGCTTTGATCCGAACACGCCGGGCATCCTCCGCTTCGACTTCATTCTCGTGATCGATCCCGCTCGTCCCCTCTGACCCCATGGCCAGCTTTAAATCACATCCTTTTTTCTACACCTCGCTTCTCCTGATCGGCGCGGTGACCGCAGGGGAGGCTTGGCTGGTCTTCAGCCAGCGCTCGCAAGCGGCCAAGCTTGCCGACGAGATCATCCAGAAGCGGGAGGAGTTGGACGCGTTTTCACGCCAAAAGCCCTTTCCATCTCGGGAGAACGTGGCGTTGGTGGAGACCGATCGCCAGGAGACCGAGAAAACCCGCGACGAGATTCGCAAGTTGCTTCGCGCGACGGGCGAAACCGCCGCCAAGCTCTCCGCGGCCACGGTCCCCGCCTCGTCCACGGACGCGTGGTATGAGATCGCCAACTACGTCGAACGCGTCCGCGGTTCGGCCCAAGGATCCGGGATCGCGCTTCCCGCCGAAAACCGGCTGGGCTTTTCCCTCTACGCGAGTTCGGGCCCGGATCGCGATTTGATCGCTCCGGTGTTTCGTCAAAAGCAGTTCGCCGATTATCTCATGAGCGTGCTCATCGCGGCTCGTCCTCGTGAGATTCTCTCGCTTCAGCGCGAGCGCCCTCTCACCCCGTCCGAAAAACAGGCGGAGGCCGACGCCATCGCCGCCGGGCAGCCCTCTCCTTTCGCGGCCGCGGGTAGCGGCACCGAGGGCGGCGATTACTTCGTGATCGATCCGCGCACCTCCGCGCGTGTTCCCGGGTTTGTTGAGACGACGCCCTTTCGCATCAGCTTTGTCGGCATCTCGAGTTCGCTCCGCTCCGTTCTGAATCAGCTGGCCAAGTTTGAGCTGCCCGTGGTCGTTCGTTCCGTGGAAGTCGCGCCGCTTGACGGCCCCGAGACGGGGGCTTCCCGCGCCAGGGCGAACACCACCCCGGCTCCCGCAACCCATTTCGGCGGCGGCTTTGGCGGCGATATCCCTTCGGCCACCCAGACGGTTGAGGCCGTCAAGCCGCTCGTTGAGCAGACCGACTCCCGTTTCGTCGTCACAGTCGAGTTTATCTCCCTTGTGGAAAAGACCCCCGCCAACGCCGAGGCCCCGGCAGCATCGAATCCCTGAGCTCCATGTCCGCCAAGACCAACGACACTCTCTTCCTCGCCATCGGCGGCCTTGCCATCATTTGTGCCGGCGGCTGGGCCTTCGTCCAGCAATCGAGCATCTCCGAATTGCGCACGCCTCCCCTCGCGCCTTCCTCCGGAGCCGCCTACGAACCGAGCGCGATCAAGATCATCACGCCCGAAACCCGTAGCTGGGCCGAGGCCACTCCTCAAAAAGCCGGGGAAAAGTGGATCTACGACGTTTTTACGCCCCCGAAAATCTACTACAACACCCAGACCAAGCAGTTTACGGTCGTCCCCCCCGAACCCACTCCCCTTGTTGAGATCGGGAAACCCGACGAGACCCTGCCTCCCCCTGTTTCCGAGTTCGGATTGGACCTTGTTAAGGTTGATCAACCCTTGTTTCGCCTTCAGCTCGTCGGCTATGTCGGCGAAGGCGCGCAAGCCCGCGGCAACTTTCTCAATGTTCGGACCGGAGCCGTTGTTTTTGGAACGACGGGCAAAAAGCTTCCCGACCTGAAGCTTGAAATCGTGCGTTTTTCCGCGGAGCGCAAAGTCGTCCCCCAGGCGGGTGGCACGACCTTGCGGTATGTCGAGGTGGCCGCGGTTGTTCGCGACACCGAAACCGGTGCGGAAATCGTTTTGGATCCCAAGGGACGAGTTCCCGATGGGCCGCCGATCGTGACCTTTAAGGCCGCCGACGGCGCGGAGCGTGTCGCCAAGTCCGGCGACGTTTTCATCGTCGGCGACACAACCTATCGCGTCGGCGATTTGGTGGTCGAGCCGCCCAGCGCGGTGGTAACCCGCGAAGGCCCCTCGGTGCCGGCCCCCGAGACCAAGACATTGGTTATTCCGCCGCCAGCCCCGCCCGTCGTTTCAGATCCCAACGCCCCTACGCCCCCCGCAGGCGCACCCGCGACTGGCGCGGCGTTTCCTGCCTTTTAAACGCTCGTTTCGACTTTTGGATGGTTTTTAATCCGCCCCGCTTTTAGCTCCTACACTTTATCCCCTAATGAACTACACCAAGCTCCCGAAAAAGGTGCTCCTGCTCCTTGCGACCCCCGTGATGCTTTCTCTGGCGGTTCCCGCCAGCAAGCTGGTGGCGCAGAGCCAGACCGAGACCAAGATTCGCCTGATGGCCGAGGCCTTGCGCGCTCGTGACAACGGTGATCTTGCCACCGCCAAGACGAATCTCGAACAGCTTCTCGTTCTTGCTCCGAATGATGTCACGGTGCAGAGGCTCCTTACGGGAGTGAACGAGGTCATCGCGAAAGGAGCGGGAACCGCCGAGTCCGCCGCTCCCGCCGTAGTCGCCTCGGATTCTCTTCCGGTGGTTGTTTACGATCCAAACAAGCCTGTCGCGCCGGCGGTTGAGGCCGCCGCTCCCGTGGCCGATGCCGCAGTTCCCGCTGCCTCCGAGGTCGCCGCGCCCCAGGCTCAGGTCCAACCGCCTGCGACGCCTTCTCCCGACGCGGTCTCCGCGGAGCTTGCCAAGGCTGAGGAAGCCCGCGTCAAGGCGCTTCTCGCCGCCGCCAAATCCGAAAGCAAACTTGCCGCCAAGCTCGCCAAAGACGGTGATTTTGACGGTGCCGCGGCCAAGCTTACCGCCGCTTCCGCTTCGCTTCCCACCAACACGTTGACCCAAGGCACGCTGGCGGATCTTTCCAAGCAAAAGAACGATTTGCTGCTCCAGCGCTCCCAGCGTCTTCTTGAGCAAGGCGACACCAAGGGCGCGAAAGACGCTTTGGACGCTTATATCGCCGCGACCTCTCCGGATGGCCGTGCCGCCAAGAAACAGTCAGCGAAGATCGAGGAGACCGAGCTTCGTCCGCCGCTTCAGTCGATCGAAAAGATCAATCCCGAGTTCGTCGCCGAACAAAAGAACCTCGCGGCGCTTTCCTCCAAAGGTCGCAGTCAGTATGCCGCCGGCGCGTATGATGAGGCTCAAGAGACTTTCCGCACGATTGAGACCATCGCCGCAGATAACGCCGAAGCCAAATATTTCCTTCGCCGCATCGCGGAGGAGAAGGCCCGCATCGGCGTTTTGAATCGCGAAAAGACCCGTTCGCAGCTCCTCGAGGAAGTTGCCAAGTCCTGGCAGCGTCCTGGCGTCTTTATCGAGCAAAAGACCGATGAGACCCAAAAGGTAAAGATCGCTACCACCCTCAGCGCCAAGCTTGAGTCGATTATTCTCCCCAGCGTTTCGTTCAACGGGGCCGAGCTCAGCCAAGTGGTGAGCACTCTGAGCGCGCTTTCTGAAGAATACGATCCCGCCACCACTGGAACGAAGGGCGTGAATTTGGTGCTCAGCAGCCCCTTGGCCGGCACCAACGTGCCCAAGGTCAACATCACCCTCCGCGGCCTTTCGCTTAAGCGTATTCTCGATATTGTCACCGAGAACACCGACTACGAGTATGTCATTGATGCGGATCTTGTGCAGATTCGCCCGAATGGCGGCACGGCCAACCTCACCACCGAGCAATTCCCGATCAACAAGGCGACGCTCACCCGTATGACGGGCTTGGGCGCTTCTTCGGCCAGCACGCCTGCCGCCACTGCCTCCGCCGATCCTTTCGCCCCTGCACCCGCCGCCGCTCCTTCCGGAGGTGGTTCTTCGGGCGGCGAATCCGATGCCATCCGTCGCTTTCTGCAAGCCGCGGGCGTGGGCTTTGATGGCGTTCCCAACTCCAGCCTCGCTTATGACGGCGCGGCGATCATCGTCACCCAGACGCCCCGTAACATCGAGAAGATCCGTAACATTCTCGCTCGCTACAACGACATCCGCCAAGTGGAGATCGAGGCCAAGTTCCTCGATGTCAAGGAGGGCACTCTCGACGAACTCGGTGTTTCCTGGAACAGCCTCTCGTTTACCGAGAATGGCAACGAATACACCTTCCAAGCCGGCAACTCCGGCGCGGTTCGCAGCTTGGGCGGCGCGTTTGTCAGCTCCTCTTCCGGCTCGCAAGGACGCGTGATCAGCTCCGGCGGATTGAGCGGCGAGCCGATCGATTTGACGATCGACAACGCTCCTCCTTCTCCTCCGGGAACGGTTGATCTGGGCGGTGGCGTGGCCGCGTTGGGGGCGTTCTCCGGCATCATCGGGGATATTTCCATCGATGCTTCCCTTCGTGCGCTTTCCCGTCGCAACGGCAGTGATTTGCTGAGCGCGCCGAAGGTCACGGTCATGTCGGGGAGTCGCGCCACCATCACGGTCGCCCAGGAATTGCGCTATCCTCAAAGCTACGGCGAGATTCAGTCCGACGTAGGCACGTCCGGTGGCAGCGACTCGGGTGGCTCCGCGGGTGTCACGATCACCGCCGGCAATCCTTCCGATTTCACGACTCGCAACGTCGGTGTGGAGCTCAGCGTCACGCCCACGGTTGAAGAGGATGACTATTCCATCAGCTTGGAACTCAATCCCCGCGTCACGGAGTTCGAAGGTTACGTCGAATACGGCGGCACCTCCGTCGCCATCAGCGGTGGCACGACCGTCACGATTCCCTCCGGATTCTATCAGCCGATCTTCTCGTCTCGCGAAATCAACACCCGCGTGACCGTCTGGGATGGCGCCACCCTGGTAATGGGCGGCCTCACCCGTGAAGAAGTCCGCCGTGTGAACGACAAGGTTCCGGTTCTTGGTGATATCCCGTATATCGGCCGAGCCTTCCAGTCGAAGGGCGAGGCGTCCGAAAAGCGCAACCTGCTTGTTTTCGTGACGGCGAATCTGGTTTCTCCCGGAGGCTCTTTGAAGAAGCAGCGCTTGAAGGGCGTCGAGCCCAGCTCGCTGTTCCAGAACCCGACCGTGGTTACCCCCGGAGGCTCGGAGTCGCGTCTCCGTGTCACCACCGAGAAGTAATCTCCTTCGGTTTCGTTTGGGTTTAACAAATCCCGGCCGGTTATTCCGGCCGGGATTTTTTTGCGCCCGGCGGCTTTTAAGGCTGCCGCTTATCGCGTCGGGCTTCACTTCACTGTTTTCAATTCAACATGTCCCGCTGGCTCCTCATCGACGGCTTCAATCTTGTTTACCGCTGCTTTTTTGCCACGCCGGCGCTGACCCGCGCCGACGGATTTCCGACGAATGCGCTGCACGGGTGGGCAAAGTCGATTTGGCGCTTGATGGATCAGGAAAAACCGGATCACACCGTGGTGTTTTTCGACCTAGGCGGGTCTCAGGATCGTCTTGCGCTTCATCCCGCTTACAAGGCGCAGCGCGCCGAAATGCCCCCGGAGCTTGAGAAGCAGATAGAGCCGGTGAAGCGCGTCACCCGCATGCTCGGTCTTGCGGCTGTCGAACAGGACGGGGTGGAGAGCGATGATCTTCTGGCGTCCTGTGCGGTCGCGCGCGCGGCTGCCGGAGACGATGTCTTGATCGTCAGTTCCGACAAGGACTTCGCCCAGATCGTGAGCGAGCGTATCAAGATTTTGCTACCACCTCCGAGCGCGCAGCCAAAGCTGGGCTGGCGGCTGCTCGACTCGGTCGGGGTAGGGGAGAAGTTCGGCGTGCCTCCGGCAAAGATCGCCGACTACTTGGCTCTCATCGGAGATACTTCGGATAACATTCCCGGCTTGAGCGGCGTGGGACCGAAGACCGCGGTGAAGTGGTTGGGGAAATACGGGGATTTGGAAGGCATCCTTGGCGCCAGCGCTGCGATCGAGCCCGAACGCTTCCGCGTGCCCTTGGCAGAGGCGAGCGCCCGTCTAAGGCTCAATCGCCGCTTGGTCACCCTAAACCTGGGCCTGTCTTTGCCTGCGGTGCATCAAACGTCCGCCGACGTTCCGTCGCTTCTCGCTTTTCTCAAGGAGATGGAAATGCGGACCACCTTGGCCGAGGCGGAGAAACGCTACGGGCAACCGGAGCTGTTTTAAGTTGTTCGCGGGGGGGGGCGAGGTCGCGAGCATCCTCTTGTATTCGCTATCTTGCGACGCGGCTCATCGGCGTCGTGGCCGAGGATGCGAGCCGTGCGGCTTTACGCCGCGATGGCGCGGTGTTTGCCTTCGGGATCGAAGATATAGCCGACCCCGTGCACGGTCCGCAGGGCATCCACGCCGGCAGGGGAGGTGCGGCAGAAATCGCGAACTTTCACGATATATTGGTCAAGGGAGCGACTGCGGACATTGGCATGTATACCCCACACGGCGTGAATGAGCGCCTTTCTCGGGATCACTTCGCCCTCGTGCGCTTTCAGGTGGGCCATGATGCCGATTTCCTTCCGCCCTATCTTCACCACGCTGCCATCAGGCAGGGTCAGTTCGAGACGTTGCGGATTCACTTTTCCTCCGCAAAAGTCGAAGGGATCGTCCACCACCGTTACATTGCGGGTGAGCGACAGGTCTCCGCTGCTCTCCGCGCGACGCAGCACGGCTCGAATGCGGGCCACGAGTTCGGGGTAGCTGAAGGGCTTGGTGATGTAGTCGTCGCCTCCCATTTCCAATCCGCGGACCTTGCTTTCCTCGATGCTGTTTCCCGTCACGAAAATGACTGGAATTTGCATGTCTTCTGCCCGCAATTGCTCGAGTAGCTCAAAGCCGGATTTGTCCGGAAGGGTGATGTCCAGAAGCAGGAGATTGGCGAAATTGTTCTTGAGGAAACGCAGGGCGTGCTGGGAGCGATGACAGACCTGCGTGCGCATCCCGGCTTCCTCGAGATAGCTTGAAATCAACTTGGCCAGCTCGGGTTCGTCCTCGACGATCAAGATAAGCGGAATCGGCTCGTTGCTCATTTGCGAATGGGAAGATTCTTTGGGGCTTGGTTTGGGTCTCGTGGATGATTTTTATAATTCCACTAGGCCTTGTTGGCCCTGTTTTTTACATTTGCGGCAAATTGTAAAGAACCAACCTCGCAATCTTTTTGCGGCCTGGGGCGTGTGCTTGTTCACCTTTTGGCAAGTTCCCCGCGGGTGGCGAAATTAGCCTTGAAGGGCCTTGTCGCCCGTCGCTCCGTTGGGGCATGTCCGCCTCCACGCCTCTCCTTATGTTGGGTCTGCCCAAGGGCAGCCTTGAAGAATCCACCAAGGCGCTTTTCGCCAAGGCCGGTTGGAAAATCACGACCAGCTCCCGGTCCTACAAGCCGTCCATCGACGACCCCGAGCTCGACGGGCGTTTCGTGCGCGCCCAGGAAGTCGCCCGCTACGTCGCGCATGGTTTCTTCGATTGCGGTCTCACCGGCTGGGATTGGGTGCAGGAGAACAACGCCGACGTCGTCGAGGTCTGCGATCTCGTCTACAGCCGCGCTTCCACGCTCAAAAGCCGTTGGGTGCTTTGCGTGCCCGAGGCCTCGCCGGTGAAAACCGCCGCCGATCTCGCCGGCAAACGCGTCGCCACCGAATTGATGGAGACCACCAAGCGCTGGTTCGCCGCGCGCAACATCCCCGCGCTTGTGGAGTTTTCCTGGGGCGCGACCGAGGTGAAGGTGCCGGATCTGGTCGACGCCATAGTCGACATCACGGAGACCGGCTCCTCGCTTCGCGCGAACAAGCTTCGCATCGTCGACACGCTGCTCGAGACCAACACCAAGCTCATCGCGAACAAGGCCGCGTGGGCCGATCTGGCCAAGCGCAAGAAGATCGAGACCATCGCCCTCATGCTCCGCGGCGCCCTCGAGGCCGGCAGCAAGGTCGGTCTCAAGCTCAACCTGCCCCGCGCTTCGCTGGAAAACGTCATCGCGCGCCTGCCCGCCTTGCGCAATCCCACCATCTCGCCGCTGAGCAATCCCGACTGGGTCGCCCTCGAAACGATCATCGACGAGAGCGTCGTGCGCGAAATCATCCCGGTGCTGAAGTCCTACGGGGCGGAAGGCATCGTCGAGTATCCGCTCAACAAGGTCGTCTACTAGGCCGCCGCGCCGCGCGCCGTCGCGTCCGGCCGCGCTCGTCCGACGTTTACGCTCTCGCACCTTCCGGCTTTCGCCGGTTGATCGGCGCTTGAAAAATTCCGGGTCGCGGGCGGGAAATCCGCTCGCGACTTTTCTGTTTCCGTCTCCCGTTCACCGCTTCTCTTTCCTCTCATGCCCAAGTCCTCGATCGTGAAGCTCGGCCTCCTGCAGCACGCCTGCGTCGCCGACCCCAAGGCCAACTTGAAGAAGGCCGTCGCCCTGGCCGAGCAGGCCGCGAAGAAGGGCGCCCAGATCATTTGCACCCAGGAGATGGTGACCTCGCAGTATTTCTGCCAAAGCGAGGAGCATCGTTTCTTCGACCTCGCCGAGCCCATCCCCGGCGGACCGAGCACCGTCGCCTTCCAGAAGGTCGCGAAGAAATACGGCGTCGTGATCATCGCCTCCCTCTTTGAAAAGCGCGCCAGCGGGCTCTATCACAACACCGCCGTCATCATCGACGCCGACGGTTCCGTGCTCGGCGTGTATCGCAAGATGCACATCCCCGACGATCCGCTCTTCTACGAAAAATTCTACTTCACGCCCGGCGACGTCGGCTTCAAGGCCTGGGACACCAAGTTCGGCAAGATCGGCGTGCTCATCTGCTGGGACCAGTGGTATCCCGAGGCCGCCCGTCTCACCGCCATGCAGGGCGCCGAGATCCTTTTTTATCCCACCGCGATCGGCTGGCATCCCAAGGAGAAGGCCGAATACGGGGTCAACCAGCACGGCGCCTGGGAGACCATCCAGCGCTCGCACGCCGTCGCCAACGGGTGCTACGTCGCCGCGATCAACCGCGTCGGCCACGAGATCATCGACGGCGTCGGCGGCGATGGCCTCGAGTTCTGGGGCCAGACCTTCGTCGCCGGCACGTCCGGGCAGATCCTCGCGAAGGCCTCCGTCGACAAGGAGGAGATCATGATCGTGCCCATCGATCTCTCCAAGGTCGACGTGACCCGCACGCACTGGCCGTTCCTTCGCGACCGACGCATCGACGCCTACGGCAATCTCACCAAGCGCTTCATCGACCAGACCGCCTGATCATGGCCAAAGCCTCCTCCGCCGCCGCCAAAAAAACGGCGTCCGCCTCCGTCCCGGCCTCCGCGCCTTCCTCCAAGCCGGCGAAAAAAGCCGCCAAGACCGCCGCGTCCGCGGCGTCCGACACGCCCTCCGCGCTCGGTTTCCGCATGCCGGCCGAGTGGGAGCCGCAGGAGGCGATCTGGCTGTCATGGCCGCACAACTACGCCTCCTGGCCCGGCAAGTTCCGCCCGGTCCCGTATAACTTCGCCAACATCGTCGCGACGATCAGCCGCTTCGAGCCGGTCCGCATCAACGCCTCGAAAAAGCTCCACGCCCGCGCCCGGCGCCTTTGCGAACGCGCCGACGCGAACCTGGACAACGTTTCCTTTTACGACCACCCGACCAACGACGCCTGGTGCCGCGACCACGGACCGATCTTCGTGAAGCACCAAAAGACCGGCGAGGTCGCGCTCACCGACTGGGCCTACAACGCCTGGGGCGGCAAATACCCCCCCTACGACCTCGACAACGAGATCCCTCCGTCGATCGAGAAGGCCACCAAGCTGCGTCGCTTCGTGAAGGACATGGTGCTCGAGGGCGGCTCCATCGACGTCAACGGCCAGGGTTTGCTCCTCACCAGCGAGCAGTGCCTGCTAAATCCCAATCGTAATCCGCATCTCACGAAGGAGCAGATCGAGCAGGCCCTGCGCGATTATCTCGGCGTGACCGACATCTACTGGGTGGGGGAGGGGATCATCGGCGACGACACCGATGGGCACATCGACGACATGACCCGCTTCTTCAAGCCCGACGGTTTCATCACCTGCGTCGAGCCGAACACGAAGGACAAGAACCACGGGATCCTGGCCGAAAACCTCGCGCGTCTGAAAAAGTTCCGCACGCCCGCGGGCAAGAAGTTCGACATCGTCGAGGTCCCCATGCCGCGCCCCTTCGGCTTCAATCGCCAGCGAGTGCCCGCCAGCTACGCCAACTTCCTCATCGTGAACGGCGGCGTGCTCGTGCCCACCTTCCGCCAGCCCGGCCCCGACGCCCGCGCCTTGGAGATCATCCAGGGCTGTTTCCCGGACCGGAAAGTAGTCGGCGTCGACTGCTATCATCTCATCTGGGGTCTCGGCACCTTGCACTGCATCTCGCAACAACAGCCCGCCGCCGGAGTCTCCTCCTGATGTCGTTTCGTCGTTTCCCGGTGATGCTTCGCCGTCTCGCCCCCTCCGCCGGCCTCGCGCTTTTGCTTCTCGGCGGCTGCGCCTCAGGGGCGTCGTCCTCCTCCGCCACTGCCCCCTCGCGCCTGCCCGGCGTCTTGGGCTCGCGCTGGGCGACGCCCGACTTCGCCACGCGCGTGATCGACGCCGAACGCGCCGCCGTGCTCGACGCCTGCGTCGCGAGCGCCAATTCCCTCGGCTACGCGGTCAACCGTATCGACGGCGCGATGGGGCGCGTTTCCGCCGCCCGCCGCCAAGCCTCGAATTTTGACGGAGCCCGCCAGGACACCTTGGAGATCACCGTCACGACCTTGGATCCCGGTTCGACCAAGGTCGCGATGACGCTGCTCGAGGCCTTCGAGTCGGACGCGCGCGACGAACGCTCCGCCGGGATGGTCACGACTTCCTTGGTCCGTGATCGCGCTCCTTACGACGTCTTTTTCTCGCGGCTCTCCGAGTCGCTCGCGTCGGCCGCCGGGGCGACCGCGCCTGCGCACTGAACGCCGCGGCTCCGGCGGGCGCGGCGCCCTCTTGTATCGTTCGTTGCCGCTTGTCTGAACGGTGTGCTTCCGTGACCGCACGCGTCCGTGCGATGCGTCACTTTCCCAGATCCGCCGGACCGAAGGCCCCCGGCAGCAACGTTTGGATCGCCACATCGACGATCTCCTTGCCGTCGCAGCAAGAGATCACGCGCGCCTCCGGGCCGAACTCGAAGATGACCTGGCGGCACGCTCCGCAGGGTGCCGTCGCGCCCTTGGTCGGGGTGTAGACCACGACGCATTCCAGTTTTCGCGCGCCGGCCGCCGCCGCGGCGAAGATCGCGGTCCGTTCGGCGCAGTTGGTCAGCCCGTAGGACGCGTTTTCCACGTTGGCCCCCGTGAACAGGCCTCGGTCCGTCCAGATCGCGGCTCCCACGCGAAAGCGGCTGTAGGGAGCGTAGGCGTTGGCCGCCGCCGCCTTTGCCGCGCGTTTGAGTTTCGCCAGATCGGGACCGGATTTCGCTTTGGCCATGCCGGGATGCAGCAGCAACGCGGTCTGTTTCGCAACCTTCGGGGATGGCCGGGCATCGCCTTGGCCGGACTCGCCTGCGCCCGTGGAGAATTCGCCGGCGACAGCCGCATGCCTTCCCTGGCCCGCTTTCGTGTGTTTTGCAGGAGCGTGGCTTTTGTCGTTTTCCAGGGACTCGCGGCTTTGGCCGGCGAGGCGGGCGCGACGGACTCCGCGCCCCTTATCTTCCTGCGGAAATTCGCCGGTCTCGTGCGTTTGATCGAGGCTGCGGTCGGGCGCGTGAAGGCGGCGGGGAGGGCGCCTTCGCCGAGTTTGGCGAGCGAGGGTCCCGCTGGTTCGGCGCCACGCGCTATTTTTGCGTCCATGGGGAGAACGGCGTCTGCGTCGTCCACCCGGTGTCGCCGCATTGGGTGGGGAGGGATTTGAGCGGCGCGAGCTCAGCGTCGTGTCGGATTTTTTGCCTGGCCCCCCCGATCTGGATGCGGATGCGCGCCGTTCCTCGTGGGCGGACACTTTATGCTCTATGGGTTTCACCCAAGGCGAAGAAGGCTCTATCGCTCACACCCCGGCCTGTCATGGAGTGATCGTCGCCTTTGTCGCGTGTTGCATGATGCTCTCGGGCCTGCGGATTTTTCTCTCCCGCTCATCTCAAGCCCGCACGATTTTCGTCGTGGGCGTGGCGCGCGATTTTCCGCCGCCGCGCTTGCTAGACCCCGAGGCATGCCCATGCACTCACCTGATCCCCAAAAGCATGAAGTCCCCCTCCAGCCTGATCCGATTCCTCGCCCTCGGCGCCTCGCTTGTCTTCCTCGCCGGCTGTGCCAAGCAGTCTTCCTCTTCCGACTCAGTCCCCGCCGCGATCAAGATCGGGCTCAACGCCGAGATCACCGGCGAACTCTCCGCCGTCGGCACCTCCAGTCGCAACGCCGCCCAGCTGCTTGTCGCCGAGCTCAACGCCGCCGGCGGCCTCGAGGTCGCGGGCCAAAAGCACTTGGTCGATCTCGTCGTCGGCGACAATGGCGGCAAGCCCGACCAGGCCGCCGCCACCGCCCAGCGCCTCATTTCGCAAAACGAGGTCCTCGCCATGGTCGGGCCCAACGCCAGCGCCTGCGCCATTCCCGCCTCCGCCATAGCCGAGTCGATGGGCGTGACCATGATCTCGCCCTGGTCCACCAACCCCAAGACCACCCTCGACGCGGCCACCGGCAAGCACAAGGCCTTCGTCTTCCGCGGCTGCTTCACCGATCTCTTCCAGGGCCGCGTCCTCGCCAAGTTCACCCTCGACACCCTCAAGGCGAAACGCGCCGCCGTGCTCTACGACGTCGCTTCCGAGGCGCCCAACGGCCAGGCCACGCTCTTCAAGGATGCATTCGAGAAGAACGGCGGCCAGGTCGTCGCCTTCGAGACCTACACCACCGGCGATCGTGATTTCTCCGCGCAGCTGACCAAGATCCGCGCCGCCGATCCCGAGGTCGTCTTCATGCCCGCCTACTACAACGACGTTCCCCTCATCGCCCAGCAGGCCCGCCGTCTCGGCATCGCCGCGCCTTTCGTCGGCAGCGACGCCTGGAGCACGCCCGAGATCATCAAGCTCGGCGGCGCCGACGTGGAGGGCTCGTATTTCTGCAACCACTACTCGACGCAGATCGCCACGCCCGCCGCGCAGAAATTCGTCGCCGATTACACCGCGAAATACGGCCAGGCTCCGGACGACGTCGCCGCGCTCACCTACGACTCGCTCGGCCTCCTCCTCGACGCCGTAAAGGCCTCCGGCAAGATCGACGACCGCAAGGCCGTGCGCGACGCCCTCGCCGCCGTGCCCGCCCGCGACGGCGTCACCGGCGCGATGCGCTTCACTCCCGAGGGCGGCGGCGATCCCGTGAAGAGCGCCGTCGTCCTCCAGATCAAGGACGGCAAGTTCTCCTGGGTCGCGAACGCCGCGCCTTGATCGTCCTGAGCCTCCGTCTTACCGCATCTCGCGCATGGATTACCTGGTCCAGCAGGCGATCAACGCCCTCCAGCTCGGCTCGATCTACGCGCTCATCGCGCTGGGCTACAGCCTGGTCTACGGGGTGCTGACCATGATCAACTTCGCCCACGGCGACGTGTTCATGCTCGGCGCCTTCGTCTGCCTGCTGCTCGTGCTCTGGATTCCGCTGCCTTTCGTCGCGGTGCTCCTGCTCGTCATGTTGATCAACGCCGGACTCGGCATGCTCATCGAGCGCCTCGCCTACCGCCCGCTTCGCCACGCGCCGAAGGTCTCCGCCATCATCACCGCGCTCGGCTGCGGTCTGGTGATCTCCAACGCGGTCAACAGCCTCAGCCCCTATTCGCGCTCGATGCCGCGACTGCTCGCCGACCACGCCTACACGCTCTTTGGCGACGTGAAGGTGTCCGCGCTGCAACTCCTCATCACGGGCGTCGCGCTCCTGCTCATGGCGACGCTCGACTATGTCGTCCGTCGCACGCCCTTCGGCATGGCGATGCGCGCCATCGCGGTCGATCGCGCAACCGTGCCGCTCCTCGGGATTCCCGCCGATCGGGTGATCGCGCTCACCTTCGGCGTCGGCGCCGCGCTCGGCGGCGCGGCCGGCGTGCTCTACGCTCTCGCCTATCCGGTGATCGCCGCGCCCATGGGCGTGCTGGTCGGCTGGAAGGCGTTCATCGCGGCCGTCATCGGCGGCATCGGCAACATCCGCGGCGCGATGCTCGGCGGCTACATCATCGGGATCGTCGAAGTCGTGGCGGTGATCGCGTTTCCCTCCACCTACCGCGACCTCATCGCCTATTCGCTGCTGCTGGTGATCCTGCTTTTCAAGCCCCACGGTCTGCTCGGCCGGCCGGTGAACCAGAAGGTCTGACGCCTGCGACCGCGCGCCATGTCGTCTCTCCGTTCGTTTTTCGCCGCCGCCGCCCGCTCGCGTTCCGCGCTGCCCGTGGCGCTCGCGCTCGGCTTCGCCTTCACCGTCGTCCATGCCTTCCACCCGCTGGTCAACGGCTACGCCGAGTTCGTCCTCGCGACCATCGGCATCAACGTCGTCCTCTGCGCCAGTCTCAACCTGGTCAACGGCTACATGGGCGAGTTCTCCGTCGGCCACGCCGGCTTCATGGCCCTCGGCGCCTACGCCGCCTCGATCGGCACGGCGAAGTTCGGCTTCGCCGCGCTCGTGCCGGGCGCGCCCGTGGTCGGCTTCGTGTTTGCGCTCCTGCTTGGAGGCGCGGTCGCGGCGTTCGTCGGCTTCCTGCTCGCGCTGCTCTCGTTCAAGACCCGCGGCGACTACCTCGCCATCGTCACGCTCGCCTTCCTTATGATCGTGAAATCGGCCTTGGAAAACCTTTCCTGGGTCGGCGGTCCCCGCGGCCTGCTCGGCATCTCCCGGCTGACCACGCTGCCGGTCGTCTTTGGCGCCGCCGTCGTCACCATCTGGGTGCTGCGCAACCTCGTGTATTCGAAATTCGGACGCGCCATCGCCGCCATCCGCGAGGACGAGATCGCCGCCGTCGCCATGGGCGCGCGCACCCGCGAGGCCAAGATCCTGGCCTTTTCCGTCTCGGCCTTCTTCGGCGGCGTCGCGGGCGGATTGTTCGCACACCAGATTCAGTTCATCAACCCGGCGACCTTCGACATCGTGCGCTCCACCGAGATCCTGCTCATGGTCTACCTCGGCGGCGTGGCTTCGCTCGCGGGTTCCGTCGTGGGCGCGGGCGCCTTCACCGTGCTTTCGCAGCTTCTCATGCCCCTCGGTCCCTGGCGCCTCGCCGTGCTGCCGCTGATTCTTGTCCTCCTCATGCTTTTCCGGCCCCGCGGCATCATGGGGATGCACGAGTTGCCCTGGATAAAGCCCTTGCGCGAACGTTTGCCGCGTCGCCCGTCCTCCGGCTCCGCCGCCCGCTTGCCATGACTTCGCTTGTCTCCGATCCCCGAGAATCCGGGCCGTTGCTCCGGCTGGACGGCGTCACCAAGCGCTTTGGCGGCCTTTGCGCCGTCTCCGGCTGCGATCTTTCCGTGCAGGCCGGCCATGCGCATGGCATCATCGGCCCCAACGGAGCGGGCAAGACCACGCTCTTCAATCTCATCACCGGCATCTACCGCCCCGACGCGGGCGACATCCGTCTCCGCGGCCAAAGCCTCGTCGGCTTGCGCCCGAACCAGATCGCGCGGCGCGGCATCGGGCGCACGTTTCAAAACATCCGGCTCTGCAAGGAGCTCAGCGTGCTCGACAACGTGCGCCTCGCCTACGACACGCGCCTTTCGACCTCGCCGCTTTCCGCCTTGTTCGCGCTTTCGGCGCTTCGTCGCGACGAGGCGCGCTCCGCAGACGAAAGCCTCGCCCTGTTGGAATCCTTCGGCCTCGGCCACCTTGCCGGCCAACCGGCGCGTGCCTTGCCCTACGGGCTCCAACGCCGTCTCGAAATCGCCCGCGCCATCGCGCTCAAGCCCGCCGTGCTTCTCCTCGACGAGCCGGCCGCCGGCCTCAACCACGCGGAGATGGACGAGCTGCTCCGTTTCCTCAAATGGGTGCGCGACCACTTCGCGGTCACCATCGTTCTCATCGAGCACCACATGAAGCTCGTCATGGGGCTTTGCGACCGGATCAGTGTCCTCGACTTCGGCGTGAAGATCGCGGAGGGCACGCCGGAGGAGATTCGCGCGAACCGTCGGGTGATCGACGCCTATCTGGGCGAGGAGGCAGTGGCGACGAAGGAGACGCGTGGCGCCGCCCCGTCCGCCCCGGTCTCCTCGCACGCGGAGGCCGGCTCCGTTCCCGGTGCGGCCTCCGACGCGGGCGCGGACGTGGCGCTTTCGGTCGTCGACCTGACGGTGAATTACGGCGATATCGCCGCCGTCAAGGGGATCGGCTTCGAGGTGAGGCGCGGCGAGATTTTCACCCTGATCGGCGCGAACGGGGCGGGCAAAACCTCGACCTTGCGCGCCCTCTCCGGACTTCGTCCCTACGGAGGCTCCGTGCGTCTGGACGGACGCGATCTCGCCGGTCTGAAGCCGGAGGAGATCGTCGCGGCCGGACTGGTCCAGGTGCCGGAGGGGCGCGGGGTTTTCGGTCCGCTCACGGTCTGGGAAAACCTTCGTCTTGCCTGCTGGCCGCGACGCGACCGCGCGGCCGCCGCCGCCGACCTCGAGCGCATGTTCGCGATTTTCCCGCGCCTGAAGGAACGTCGCGACCAGCACGCCGGCACGCTTTCCGGAGGCGAGCAGCAGATGCTGGCCGTGGCCCGGGCGCTCCTCAGCGGGGCGCGGACGCTGGTGCTCGACGAGCCCTCGATGGGACTGGCGCCCAAGCTCGTGAAAGAAATCTACGCGATCCTGCACGACGTAAACCAGACGGGCGTGACGATCCTGCTGGTCGAGCAAAACGCCAATCTCGCCCTGCGTCTCGCGCACCGCGCGGCCGTGCTGGAAACGGGCCGCGTCGTGCTCGAGGGAACAGGCGCCGAACTGCTCGACCATCCCCGTGTCAGGGAGGCCTATCTCGGCGTCTGAGCGCGTGCCGCGGGGGCGACCGGGCGCGTGGCGCTAGCGACACCGCCCCCTGCGTTTAGCGGAGACGGCTTTTCCGGCGGCCATAGCATCGGCAGCACCGAGCCGCCGACGATGAGGAGACCGCCGACGAGGTCCGCCCAGCCGAGCGTTTCGCCGAAGAACAGCAGACCGCCCGCCGCGATGCCCAGCGGCACGAGGGTCTGGATCAACGCGCCCTCCGCCACCGCCAGATGGCGATAGGCGCGCGTCATCGCGAGCTGCCCGGCGCCCGCGAACACGCCGCCCAGCACCAGTCCGGCGCAGGCCTTGGGCTCCGGCCAGGAGGCGTGGGCGACGAGGAACGGCGCGCTCAGCAGCAGGCCGTATACGCATTGTGCGGCGAAGATCGTGGCGGTGGACACGCCTTCCTGGTGAAGCTGGCGGATCGTCACGACCACCCAGGCCGAGCCGAGCACGCAGACCAGAGCGACGCCGTCGTAGGGACCCGTTTGCAGAAGCCCGGAGAAGGCTCCGGTGAGCAGCCCCAGGCCGGTGAGCGCCGCGACCGCGCCGAGCGCGAGCGGTCGGCGGAAGGGCTCGCCGAGCATCCATACCGCGAGCAGCGCGGAGACGACGACGTAGAGATTGTTCAGGAACGTCGCGCGCCCCGCGCCGAGTTGCACCACGGTGAGATAAAAGCCGTAGGTGGTCGCGCCGCCGAGCAGCCCGCGCAGGATGAGACGCGGCTTGGTGAAAAGCGCCTCCGCGTCGAGTTCGCTCCGGTGCAGGGCGAGGCACAACACCAGCCCCGCGGCGAAACGGAGGGCCGCGATCGTCCACACGTCCGCGCCACCGCGGCCAAAGGCTCGAATGATGAGCACGTTCGCGACGAAAAAGGCGGCGGCGAGCAGCATGAGTCGGCGTCCGGAGCGGGTGGAGTTGGCGTGGTGTGACATGGTGGTCGGTGGCGGCGGTCGTCCGGTGCGGAGACGAAAAAACCGCACCGGATTCGGGTGCGGTTTTGGCTGATTCGTCTGCTGTTTTTCTCAGCACGTGTTGGCCAACGCACACCCGGGCTCGCGCTTGATGGCGCGGGCGATTCGGGCGAAGGCGACTTTGGCGAGGCGAGACATTCGAGAGGCGCACGCTGCGGCGCTTCGCGCGCCTCGGCAAGTGCGGACTCTTCGTCGCCCTGCGCCGCGTCGGCCGATGTTCGTATTACGAACATCGGGTCCGGATGCGCGGCGTGGATCGGGCACGACTTTTATGCGGTCGTCCTTTTTCTCGCAAAAAATCTCGTAGACGTCGGGCGCCTTGGTGAGCGGGACACGGTGCGCGACGACGTAGGACGGATCTATTTGCCCGTCCGGGATCATATCGGGCGGCGGGCGCAGGTAGCGGTGCGTGTGGGTCTTGCCCTGTTGGATGCTCCCCCTTGCCGACGACGGCTCCGCAGGGACCCTTGTCGCTGAAACCCGAATACACGCCGGGAACGGAGAGCACGCCAACTCTGCGCACGGTGCGCATGGCCAGGCGTAGCGCGTAGGCGTGGTTGTTCTGGTTTGCTTCAATTGGTCGTAGGCCGAGCCGTGGGCCGCCCGACCGCGTCGATCGCCAGGTCCGGGCCGCGTCCGCCTGTTTTTTTCGGCATGAGGCGCGCGGGGAAGCGAGAGGCGACAGGGGCCGGCGATCCTAGCTTGCCCCCGTGTTTGGCTCCATCGGGTCGCGGTCCGAGCGATTCTTGGAGCATTTGGCGTCTTCATTCTGGCTCGCCTCAGGGGGGGCGGGGTTGAAGCGCGGGTGCGCTTGGGGGCTCTCGTGTCCGCCGCGTCGGTCCCCGCCTGTCGGTCAATCCCTGCGCAGTTCCGTCTTCGGCAAAGTGGGCCCACGCGAAGCGACTTGGGCTCAGACATCTTGCGCGCTTGTCCGTCGGATACGCGATCCGACTTAACGTGCTTCAGGTTATCGAGGGAGCGAATCCGGTGCGTTCGGGCGCGGTTTTTTCCTAATAATCCGCCAAAAGTCCGGTCGCGTGATCCGCCGTGGTCGGGGGCTGGCATGATGAACGCTATTCCCGGGGATGTCTCCGCCCGGCGCGGCGCGGTTTCGCGCGGCGCGGCCGGACCGGGACATCCGACTCACGTAAACTCGAAGCATCTCTATGATAACAGCCAACGAAGCCCCCGCCCAGTGGTCCTCCCTTGTCTCGAACGTCTCGGCGCCGAGCGGGGGCGCGGCCGGTCTGCGCGCCACGCCTGCGCGGACGCCCACGCTCGATCCGGTGGCGAATTACGTCTTTCAGGACTACGGATCCAGCACGCGGCATTTTCACGTCTATCCCTACGACAAGACCGCCGATCCGCGGAATTTGCGTCACGTCCCGCATCGGCACGATTTTTATCAGATAATCTGGCTGCGCGAAGGCTGCGGCGAACTCGAATGCGATCTGCGCCGCGCCCGGTTTCGCGCCGACAGTCTCTTCTTCTTCGCTCCCGGCCGCATGCATTCGTGGCGACACGAGGTGGCCACGCGTGGCGTGATGGCCGGCATCACGCCGGAGTTTTTCAACGCCGACGCCAATCATCCCGGGTTGCTGGGGCGCATGCCCTTCCTGCACGACATGGCGATGCCGATGCTTTCCCTCGAAGGGGCGGCCGCCCGCGAGATGGACGAGTCTTTCCAGCGACTGCTCGAGGAATCGAGCCGTCCCGATATCGGTCTGGAGGATATCGTGCGGGCGCTGATGACGATCATCCTGAGCAAGGCCCGCCAGCACATGAAGCGTATGCAGGACGCGGAGGTTTCCGTCGGCCCCGTCGGCCGGGGGCGGGCCGAGGCGGTGCATCCGCTGGCGCAGCGCTTCCGCGTGGCCCTGGAGCAGAATTTTCCGAAACTGCTCAAGGTTTCCGACTATGCCGCGCTGTTGCAGGTGTCGCGCTCGCATCTCAACGAAGATTTGCGCCAGCACACCGGACGCACCGCCAGCGACCACATCCATGATCGGCTTCTCCTCGAGGCGAAGCGGCTGCTCGTCTACTCCTCCTTCACCGTTTCGGAGATCGCCTACCAGCTCCAGTTTCAGGATCCGTCCTATTTCGGGCGCTTTTTCCGCCAGCGCACCGGCGAGTCGCCCGGCGCGTTCCGGGCCCGCGAACAGGGCATGCTACTGAACGGCTGACCCGCCGTCTCCGGCGCGCCGGGCGCTGGTCGTTCCCTTGTCATGTCGTCGGTCTAACAACTCGCCGCAAAGTTCGCCGACTGGCGCGGACGCGACGATCGCCATTTCCTCGGCGTCGATCCGGCCACGCTGTTTGCGGACGCAGGCGAAGGCGGAAAACTTGGTGCGCGGATCGGCGGATTTCGCGCGGAGAACACCTTCGCCTCGGCCGTCTTGGTTTTTTCTCGTGCGACTGAGTCGGGTTTTAACAGCACCATAGGTCCGCCGGTTAATCCCAGGGTCTTGGTCCGGTGCCGGCGGATCTCGCTCTCGATTCCTCCGATGGCTTCCCGACGCATTCGTGTGTCTTCGGTCGTATCGACGGTCTCGCGGTGATGTGCCTCGGTCTGGCTGAATCGCGGGTCACGCGGAAAAAACATCCGCCTCCGGGCCGGGAGGCGGATGTGTAACCGACCCTGCGGCGAACCGTCGGGCCGGATGAAGGCTAAGTTCGCGCCTGCCGGTTTGGATCAAGCCGCGGCGGCCACGGCCGTGCGTTTCGGGATGCGGACGCTGAGCACGCCGTCGGCGAGTTCCGCGCTGAGGCTGGCGTAGTCGAGTTCGCGGCCGAGCCGAAGGCGGAGTTCGTAGTCGCGCTGGGCGTGTTCGAGATGGGCGGCGGCGAAGTTGACGCGCACGAGGTGAGTTTTCCGTCCGATCACGACCAAATCGGGGCCGCGGACGACGATCTCCACGCCGGCCGCGTCCACTCCGGGGAGGAAGACGGTGAGGTCGATGGTGTCGCCGTGATGCTGGCAATCGTAGTGCGGGCTGCGGGTCTCGCCAAGGGCGGGGACGGCGCGGCCCGGGCGACGGTTGCTGGTCAGCGTGGGCGGAAGGATCGTGTTCATGGTGGGAAAGGAAAAAAAGGGATTGGTCGGGGTGGCGAAGGTAGGAGTCTGAACGGTCAAAGCCCGGAAGGGCCGTCTGCGGGATGGCCACGGAGGACCGAACGGGCCTCGTGGAGGCCGCCGGGAGCGAGAGTCTTGTCTCAGGGAGCGAACGCGCTTTTGAGCTGGCGCGTGCTCAGACTCGTCGGCCCGGAGCGGCCGATTGGTGTTTTTGACACCAGTGGCATTGACGGCCTTGCATCATGCCGGCGGAACGCTTCGCGGTCTTCGTTTTCGAAGCACCGGAGCGGCGGTAGGCGATGATGGAGGAGAGGGACGTCATTTGGATGAGCTGGATTTGAACATGCATAATGCAGACCGCATGCCAAGCCCCGGGTTCGTTTTTCCAGGTTAAGACTTTGTGTCGGTCCGACGCCATAAGTGCCGGCGCGCGGGAATGTTTTCCGCGTTGGACAAGCGGGCGCGGCTGTTTCTCCGTGTCTGCTTCCCATGGCCCAATCCACTCCAGTCGACACCGCCGAGCCGGGACTCGAGGTCCGCACTTATTTCGTGCGCGGCCGAAACGTGCTCGTGGCGCGGGCGAACCTGTCGGACCTCTACGTCGATTATTACCTTCATCTCGGGAGCCACGGCGTGAAGCCGGCCGAGGCGCACGACGCGATGTTCAAGCGCGCCTTGGCGGCCTTCGTCCTGCACTGCGCCTCGCGGCCGTGGAACGAGATGACGGCGTGGACGATCAACATCCAGGACCCGCGGGTGAATCTGTTCCTCACCGGGGACAACGAGACGGGCGCGGTGACCGGGCGGATCTTCGACGAGAACGTGAAGGAGTTTCCGGAAAATCTTTTCTACTCCGACGTGGTGCGCGGGCGTCAGCCCAAGCGGCGCAGCGTGGTGCCTTTCGCCGGCTCCGATCCGATCGCGGGCATGGAGACCTTTTACGCCCGCAGCGAGCAGCGGCCGGTGCGCTTCTTCGCGCTTTCCGAGGAGGAGTTCGCGCTGGTGTGCGAGCATCCCGATTGTGATCAGGCTTGGTTCGCCGCGCTCGACGCGGACACGGTTCGCAAGCTCGCGCCCGGCGGGGAGGGCTCCTCCGAATCCGTCGCCGAGATGGAGAAACGAGTCTATCGCTGGCACTGCGGGTGCAATCAGCAGCGCATGCTCGAGGTGCTCGCGCCGGTGATGAAAAACGATCCGGCGGGGCTGTTTGGCGAAGGAAGCGCGATCACCCTCCAGTGCCCGCGCTGCGCGGCGCGGCACACCGTGACGCGCGAGGCGTTGGAGGCCTACGTGGCCGGGCACCCGTGAACGCCTGGTTGTCGAACATCTGGGCCGGGATCACGGGTTCCGGGCCGCTGGATTTGGCCAACCTCGCGCTGGGCGTGGTCGGCGTCTGGCTGATGACGCGGCGCAGCCTCTGGGCCTTCCCGGTCGGGCTTGCGGCCGTGTCGGTGCAGGGCGTGTTGTTCTGGCGGTCTAAATTCTACACCGACGCCGGACTGCAGGTGTTTTTCTTCGCCTGCCTCGCCTACGGATGGTGGCACTGGACCCGGCACAAAGGAAACGCCCCCGAGCTGCCTGTGACGCGTTTGAGCGGCGCGGCGCGGGCGATCGGCGCGGGTGTGGCGGCTGTGCTGACGGTCGCCTGGGCCGCCTGGCTGGACAAGCACACCGACTCCCCTATGCCCTATCGCGACGCGTTCATCGCCGCCTTCAGCGTCCTCGGGCAGGTCTGGCAGGTCCGCAAGCGCGTCGAAAACTGGCCGGTGTGGGCGATCGTGAATCTGGTCGCCATCGTTTCCTATTGGTCGGCCGAACTGGCATTCACCGCGTTTCTCTACGGCATATACCTCGTGCTCGGGCTGATCGGGTGGCGGGAGTGGACGAAAGCTCTGGCGGTGCGGGGCGAGACCGGGGCGCGGGCGGAGGGGGCCGCATGAACGCGGTCGGGGCGGGGCCGATGCGCGTGGTCCTCTTTGGCGCCGAGTCCACCGGCAAGTCGACTTTGGCCGAGCGTCTCGCGGCGCGTCATCGGGCGCCTTGGTCGGCGGAGTATGTGCGGGAATACTGGGACGCCCACGCGGGCGTGATCACCGCCGCCGATCTTGACGCGATCGGACGCGGGCAGGTCGCGGGCGAGGACGCGGCGCGTGCGCTCGCCGCGGAGTCCGGCGCGCGCGTGGTGTTTCACGACACGGACCTTCTCACCTGCGCGATTTGGGACGATCTGCTGTTTCCCGGCGCCTGTCCGGCGTGGGTTCGCGCGGAGGCGGCGAGCCGCGCGCGGTCGACCGACTTGTTTTTGTTCTGCGACACCGACCTGCCCTGGGCCTCCGACCCGCAGCGCTGCTTTCCGGACGAGGCGGGGCGGGCGATGTGCCGGCGGGTCTTCCTGGAAAAGCTCGAGGCGACCGGCGCGCGGTGGACGCGCGTCTACGGCGCCGATGCGGAACGCGAGGCGCGGGCGGCCGCGGCGGTGGACCTGCTCATGAACCGATGCGCGACGCGATGAACCAGGCATCCCCCGACGATTACGAGTCGCGCTTCGGCGGCCTCGCCCGGCTTTACGGCCGCGACGCGCTTGAGCGGTTGCGCGGAGCTCACGCCTGCGTGGTCGGCGTCGGCGGGGTGGGTTCGTGGAGCGCGGAGGCGCTGGCGCGCGGCGGGGTGGGGGCGATCACCCTGGTCGACCTCGACGAGATCTGCGTGAGCAACGTCAACCGCCAGCTCCATGCGCTCGACGGCCAGATCGGACGCGCGAAGGTGGATGTATTGGCCGAAAGAATACGCCTGATCAATCCCGGCTGCCGGGTGGAGGCGGTGCAGGAGTTTTTCACCGCTTCCAGCGCCGGACGCCTGCTCGCGCCCGGGCTTCCCTACGACGTGGTGGTGGACGCGATCGATTCCGTCTCGCACAAGGCCCGCCTGCTCGCGGCCTGCGTGGAGCGCGGCCTGCCGGTGGTCACCACCGGGGGCGCGGGCGGCAAGCGGGACGGCACGCGCCTGCGCGTCGGAGACCTGGGCGAGTCCGGCGGCGACGATCTTTTGCGGCAGGTGCGCAAGACGCTCCGGCGCGATCACGGCTTTCCGGGCGGGGAGGGGCATCGTTACGGCATCCGGGTGGTCTGGAGCACGGAGCCGGCGGTCTACCCTTGGGCGGATGGCACCTGCTCGGCTTCGCCTGAGCCCGGTTCGAGCACGCGTTTGGATTGTTCCGCCGGACTCGGGGCGGCGGCGTGGGTCACCGCTCCCTTCGGGTTCGCGGCGGCGCAGGAGGCGGTGGCGCTGATTTTGACCGCCAAGACGCCGGTGCGATAAGCGGCGCGGTCGGCTTTTGGCGTCTTGGGCCCCTCCGTGCCTGCCGCCGCGGTGGTTTGGATGATTATGGCACATTATACGTAGCTTACTTATGATTCGCGCCTGAGGTGATGCTTCGAGCTACGTTAATAATTTACCTATTTCACAATAGGTATTTATGGTTTCTGACCATTTTACATAAATCCTGCGATAGTGGTGTATTTTTCATTGTAGGAGTGGAAATACTTATTCACTCCACTTCGCCGACAGGAAGTTGCACTAATGGCGGAGCCCAGAGATTTCTTACACCAGCCCCGGGGGTGCTTCCATGCGGAGGTAACCGGCTTCCGTCTGTCTGGGAATAAACCCGAGGCGCCGGTAAAGTCTTTGCGCGGGCAAGTTGTCCGTTCGCACGCCGAGGGTCACGGGCACGCGTCTTTCCTTACCCTCGCGGAGCAAGCCTCGGATCAAGGCGCCTCCGACTCCTCGCCCTCTTTGCTCGGGGCGGAGCTCGATGTTCACGAGACGGATCTCGGCCGCGTTTCGCCACACCATCCACACGCCGGCGTCCGTGCCCTCGATCACGACGATGGATTCCTCCGCGCCGAAAAAGCGGGCGCGGTGATCGGCGCGCCGGGCTTGGAATTGCTGGCGGAGAAAGGCGTCGCGTTGCGCGGCGTCCCAGCCCGTGCCGGCCAGCTCGCGCGCGCGAACGTCGGCGTAGATTCGCAGCAGAAACGCCTCGTCGGGCGGAGCGGCGGGGCGGAGCGAAAATTCCGGAAGTTTCTTGGCGGCTTTTTTAGTCACTCGCCCGTGGCTTCGTCGGACCGGCCTTCCGCCGCAATCCAGAAAGCCGCGCGCGTCCGCTCGCCGATCCCCCTTTCGCCATCCGTCCGGGCGGCGATTTCCCACGCATAACCCGCAACCTCCTATCCAAGGCCTCATCATGTCCGAACCCTTCATCGGTGAAATTCGTATCTTTGCCGGCAATTTTGCCCCTCGCGGATGGCAATTCTGTCAGGGCCAGATCCTCGCCATCGCCCAAAACACCGCGCTTTTCAGCATCTTGGGCGTCACTTACGGCGGCAACGGCCAGACCACTTTCGCTCTTCCCGATTTGCGCGGACGTTATCCGATGCAGCAGGGGCAGGGGCCGGGTTTGAGCCCGCGCGCGCTGGGCGAACAAGGGGGCACGGAAACCGTGACGCTTTTGAGCAATCAGATGCCGGCGCATAATCACGCGCTGGTTTGCAGCAACGTCCAGGCGGACCAAGGAACCCCGGAGGGCAACGTGCTCGCGGCCGACCAAGGCGGAACGACCTTCAACTTCGTCGCGTCTCCGATCAACGCCACCATGAACCCCGTGACGATCGGTGTCGCCGGCGGCAGCCAGCCCCACTCGAACATGTCCCCGTTCCTCGCGATCAACTTCATCATCGCGCTCGAGGGCATTTATCCCTCGCGCAACTGACGCCCCCTTCAAGGAGCCGCGGGACCACGCTCCCCGGCTCCTTTTGCCGTCGCCCGTTTTTTTCCCGAGAACCTTCCGACCCTGGATCGCCCATGAAACGCGTCTCTTTTTTCCCGTCTTTAGCCGCGCTTGGCGCCGGCCTCTTTTCCCTGGCCGCATTGCCCTCTGCGGCGAGCGCCGGCCTGTTTTTCACCCAAGGCAGCGCGACGACGTCCCTGGATGCGCTCAAAAAGGCGAACCTCGATGGTTCAAGCGTGAGCGTCCTCGCCAACGACGCGGCCAATTTCAGCCAGCCCAAGGGCATCGCGGTCGACTCGACCAACGGCTATGTCTACGTCGCGGACGCCTTGGTCGGGGGCGGTGGCATCATCCGCTACAACCTGAACGGAACGGGGCGGACGGTGGTGATCCCCGCCACGGCCTCCGCCATTTACAACGACGTCGCGGTGGCGGGCTCCAAGATCTACTTTGTGCAAGGCAGCGCGACCACCTCCCTCGATGCGCTTAAGTCGGCGAATCTGGATGGCAGCAACGTCACCACGCTGGCTTCCGACGCCGCGAATTTCGCCCAGCCCGGCGGCGTGGCGGTCGACGTGGGCGCGGGATATATTTACGTCGCGGACGCCTTGGTCGGCGGTGGCGGGATCATCCGCTTCAATCTGAACGGGAGCGGTCGAACCGTGGTCGTGGCGCCGACCGCCTCCTCCATCTACAACGACGTCGCCGTCGCCGGATCGAAGATCTATTTCACGCAAGGCAGCGCCACCACGTCCCTGGATGCGTTGAAGTCGGCCAACCTCGACGGCAGCGGCTTGGTCACGCTGGCGTCGGATGCCGCCAATTTCGCCCAGCCGGGCGGCCTGGCGGTCGACCCCTCGGCGGGTTACATCTACGTCGCGGACGCGAGCGCCGCGGTCGCCGCGCAAGGCATCCTGCGTTTCAACCTCGGTGGCGGCGGCCGCACCGTTTTGATCGGCCCCACCAGCGGCTCGCTCTACAACGACGTGTCGCTCGAGGGCGGCGATGTCGTTCCCGGCGTCCCCTCCGTCCCCGACCTCTCCACCGCCAGCGACACCGGAGCCTCCGGCACGGACAACATCACCAACGATTCCACGCCCACGTTCACCGGCACCGCCGAGTCGGGCAGCACCGTGGCGATCCTTCGCAATGGCGTCTCCGTCGGCTCCGGCGTCGCCACGGGGGGCAATTATTCCGTCACCACGTCGTCTTTGGCGGACGGCGCCTATTCGATCACCGCCACGGCCACCAATCTGGCCGGAACGAGCGCCGCTTCGTCCGCGCTCGCCGTCACCATCGACGCCGCCGCGCCCACGATCACGATCGGGGCTCCCTCCACGTCGCTCACCCGGAGCGGACCGGTCAGCTATACCGTCAGCTATGCCGGGCAGGACACCGTTTCCCTGGGCTCGGCCAACGTGACCGTGAATACGACGGGCACCGCGTCCGCGGGCGGCGTCTCCGTTTCGGGCACCGGCTCGACCCGGACCATCACTCTTTCGTCCATCGCCGGAAACGGAAGCCTGGGTATCAGCGTCGCCGCGGGCACGGCCGGCGATACCGCCGGGAATCTCGCCGCGGCCGCCGGACCGGCGACCACGTTTGTCGTCGATAACGCCGCGCCCGTGATCACCAGCGCCACCACCGCGAGCGGCACCTACAACGTTTCGTTTGGCTATACGATCACCGCCTCGGGCTCGCCGGTTTCCTTCGCGGCGTCCGGCTTGCCCCCGGGTCTTTCCGTCAACCCGGTTTCGGGCGTCATCGACGGCGTTCCGACCCAGGCGGGATCGTTTTCCGTCACGATAAGCGCCACGGATGCGGCCGGAAACATCGGCTCCGCGACCCTTGGCCTGGGCATCGCAAAGGCGACCGCGACCGTGAACTTGGGCGGCCTGAGCCAGACCTACTCCGGCGGCGCGCGGGTGGCGACGGCGACGACTTCGCCAGGCGGATTGACGGTTCACTTCACGTATGACGGTTCCGGATCGGCGCCGACCAATGCGGGAACCTACGCGGTGGTGGGGACGATCAGCGACGCGAATTATCAGGGCGAAGCGTCGGGCACGCTGACCGTCGCTCCGGTCGCGCTCCTGGTTTCGGCGGACAACAAAATCCGCCCCTACGGTTACGCCAACCCGACGCTTACCGCCTCGATCAGCGGCTTCGTCGGCGGCGATACGAGCGCGGTGCTTTCCGGGGCTCCTGCGTTGAGCACTCCGGCCTCCACGGCCAGCACCCCTGGAGCCTACGCGATCTCGGCCTCGATCGGCACGCTGAGCGCGGCCAACTACGGCTTCAATTTCGCCGATGGCACCTTGACCGTCCGGAAGTTGGTCTACGACGACTGGCGTCTGGAGAACTTCTCCGGCGCGGAGCTGTCCGAACCTGGCGTCAGCGGCGCGCTCGCCGATCCCGACTCCGATGGCTTGGCGAACTTGATCGAATTCGCTTTTGGCACGAACCCGCGGAGCGGAGCCTCCGGTCCTCCTTCGCTCTCCTATGTCGGAAGCCTGGCCGGAGGGGGCGCTCTCTCCACCTATGGCAATCCCATCCTGGTGTTCGCGCCGTCGGGAACGGGAACAGCGCTCCGTGCCCTCTTCCTGCGTCGCGCCTCGGCGTTCACCGAGGGCATCACCTACGCGGGCCAGTTTGGCGCCGATCTCGCGACGTGGGAAAACGTCGCGGAAAGCCCGACCGTGCTCGCCACCGACGGATTGTATGAGGTCGTGAGCGTTCCCTGTCCCGTGTCGGTGGCGGCCGAGAAAACCCGCTTCTTCCGCGTCAACGCCCAGATCACGGAGTAGGTCGCCTCGAAGTTTCCCCCTGACGTTTCGCTGTGCCTGTGCCCTTGGCGGTCTCGCTCCCTGGTTCAGGCGAGCGATCGGAGCTGAATAAGGATCGGGCTGGGCGCATCTGAAACGCCGGTGCCCTGCACGAACGATTTAATCAAAGGTCGGTTCATCCCTCTCTTCCATGTCAGACGATTCATGCCGCATCGCGGCTTCCTTGCCCGCATGTGTTGCGCCGACGGCGGTGCCCGCCAGTCTCAAGCTGCGGTCGCGATTTGATGTGGCGCGTCTGCAGGCGGATCTCGCCCGCATAGTCTCCGCCGATTTCGTGCCTCATTTCAACACCCGCTACTACGAGGGCGACTGGAGCGTCGTCGCGTTGCGCGCCATCGGGGGTGACGCTTCCAAGATCTACCCGGATCCGACCCGCACCGATTTTTACGACACGCCGCTGATGGCCCGCTGTCCCTACATCGCCGCGGTCGTGGATTCGTTTCCCTGCCCGAAGCTCGCGGTTCGTTTTCTGCGCGTGCGTCCGCGTTCGGTGGTAAAGGAGCACCGGGACTACCGGCTTCGGTTGGAGGACGGGGAATTGCGCCTCCATATCCCGATCACGACGAATCCCGAGGTGCGCTTCATGGTGGCCGGAAAGCGGGTCGTCATGAATCCCGGCGAGTGCTGGTATAATGATTTCACCGAGCTGCACAGCGTTCATAACGACGGCGACGGTGATCGCGTGCATCTGACGATCGACTGCGTGGTGAATGATTGGCTGCGTGATGAGATCTTGGAGGCCGCCCGCGCCGAGGCGACGAAGGCGCGTTCCGACTGACGGGGGCGCGACGTCTCGAACCGTCTGCGAGCGGGGCTCCTGTTTTCCCCATTTTTGAATCGCGGGCCTCCGTGTCCTTGCTCGCGACGGGCGCGTCGAATGCGGCCGGACCGTGGGTGCCCGCAGACTTTGGCATTGCTTCGTCAAGACTCTCGGTGGGGATATGATCCGATGCAGGGCGGACCGCTGTGTCCGACTTTCGGGATCCGTAGGTTCGTCGCGACGGGGACGGAGTCCTTCACTCCACAAAAAGTTAGGCGTTAGCGGAGTGGTGCCGATCTGCGCCGCCGGGGGTGTCGGCGTCCGCGATGTTTCGGTGCCTAAGCAGTGCGCGCCGGCTTTCCCCGAGCCAGGTTTCCGCGAGCGTGCGAAGCGTCTCGTCCGCCTCACGTCGCTTTTGCTCGCTGTCGTCGGAGAACGGGATCCGCGGGTTCTTCGCGTTTCGCGTGAGCGCCTCCTGCACCGCGGACCATTCCTGCGCGTCGGTGTCGGACAAACCGAAGGAGTGTCGCAGAAGGCCGGGTATTCGCTCGCGCAGATCCGGATAGTCCACCGCGAAGGCGGGCGAGGCGGGGTTGGCGAGCGCCCTTGTCGCCGCGGCCGCGCTCGCTCCAAGCACACGCGCGGTGTAGCGATCCAGGTCGCAGGCCGGGATTTCTTCCGGCGCGATGCCGAAGGGGCGCGGATCCATCGCCCCCGGCAGAAATTGGTAACCACGTTGCCGTCGCTGTGAGACAAGGATCTCCACCGGGTCGCGGTGAAGGTAGACCCACGGTGTGCGCGGGAACGCCGCCTGGATGAGATCCAGATGAAGGGTATGCCAGGCGTCCCATTTTATGAACAGGCGGCTTTCGTCTCCGGCGCGCTTTCGGGCGTAGGCGTTGACCACGGCCCGCAGCCTGCGGATGCGCCGCTCGCGGGGCAGGCCGATCCCGGCGTCGTGCGCGAGGAGTTGGTCGATGGGAGGCGCCTCGGACAGCACCCGGTTTCGCGGGCTCGCCGCGAGCACTTGCGCAAGCAGGGTCGAGCCGCAGCGGGACAGGTGAAACACGAACCCGGCCGGCGCGAGCTCCGGTTGCGCGTCGCCGATTTCGTCCTCCAGCGCGTCCACCGTGCCGCGCCAGGGAAAAAGCAGCGCGCCGGGAGCGCGCAAGGCGGCGCCTGCGCTTTGTTCAAAAAAGGGATCGAAAAGCCGGCGCGGTCCAAAGCGCGCCCATTCGAGGACCGCCGGGCTGGCGTGGGTGTGAAGGTGGACGGGAAACCAGTCCGCAGGCGGAAGGGCGGACTCGCGCGCGCTCGGTCGAGAGTGGCCCGACACCACGGGCTCCGGTAGATGACGCTGCCCCCATGCTCTCCGCGACGCCGCGACGGCCGCGGCGATTTCGCCCGCCTGAAGCGGTATCCGGTGCGCGTCGGCGAGTTCGCGGCAGGTTTCCTCGAAACGAGACGGATCCTGTTCGGCGAGGAGTCGTTCCATGGCCTCGTGATCGCCTGCGGCCCAGGCGAGAAATCGAGAGGGCGCGGCGGTGGTTTCGGACATGAAACGAAGCGGCATGTCGGGGTTCGACGGGAAACGTGACGGGGCAGTTAAAAACAGCGGGCTGTCATCGCGCGGAAAAAAGCCGGTGGAAATTTTCCGCCACCCGTTGGGCGAGCGATGCGGTATCTTCGCCTCGTAGGGCCGCCAGACCGGCGTAGGCGGCCTCGATATTGCCGGGATGGTTTACCGGAGATCCGTCCGCGGACGGGGGCAGTTTGTGTGTGCGCCAAGCTTGTGGCGGAAGCATCGCGGGCGCGTCGGTCTCGCAGAGCAGACGGTCGGGGGGGATGAGCTTGAACGTATCCCGTTGGCGCGCTTTGCGCGGGTCGAGAAAGGAGGGATTGAAGGAGAAGTAGGCACCCAGGCCGACAAGCTCGGGCACGAGCCCGGGCGGCCCGCCAAACGCGTGGAGCAAAAAGCCGCGGGCTGGAAGCGGCCGGTGGCGAAGCAGAGGAAGCAGGTCGTCGTAAGCGTGGAGACAGTGGATCGTGGCCGCCCGATCTCGGGATGTCGCGAGAAGAAGCTGCTCGAGAAAAATCTCAATCTGCTCCGGCATCGATGCGCGTCGGACCCCCGCGAGACGGGGATCGTCCGGCCTGGCCATTTCGAGGATCCATCGATCCAGGCCGATCTCGCCCACCGTCGCTCGCGGGTCGGCGTCGAGCTTGGCGGCCAGCTGTTCCTTCCAGTCGGCCGGACGCGGCGCCCCGCCATCCCACGGATGGATTCCATACGCGGGGCGAACAAACGCGTGTCGCTCCGCCAGGGCCGCGATCCGGGGCCAGTCCGTCGGGTGCGTGCCGTTCACCACCATCAGGCCGCTCGCACCCGCGACCCCCGGCCAAGCCTCCGCGATGCGCGGGAGATGTGGCTCGAGCGCGTCGTCCTGAAGGTGGTTGTGTGCGTCGTGTAACATTTCGCCAGCTTACGCTTGGCGAGGCGGGTGAAAAGCCGCGCCCGTTCTTACTGAGGGAAAAGAAGCGCGATTGGGCCTGAAAACTCTTTTACACTCCCGGTCGCATTGTCGAAGGTCGGGAAAATGAAGTCTTCCATCGTTTGGCTGGCGCGCCTCGGCATCGATCAGGAGATCTTCAACGTGAAGTCCGCCCTCGCGGTGCGCCGTAAGCTCGGCGAAGACGTCGATCTCCTCGGCTTCGCACAGGAGTTGGTCGACGGCGGCCATGTGCCCGAGGCGAAAATCGAGGCGCTCGAGCTGGCCGCCGGAGTGGCGCAGGCGAAGGGAAAGATCGGGCCGCCGGACGACGATCCCTTCGTCGAGGACAAGGCGGCCGATTCGCCTCTCCCGCGCCCCGCGGAGCCGAAGGCGCCGGTGCCGAGTCTGCATCGTTCCGCTTCGGCTCCGTCGGGCGCGGGTGTTTCCGTTCTCTCCGGAACGCCCGGCATGCCGGGGGGGGCGTTCGCGACGATTCCCGCCAACGTTCCGCTCACGGTTCCTCCGTTCACGTCGATTCCCGAGCCCGAGCCGGCCGGGCGGGAACCTGCGCCGGTCGGCGGCTTGGACGGATTTCCGTTCGGCGACATCGCCCGGATGGACGACGCCTCGCTGGCGGTGATGTTGCGTGATCTGCTCCGCTCCTGCGCCCGTGAAGGGGTGAGCGATCTTCATTTGTCGGCCGGCTCCGCGCCGTTCATCCGCCAGCAGCGCGTGCTGCGCCCCATCGGGTCCCACATCCTCGGCGGGGACGAGGCCTTGCGGCTTAACACCGTGCTGCTCGCGCCGCACCAGCGAGCCCTCTACCTTGAGCGAAAGGACCTCGACTACGCCTTGGCCCTCGACGCCCGCAACCGCTATCGCGTGAACCTGATGTTTCACAAGGGCGGCCCGGCCGGCTCCTATCGCATGGTGGCGGCCAAGATTCCGAAGCTCGACGATCTGGGACTGCGCAATCTCGACGCCGTCCTCAAGCTGCTCACCTACCACAACGGTCTGATCCTCGTCACCGGTCCGGTGGGCGCGGGCAAGACCACCACGCTCGCCGCGCTCGTCGACGAGATCAACGGACGACGCAACGACCACGTCATCACGGTCGAGGATCCCATCGAGGTCGTGCAGGTCGCCCGCGGCTGCAACATCACGCAGCGCGAGGTCGGCCCGCACACGAGGTCGTTCGCCTCCGCGCTCAAGGGCGCGCTTCGCGAGGACCCGGACGTCATCGTCATCGGCGAACTCCGCGACTTGGAGACGATCGAGATGGCGATCAGCGCTTCCGAGACCGGCCACCTCGTGATCGGCACCATGCACACGAGCGACGCCGCCACCACGCTCAACCGCCTGCTCGACGTGTTCCCTCCATCGCAGCAGACGCAGATCCGCGCCAGCGTCGCCGAAAGTCTTCGCGGCGTCGTCTGCCAGCGCCTTCTTCCCGGCGTCGACGGCGGACTCGTTCTGGCCTGCGAGATCCTCGTCGGAAACCCCGCCGTCTCCGCTCTTATCCGCGAGGGCAAGATGCAGGGCCTGCGCAACATCCTGGAGACCGGTCAACGCGAGGGCATGTGCCTCATGGAGACGACGGTTTTCAAGCTTTACGAAGAGGGGCGCATCTCCGCCGAGACCGCCCGCGCCAACATCAGTAACCGCGTCCTGAAGGCTCGCATCGTCTGAACCCATCGCACCCCGCCATGCCCGCCATCGATTCCCTCCTTCGTCTCATGCTCGAACGCGGCGGTTCCGACCTGCATCTCACGGTCGGCCAGCCTCCTCGCGCCCGCATCTCCGGCGGTCTCGCCGATCTTCAGGAGCAGGTTTTGGACGCCGCCCAGATGGAGACCTTTCTCAGGGAGATCTGCCCGCCGCAGCGCTGGGCCGATTTTCTCGAGCGCAAGGACCTTGACCTCGCGCACGAGATCCCCGGGCTGGCCCGCTTCCGCGGTAACTACCTCTACAACCATTGGGGCCAGGCCGCGGTGTTTCGCAAGATCCCCTCGAAGATACTCTCCTTCGACGACCTCAAGCTGCCAGAGACGCTGAAGAAGCTTTGCCATCTGAACGAGGGCCTCGTGCTCGTGACCGGTCCGACCGGTAGCGGTAAATCCACTACGCTCGCGGCGATGATCGACTACATCAACGCGAACCTCGCCCGGCACATCATCACGATCGAGGACCCGATCGAATTCGTTCACCAAAACAAGAAGTCCACCATCGTCCACCGCGAGGTCGGCGAGCACACCCGCACCTTCGCCGACGCGCTCAAGGGGGCGATGCGCCACGATCCCGACATCGTTCTCCTCGGCGAGATGCGCGAGCTCGAGACCATCAAGCTCGCCCTCGGCTGCGCCTCCATGGGCATGCTGGTCTTCGGCACGCTCCACACCAACAACGCGCCCAAGACCGTCGACCGCATCATCAACACCTTCCCTGCCGACGAACAAAACCAGGTGCGCGTCATGCTCTCCGGCTGTCTCGCCGGCGTCGTCTCCCAGCTCCTCTGCAAGAAAATCCCGAAGGGCCGGGTGGCGGTGCACGAGATCCTGCTCCAGCACGAGGCGCTGCCCAACACGATCCGCAGCGGCCAGATCGCGAACATCCGGGCGATCATCGAGAACGGACGAACCGACGGCATGATCACGATGGACCAGAGCCTGCTCGCCCGCGTGAAGGACGGCAGCGTCGCCGCCACCGAGGCCTACATGAAGGCGGCGGACAAATCGCTCTTTGCCGGCCTGCTCAAGCCCGGCGAGATCGAAGGCGGCGCGCACTGAGCGGGCCCTGATTTTTTGGGGGGGCGCGGATCTGGCTGCGTCGCGTTGCGTGTTTTGGCGGGCACGGCGGCCCGCCCTCCAGTGCGCAATCCGCGAACGTTCCTCACCAGCCGAACTGCCGTTTGATCCGCAGCGGCTCGTAAAGGCCGGGCGATAGCTCGGTGATGAAGCGGCTCGGCACGAGCATCATACCGCCGGGGCCGGCGCGCGACGCGATCTTCGGATAACAGAGGTAGAGCTCGTTCTTTGCCCGGGTCACCGCGACGTAGAACAGGCGGCGCTCCTCCTCGACGTCGCCGTCCTCGATGGCGCGGCGACCGGGAAACATGCCGTCGGCCAGGCCGATCACGAACACGGCGTCGTATTCGAGCCCCTTCGACTGGTGCACGGTGGTGAGTTTGATCGCCTCCTGGTCGGGCGCGACGGACTTGTCGGTCGTCTCGCCGTTGAGGAGCACGATCTGCGCGAGCAGGTCCTGCATGTCGTCGAAGCGCGCGGCGAAGCCGACCAGCGCCTTCAACTCCTCATGGCGGTCGGTGTAGTCGGCGAAAGCGCCCTTCAGGTAGTCGCCATACCAGCCCTCGATCGAGAGCTCGATGACGCGTGCCGGCTTTTCGTCGCGCATCGCGTGGGCCACCTCGCGGAGCGAGGCGCAGAACTGCGCCCACTCGTCTTTCGCCGCGGGCGGCACCTTGGCCTTCACGTCGTCGCTCGCGAGCGCCTCGATGAAGTCCTGCTGGAGGAATTTCGCGTGATCGAGCGCCGCGGAGTGGATCTTTTGCGCGCCTTTCTCGCCGACCTTCGGGAGCAGGCAGGCGAGGCGCGACCAGGCGAGGGTGTTGCTCGGGTTATAGACGAAATTGATCAGCGCGATCAGGTCGCGGACGTGCTGGCGTTCGAAGAACTTCACGCCGCTCGTGATGGAGTAGGGGATGCCGGCGCGAGAGAGCGCGAGCTGGGTCTCGAGCGCTACGAAATGCGAACGGTAGAGCACGGCGATCTCGGCGGGCGACACGCCCTCGTCCTCGATCAGGTAACGCACGCGTTTGACGATGAACTCGGCCTGCTCGCGGTCGTCCATCGCCTGCACCACGCAGGGCTTCTGGGAGTTGGCGCGGGCGGCGATGAGCTTCTTCTCGAAATGCCGCCCGATCGGCTGGGCCTCGAGCACGCCGTTGGCGAGGGCTAGGATCTGCGGCGTGGAGCGGTAGTTGGTCTCGATGCGGTGGATGGCCGTTCCCTCGTGGCGGTCGGGAAAGGTCATGATGTTTTCGAAATTCGCGCCGCGCCACGAGTAGATGCATTGGGCGTCGTCGCCGACGGCCATGATGCGGTGGTGGGAGCCCATGCGGTCGACGATCTCGGACTGGAGCGTGTTGGTGTCTTGGTATTCGTCGACGAGCAGGTGGCGGAAGCGGTTGGCGAAATACTCCGCGAGGTCGGGGCATTTCACGAGCAGGTCGAGCCACAGCTCGAGGAGGTCGTCGTAATCGAGGACGTTCTGCTCCTTCTTGGCCGCGGCGTAGGTGGCGGCGAAGGCGGGGAAACGGTGCGCGATATCGGTGTATTGCGGGAAGTGGCGCTTCACCGTCTCGTCGAGCGTGAGGCGGGTGTTGCGCGCGAGCGAGATCACGCTGTGGAGCGGGCCGGGCTTGGGGTGGGTCTTGTCCTTGAAGAAGACCTTGTCGTCGGCCTCGACCGCGTTCTTGAGCAGCGTCTCGGATTCGTCCGCGTCGAGGATGGTGAAGTTTTTCTGGAGCCCGATCGCGTCGCCGTAGATGCGGAGGATGCGGGCGCCGATGGAGTGGAAGGTGCCGCCCCAGAAGCGGCGCGGCTCCACGCCGGTGAGCTGGTCGACGCGGGCGAGCATCTCCTTCGCGGCCTTGTTGGTGAAGGTGAGGAGGAGGATCTCGCCGGGCTTCACGCCCATGGAGAGCAGGTAGGCGACGCGGTAGGTGAGGGTGCGGGTCTTGCCCGAGCCGGCGCCGGCGAGGACGAGCAAGGGGCCGGGCTCGGCGGTCACGGCGTTGAACTGCTCGTCGTTGAGTTCCGCGCGAAAATCGATCTGCGGGACGGGGCTCTCGGCGAAGGGCGAGCTGTTTTCGAAGGGGGAATCCATGACGCTTTGGCGCCCAAACCTCGCGGCCCCGGCCCCGCAGGCAACGCGAAAGGCGGGCCCGGACACGCGGGCCCGACCGCGGGGCGGGCGCCCGACCGGTGCGTCGAGCCTGACAAAGACCTGACAACTTAACGCTGAACAAGCGCCGGGATTTCTGGTCAGTCTTTCCGCAAAGCCATGAAAACCATCACCCTCGCTTCACTGCTCGCCGCCCTGCCGCTCGCGCTGCCGGCGGGCCCCGCGCTCACCATCTACAACCAGAATTTCGCCGTGGTGCGCGAGACGCTGCCGCTCGATCTCAAGGCCGGGGTCAACGCCGTGAACTTCTCCGGCGCGACCACGCAGGTGGAGCCGGACTCGGTCGTCTTGCGCGACGCCGAGGGCAAGATCGGCCTGCGCATCCTCGAGCAAAGCTACCGCGCCGACGCCGCGTCGCAGGGGCTGCTCTTGGCCATGAACGAGGGCAAGGAGCTCGAGTTTCTCGTCACCGACCAAAACGCGAAGGAATACACCGTGAAGGGCCGCGTGATCCGCAGCGGCTACAAGGCCGGCGGCGAGGCCGCCACGCCGATCATCGAGGTCGACGGCAAGCTGCGCTTCTCGCTTCCCGGCCAGCCGATTTTTCCGGGTCTCGGCGACGACGCCATCCTCCAGCCCACGCTGTCCTGGCAGGTCAACGCCGAGCAGGCGTCGAAGCTTCAGGCCGAGCTCGGCTACATCACCGGCGGCATGAGCTGGCAGGCGGCCTACAACCTCGTCGCGCCGGAAAAGGGCGACCGGGTCGACATCGTCGGCTGGGTCACGGTGAACAACCACACCGGCAAACGCTTCGACGACGCGACGATCAAGCTCATGGCCGGCGACGTGAACCGCGTGCAGCCGGAGATGGATTTTTCAGGAGGCCGCCAGCGCAAAGGCATGGTCCTCGCCGCCATGGCCGCGCCCGTCGCGGAGGTCACCGAAAAGGCATTCGACGAATTCCACCTCTATTCGCTGCCGCGCCCGGTGACGTTGCGCGACCAGGAGACGAAGCAGGTCGAGTTTCTCCGCGCCACCGGCGTGACCGCGCCGCAGCTCTACCTTTTCGACCAGAACAAATACGGCGCGAAGGTCGCCACCGTCCGCGAATTCAAGAACACCAAGGAAAACGGCGGCCTCGGCCTGCCGCTGCCGAAGGGGCGCGCGCGTTTCTACCGGCAGGATTCGTCGGACGGACGGCTCGAGTTCGTCGGCGAGAACAGCCTCGACCACACCGCCAAGAACGAGACGGTGCGCCTCTACACCGGCGACGTCTTCGACATCGCGGTCGAGAAAAAACAGACCGATTCGCAGATGAGCAGCCACAACGATTTTCGCGAGGAGGCCTTCGAGGTGAAGCTGCGCAACCGCAAGGCCGAGCCGGTCGAGGTCCGCGTGGTGGAGCACTTTTATTCCTGGCCGAACTGGAAACTCGTCCAGCAGTCCGACCCGCACGAAAAGACCGACGCGAGCAGCGCGGAGTTTCGCGTGAAGCTTCAGCCCGACGAGGAGAAGATCGTCACCTATCGTGTCCGCTACGATTGGAAGTAGGCGGTGCATAGGTGCAGCGCCTTGACCTCTACGCGCCCGGATCGGAAAGCGTCTTGAGGTCGTCCGCTTCACCCCGGCCTCCCCGCAACCCCGTCTCGCCTTTGCGCGCGGCGGGGTTTTTTATGAGGCCATGAAAGTGCGCTGCTTCCAGCACGTGCCCTTCGAGGGCCTCGGCCTGATCGATCCCTGGGTGCGCGCGCGCGGCCACGAGATCGCCTTCACCCGCTGGTGGGCGGGCGACGCGGCGCCGGACGTCGACGACTACGACTGGTTGATCGTGATGGGCGGGCCGATGAACGTGTATCAGCACCGCGATCATCCCTGGCTCCTGGCCGAGAAGGCCGCGCTTTGCTCGGCGTTTGCGGAGGGCAAGCGCGTGCTCGGGGTTTGCCTCGGCGCGCAACTGATCGCCGACGTGCTGGGCGGCAAGGTCGTGCAAAACGCCGAGCGCGAGATCGGTTGGTGGCCGGTGCGCGCAACGCCGGTCGCGGCCGTCGCGGCGGGTGCCCGTTATGCTTTTCCCGCTTTCTCGACCGTGCTTCACTGGCACGGCGACACCTTCTCCTTGCCCGCCGGGGCCACGCGCCTCGCGGCGAGCGCGGCCTGCGAGCAACAGGCTTTCGCGTGGGGCGAGCGGGTCCTAGGCCTGCAGTTTCACCTCGAGATGGACGCTGGCGCGGTCTCCGAGATCACCGCGGGTTGCGCGGATGAGCTGAAGAATGGCGGGCGATGGGTCCAGTCCGCGGAGCAGATCAACGCCGGCGTGCGCGAGCACGGGCAGGGGGCGGAATCCTTGCTGCATCGCCTGCTGGGCGCGATGGAGGCGGCCTGATCCAGGCGCGACGCAACCGGGGTTTTCCGGCCTCCGGCGCGGCTCGGAGCAGGTTCCGGCCGAGGAGGGCGGCATCGCTTCGCCGGGAAACAAAGACGGGTGTTTGACGCGAAAAGGGCGAGGTTCCGGATGGCCTCCTCACCGGATCTGCCGGACATGGCCGCGCCGCCCGAGGCGATCCGGAGCTTTTCGTCGCTAAGGTCCAATGGGCGCGCCCGCGGGACTGACGAGACCGTCCGCGATCCGGCGCGGGCGGGGCGGGGGGACGCGCGTTTGTATCGGGCTTTTGGATGCTTCGGGACGAGTCTGACCCGACGGGCGGCATGATACCGTGTCGAAACAACGGGGCCGGCTTGGCTATTCCGCGGGCAGAAAGCCTCGCGCGACCGCGTCGTCCAGGAGGGTGAGCGCGTGGGCCCAGACCGCGCAGGCGCCGTCGTTGGCGTGCTGGTTGCGGGCGACGACCATCTTTTTCGTGACGCCGTGCTCGCGCCATTTTTCGCCGCCCGAGAGGATGTTGAGCAGGATCGGCTGGAGGCGGTCGACCGCGGCGGCGAATTTCGCCTCGGGCGTGGTCTTCGCCTCGAATTCTTCCCAGCACTGGCGCAACTCGATGGCCTGATCAGCCGGCAGCAGGCCGAAGATGCGCTCGGCGGCCTTGGCCTCGCGCTCGTGTTGGCCGACCATCGCGGCGGTGTCGTAGGCGTAGGTGTCGCCGGCGTCGATCTCCACGATGTCGTGGATGATGAGCATCTTGAGCACGCGGGTGAGGTCGACGGGCTGGTTGCTGTGCTCGGCCAGCGTGATCGCCATCAGGCAAAGGTGCCAGGAGTGCTCGGCGTCGTTTTCGCGGCGGCGACTGACGGGAAGCAGTGCCTGGCGAAAGATTTCAGAAAGTTTGAGGCACTCGGTCAGGAAGGCGTATTGCTGCTGGATGCGCGTCATGGAGGGGCAGGCTAGGGGAGGAGTGTGTCGCGCCGAGCTTTTCCTTGCCGGGCGGGGGCGGCGGGGCATTAGGTAGACCCTTTTCTTCCCATGAAAATCCTCGTCGCCGACAAGATCTCACCCAAGGGCGTCGCCTACCTGCGTCAGCAGCCGGGCTTTGAAGTCATCGAGGCCTACGGCTCTTCTCCCGAGAAGATCATCGAGTTGGTCAAGGACGTGCAGGCCATCGCCGTGCGTTCGGAGACGAAGATCACGCGCAACGTGTTCGCCGCCGCGCCCAAGCTCAAGGTCGTCGGCCGCGCCGGCGTCGGCGTGGACAACGTCGATGTGGACGCCGCCACCGAGCATGGCGTCGTCGTCATGAACACCCCCGGCGGCAACACCATCTCCACCGCCGAGCTGACTTTCACCCACATCCTCTGCTGCGCCCGTCCGATCGCCCAAGGCGCCGCCTCGATGAAGGCCGGCAACTGGGACCGCAAGACGCTCAGCGGCGTCGAGCTGCTCCGCAAGACCATCGGCATCATCGGCCTCGGCCGCATCGGCAGCGAGGTCGCCAAGCGCGCCCAGGCCTTCGGCATGAAGGTCCTCGCCTACGATCCCTATCTCACCGCCGCCCGCGCCGCCTCCATGCAGGTCGAGCCCGTCACGCTCGACGCCCTCCTCGCCGGCTCCGACTACATCACGGTCCACATGCCGCTGACCGAGGAGACGAACAACATGATCGACGCCGCCGCCCTCGCGAAGTGCAAGAAGGGTGTCCGCATCGTCAACTGCGCCCGCGGCGGCATCGTCAACGAGAAGGCTCTCGTCGAGGCGCTCAAGAGCGGCCAGGTCGGCGCCGCCGGCCTCGACGTGTTCGAGACCGAGCCCCTTCCGAAGGACAGCGAGTTGCGCTCCGCCCCCAACATCGTTCTCACCCCCCATATCGCCGCCTCCACCACCGAGGCCCAGGAGTCCGTGGGCATCGAGATCGCCGAGCAGATCGCCGACGTGCTCCTGCACGGCGCCGTGCGCAACGCGGTCAACCTCCCCTCGATGGACGCCGCCGCCGCCAAGACGCTCGCGCCCTACATTTCCCTCGGCGCCAAGCTCGGCTCTCTGGTCCAGCAGATCGCGCCCAAGCAGATCGCCAAGCTTCGCGTCACCTACACCGGCAAAGTCGCCGACCTCGACGTCAACGCCATCACCCGCGCGCTCCAGGGCGGCTTCCTCCGCCGCATCAGCGGCGACAGCGTCAACGCGGTCAACGCCCCCACGCTCCTCTCTCGCCTCGGCGTCCAGTTCGAGGTGGTGAAGAATAGCGACGCCGGCGACTACACCGATCTCATCGAGCTCGAGGCCACCGGCGGCGACGGCAGCGTGAACAGCGCCCGCGGCACCCTCATCGGCAAGAACAACGAGCCCCGCATCGTCGGCATCAACGGCCGCGAGGTCGAGGTCGCCGCCGAGGGTTCGCTCCTCGTCCTCGAGAACCTCGACAAGCCCGGCATGGTCGGCGCCGTCGGCACCCTGCTTGGCCAGGACGGCGTGAACATCGCCGACATGTCGCTCTCCCGCCTCACCCCCGGCGGCACCGCCTACATGGTGGTGCGCGTCGACCACGAGCCCAGCGCCGCCGCCCGCGACGCGCTCAAGGCCAACGCGAACATCAAGCTCGCGAAGTTCGTGCAGCTCTGAGCACGAGCAATTTTTACGGGAGGTAACGGAGGAAACGGAGATTTGGTTTCGGACCTTCTCCGTTAACTCCGTTCTCTCCTGTAAGATTCTCCGAGTATGCTGATCCCGCTTCTTCTCGCCGCCGTCGCCGGCTACTTCCTTGGCGCGCTGCCCTTTGGCTGGCTCATCGCGCGCAAGTTCGGCGTGAACATCTTCGAGCACGGTTCGAAGAACCCCGGCGCCACGAACGTGAAGCGCGTGCTCGGTGGCATGTTCGGGAAGAAGGGCAAACGCGCCGGCGATCTGGCGTTTTTTCTCGATGCGCTGAAGGGCGCGGTGGCGGCGGGTTGGCCGCTATGGTGGGCCCGCTACACGGATTTCGCTTTCTCGATCACCAACGATGGCGGTTCAGTCACTTGGTTTGACGCGGGGCACGCACCCGCGATGGCCATCACCGGCCTCGTCTTCGCCCTGATCGGCCACAGCTTCAGCTGCTGGACGCGTTTCAAGGGCGGCAAGGGCGTCGCCACCTCCGCCGGCGGCCTGATCGTCCTGCTCCCGATCCCGACGGTCATCGCGCTCGTTTCCTGGGTGATCGTCTTCCAGTTCTCCCGCTACGTCTCGCTCGCTTCGATCGTCGCCTCGGTCGCGCTTCCCGCCGCCGCCTGGCTGCTCGGCGCGCCGCATGCTTTCGCGATCCTCGCCACCGTGATCGGTTTCTTCGTCATCCTGCGCCACCGCTCGAATATCGTCCGTCTTTGCAACGGCACGGAAAACAAGTTCGTGAAGAAGCCCGCCGAGCCCGTCTCGTCTGGCCAATCCTGATTCGCCTCCCCTAAACCGTTTCCCACATGGCTTCCGTCTCCGTCATCAACATCGGCATTTGCGGCCTCGGCACCGTCGGCCAGGGCGTGTGGAAACACATCGAGCGCGCCCGCCCCGAACTCGAGGCCCGCCTCGGCGCCAAGCTCGTGCTCGCCCGCGCGTCCGTGCGCGACCTCGACAAGAAGCGCGCCGTGCGCCTCAAGGCCGACCAGCTCACGACCGACCCGCTCGCCATCGCCACCGATCCGTCCATCCAGATCGTGTGCGAGTTGATCGGCGGCACCGGCATCGCCCGCAAGGTCACGCTCGAGGCGCTCAAGCGCGGCAAGACCGTCGTCTCCGCCAACAAGGCTCTCCTCTGCGCCCACGGTCCCGAGCTCTTCGCCACCGCGCACAAACACGGCGGCCAGTTCTTCTTCGAGGCCTCCGTCGCCGGCGGCATCCCGATCATCAAGGCCCTCCGCGAGGGTCTGGTCGCGAACAAGTTCCGCCGCATCTACGGCATCCTCAACGGCACCTGTAACTACATCCTCACGCGCATGGAGCGAGAGGGGCTGGCCTATCCGGTCATCCTCAAGGAGGCCAAGGAGCTGGGCTACGCCGAGGCCGACGAGTCGCTCGACGTCGAGGGCTGGGACACCGCGCACAAGGCGGCGGTGCTCGCCTATCTCGCCCACGGCACCTGGGTGCCGACGAAGAAGATGATCGTCGAGGGCATCACCCATCTGACCCAGGCCGACCTGGCCTTCGCCCGCGAGAACGGCTACGCGATCAAGCTGCTCGCCGTCATCGAGCGCGATCTCCAGCGCAACGCCCTCTCCGTCGCGGTGTATCCCGCCCTGCTGCCGCTTTCGAAGGCGGTCGCCAACGTCAACGAGGTCTACAACGGCATTTCCGTGTCCGGCGACGTCGTCGGCGAGACGACCTACATCGGCCGCGGCGCCGGCCAGGATCCGACCGCCAGCGCGGTGATCGGCGACATCATCGACGCCGCCTCGCTGCTTGTGCGCGGAGCCGCCGTGCTCCCGTCCGCGCCCGCGACCAAGCTCGCGCTCACCCCGCCCGAGGCGCTGCGTTCGCGCCACTACCTGCGCCTCGACGTGAAGGACCAGCCGGGGGTGCTCGCGAAGATCGCCAGCTGCACCGCCAAGGCCGGCGTGAGCATCGCCAGTCTCGTGCAGCGCCCGAGCGAGAAGGCCGACGCCGCTTCGCTCCTGCTCACCACCCACGAGTGCAACGAGGCCGCGATCCGTCTCACCGTGAACCGCCTCGCCAAGCTCAACTGCACCCTCGGCAAGCCCCTCCTCCTCCGCATCGCGGATTTCTGATCGGAAGGGACAATAACGAAACACACGAAAGACACGAAACCAGGCCCGCGCACGGCGAGCGGATATCTTTCCGACGTTTCCCCTTTTCGTGTAATTCGTGTGTTTCGTGGTTAATTAAAAAAGCTCCGCCCATGTCATCCCCGGTTCACATCGACATCGACCACCTCGCCACGCTCTCCCGTCTCGCGCTCACGCCCGCGGAAAAAGCGAAGTTTTCCGCGCAGCTCGGCGACATCCTCGGCCACATCGAGCAGCTCAAGCAGGTGAACGTCGACGGTGTGGAGCCCACCGCGCACGCGACGCCGATTTTCAACGTGCTCCAGCCCGACGAGGCGCGCCCGGGCCTGCCGGTCGAGCAGGCCTTGCGCAACGCCCCGGCCCAGCGCGACCACATGGTGCTCGTGCCCCGCGTGGTGGAGTAAGGCGTCCGCTTTGCCTTACGCGCCGCTTGGGCGCGAGTCGTCGCGCCGCCGGATAGGGCCGCGGCTTTTTCAGGCTTCGCTTTTTCTCGCCACGGGGACGGTTTCCGCGGGTTCGGTGGAAGGCTCCATGTTGAGCGGAAAAGCCGGCGAGGAGCCATGTGGCGCTGCGGGCGGCAAGCGGGCCGAGCTGGCGCCGGGGGCGGTCAGGGTGCGCGGGCAGGGAAGCCCCGCGGCGAAGGCGTCGAGCGCTGCGATCGTGGCGCCGGCTATCGACTCCATCGCTTCCCGGGTGAAGAAGCCCTGATGCCCGGTGACGAGCACGTTGGGCAGGGCGACCAGTCGCGCCAGCACTTCGTCGCGCAGGCCCTGTTCGGAGTGGTCCTCGTAGAGCAGAGCGGCCTCGTCTTCGTAGATGTCGATGCCGAGCGCGGAGAGCCGGCCGGTTTCGAGCGCCTCCAGGACCGCGCTTGTTTCGAGCAACCCGCCGCGGGAGGTGTTGAGCAGCACGGCGCCGCGTTTCATCCAGCCCAGGGTGGCGTGGCTGATCAGGTGGCGCGTGTTTGGCAGCAGCGGGCAGTGCAGCGAGACGATGTCGGCCTCGCCGAGCACGTCCTCGAGGGCGCCGAAGGCGAAGCCGGAGGTCCGGGTTTCGGGGCCCGGGCGAGGATCGTAGGCGAGCACGCGCATGCCGAAGCCTTGGAAAATACGTCCCACGCTGCGCCCGATCCGGCCGGTGCCAACGATCGCGGCGGTTTTGCCGTGAAGATCGAATCCAAGCAGGCCCTCGATGGAGAAGTTGCCCTCGCGGACGCGCGAATAGGCCTGCGGGATGCGGCGCACGAGCGCGAGGAGCAGCGCCACCGTGTGCTCCGCCACGGCGTGCGGCGAGTAGTCGGGCGCGTGGGTGACGGTGAGCCCGAGCGCCCGGGCGGTCTCGATGTCGACGTGATTGTAGCCGGCGGAGCGCAGGGTGACGAGGCGCACCCCTTGGTCGGCCAGGACGGCGAGCGCGGCGGCGTCCGCGCGGTCGTTGACGAAGAGGCTCACGGCGGGACGTCCGGCCGCGAGGGCCGCGGTGTGGCGGTCGAGCCGGGCCTCGAGGTAGTGAAGCACATGGCCGGCTCGGGCGTTGGCGGCGTCGAGAAAGCGGCGGTCGTGCTGCTTGGCGCTGAAGACGGCGATTTGCATGGCGTGGTGCGGTGGAGCCGGCGGAGCACGCGGGGACCGTGCGGCGGGGGCGGGGTGGCGGCGCGGGTCGTGGGACCACTTGTGGCAAAGAGTCGAAGGGCTGGCGAGGCGGGACTCGGTCGGGCCCGGCTTTTGACGTCTGCTTATAATTGAGACGGAAGCGGTAAGCCCGGGTTCCGGCTCGCGTTGCCCCGAATGGGCGGAAGATTGGCGGGCATGGTTCAGAAAATGCGGAGTTTGCGACGGGGCCTGCTGCGTTGGGGCGCGATCGCGGCCGGCACCTATCTGGCGGTGTGCGGCGTGGTGGCCTGGAAAAAGGAGGCGATCCTTTTCCCGATGCACGGGCGCGAGCGGGCGGCGGGCAAGACCGCGCCGGCCGGTTATGAAACCTGGTGGCAGACGATGCGCGATGGCACGCGGGTGGAGGGTTGGTGGTTGCCGGCGCGAGGCGCCTCGGCGGAGCGCCCGGCGCCGGCCGTGATCGTCTTCCATGGAAACGGCGAGCTGATCGACGACTCCCGGGACTTCGCCGAGGTGTGGCACGATCTGGGCGCGAGCGTGCTGCTTGCGGAATACCGCGGCTACGGTCGCTCGGACGGCGAGCCGGGCGTCGCGGTTGGCGAGAGCGACTCGAGGGAGTGGTTTGACCGCGTGGCGGCGAGGCCGGAGGTGTGGCGCGAGGTCATCCTCGCGCACGGGTTTTCGCTCGGCGGGATATTCGCCGCGGAGCTCGCGGGGGAGAGGCCGGTGGCTGGCCTGGCTTTGGAGGGCACGGTGGCGAGTCTCCGCGAGGCGGCGCGGGACCGGGGCATCTGGATCTTGTTCACGCGCGAACGCTTCGACGCGACCGCGGTGCTGCGTCGGCTCGATGCGCGCGTGCCGGTCTTGCTCACGCATGGGCGGCGCGACGACGTGGTCGGGTTTCGGCATCACGGTCTGCTCGCAGCGGCGCGGCCCTCGGCGCGGGCGGTGGCGGGGGATCACGACCATTATCCGCTCTCCACGCAGGAGCGCCCGGATCTCTTGCGCGAATTGCTCGAACGGGCGCGGCCCCGGGCCGGGGCGCCGGGCGGGGAAAAGGGAGGCGGGGCGTGATGAAGGCGCGACGTTTGGCGGCATGGCTGTGCGGGCTGGCGCTGGCGGGCTACGTCGCCTTTTGCGCGCTCGTGACCTGGAACAAGGAGGCGGTGCTGTATCCGCGCGACGGACGCGACCGCGCGCGGGGACGGACGGCGCCGGCGGGCTACGAATCGTGGTGGCGGGACTTGCCGCAGGGCGGCCGCGTCGAGGCGTGGTGGCGTCCGGCGGAAGGCGCCTCGGCGGAACGGCCCGCTCCGGTGGTGCTCTATTTCCATGGCAACGCGGAGCTGATCGACGACCAGCGGCAGACGGTCGAGTTGTGGCACGGCTTGGGCGTGTCGGTGCTGGTGTGCGAGCATGTGGGCTACGGGCGCTCGGACGGTATTCCGGCCTTGGAGAACGATATCGCCAACGGCGCGGCCTGGTTCGACATCGTGGCGGCGCGGCCGGAAGCGCGGCGCGAGGCGATCATCGCCCATGGGTTTTCGCTCGGCGGCGCGTTTGCGGCCCAGCTGGCCGCCCGCCGGCCGGTGGCGGGACTGGTTTTGGAAAGCACGTTTTCCAGCCTGCCGAGCATGGCGCGCCGGATGGGCGTTTGGCTGTATCTCGGCGGCGAGCGGTTGGACACGGCGGAGGTGTTGCGCGATCTCGCGCCGGCGGTTCCGGTGCTTTTGACGCAGGGACGGGGAGATACGGTCGTCCCGGTCGGGGAGGGGAGGAAACTCGCCGCCGCGAGGCCGGCGGCGCGCTACGTGGAGGGCGACTATCCGCACATCCCGTGGGCGCAGAACGAGCCGGGGCAGGCGATCTTGCGCCAATTTCTGGCGATGGCGCTTGCGCGGGACGGGACGGTATCGCCCGTGGTGGCGGGGACGGGGTTGGAAACCGCGCTTGCCTCGCCCTCGGGCGGCTCGGCACCCTGACCCCTTACGTAAAAGCCATGAAACAACGCACGCTCGCCCGCGAGGTATCCATTTCCGGCCAGGCCCTCCACACCGGCGAAACCGTCACGCTCACGCTCAAGCCCGCCGCGGTCGATTCCGGTTATGTTTTTCGCCGCATCGATCTGAACGGCGCCCCGGAGATCAAGCCCCGCGCGGAGCTCGTCGGCGACCTCGTTCGCCAGACCACGATCCAGGAGGGGCATGCGAAGGTCCACACCGTCGAGCACGTCCTCAGCGCCCTTCACGGCTGCGGCATCGACAATTGCGTCATCGAGATGAACGCCTCCGAGCCGCCGATTCTCGACGGCTCCGCCAAGCCCTACGTCGACCTCATCATGCAGGGCGACCCGGTCGAGCAGGACAAGGAGCGCGAGTATTTCGTCCTCGAGGAGCCGGTCTCCATCCAGAAGGGCAACTCGTCCATCATCGCGCTGCCGCACGACGGCTTCAAAATCTCCTGCACCTCGGCCGACGACCGCGGCATCCACGCGCAGTTCCTTTCGCTCAACGTCGATCCCGACGTCTACATGACGCAGATCGCCGCGGCCCGCACCTTTACCGTCTACGAGGACATCGAGGCGCTCATCAAGATGGGCAAGATCAAGGGCGGTTCGCTCGATTGCGCCGTCGTGATCAAGGGCGACAAGATCCTCTCCAAGGAGGGGCTGCGCTTCAAAGACGAGTTCGTGCGTCACAAGATGCTCGATATCGTCGGCGACATCACGCTGCTCGGCCTGCCGATTAAGGCGCACATCATCGCCACCCGTCCGGGCCACGCGATCAACGCCGAGCTCACCAAGGCCCTCGCCGAGAAGCTCGCGGAGAAAAAGAAGGGTCCGAAGAAAAAGCCCCGCCCCGCGATGGTGCTGCCCACCGAGACCGAGCTCGATATCCGCCGCATCCTCGACACGCTTCCGCACCGCTATCCCTTCCTGATGGTCGACCGCGTGGTCGAGTTCATCGGCGACGACGCGCTCGTCGCGATCAAGAACGTCTCGATCAACGAGCCGTTTTTCCAAGGCCATTTCCCCGGCAATCCCGTCATGCCGGGCGTGCTTCAACTCGAGGCGATGGCGCAGGCGGCCGGCATCCTCATGCTCCGGCGTGGCAGCAGCGAGGGGAAGACCTCGCTCTTCATGAGCGCGGACAAGGTGAAGTTCCGCAAGCCGGTGCGGCCCGGCGACCAGCTCATCCTCAACGCCAAACTCACCAAGACCCGCGGCACCAAGCTCGCGAGCGCCGAGGTGACCTGCACCGTCGACGGCCAGGTGGTTTCCTCCGCCGAGCTGATGTTCGCCATCCTCGACAACAGCGAAGTCGAGGGCTGATTCACGCCTCGCCGCACCGCCCGCTCCGCCATGCCGACCCAAATCCATCCCACCGCCGTCGTTGATTCCGCCGCCGAGCTCGGCGGCGACGTCGAGATCGGTCCGCTTTGCTACGTCGGCCCCGGCGTTCGTCTCGGCGACCGCACGCGCCTGCATCACCACGCCTCCGTCGAGGGCAACACGTGGCTGGGCGAGGCGTGCGAGGTGTTTCCCTACGCCTGCATCGGCGGCAAGACGCAGGACCTGAAGTTCAAGGGCGGCAACCCCGGCGTGCGCGTCGGCGCGCGCAACGTGTTCCGCGAATACTTCACCGTGCACGCGGCGACCAAGGACGGCGAGTTCACCACGCTCGGCGACGACAACACCTTCCTTGCCTACGGGCATATCGCTCACGATTGCGTGCTGGGCAGCCACATCGTGATGAGCAACGCGGTCTCGATCGCGGGCCACGTCGTGATCGAGGATCACGTGGTGGTCGGCGGCGTGTCGGGAGTGCATCAGTTTTGCCGCATCGGCGCCTACGCGATGGTCAGCGCCTACGCGAAAGTCGTGCAGGACGTGGCGCCCTTTTTCATCGCCGACGGCCAGCCGGCGCTGATCCGCGCGATCAACAAGATCGGCCTCGAGCGCAAGGGCTTCACCCCCGAGCAGCTCGAGCGCGTGAAGGCCGTCCATCGCATCCTTTTCCGCGACGGGCTGAACCGTTCTCAGGCCTTGGAAAAACTCGCCGCCGACGAGCGCGCCTCCACGCCCGAGTTTGCCCGCATGCTGGCTTTCGCCAAGGCGAGTGACCGCGGACTGGCTCCGGGCGCCTGAGCCGGACGCCAAGACGGGGACGGTCCTGTCGTCCAGGCTCTGCGCTGCGGCCGCTGGCGAGCCTGCGGATCGCGAAAGGCGGACACCGCGGTCCACCCTCCATCGGATCCCCTCTCCTCTACGAATCTTAACGGAGTTGGGCTAGGACTGCGGGATGGAGAGCGTGAAACAGGCGCCTCCGCCGGGGCGATTCGCGGCGGTTAGACGGCCCTGGTGATTGTCCGCGATGGTCTTGGCGATGGCCAACCCCAGGCCGGTGTGGCCGGTGCCGCCGGTGCGCGCCGCGTCGGCGCGGTGAAAGCGCTCGAAGATGCGCGGCAGGTGCTCCTCGGGGATGCCCGGGCCGTCGTCGCGCACGGTGAGCACGGCGCGGCCGGCCTCGTCGGTGGTCGTTATCCATACCTGCCCGCCGTCGGTCCGGTGATGCTGGATGGCGTTGGCGACGAGATTGGTGGCGAGGATGGCCAAGGCGTCGGGATCGCCGGAGAGCACCGCCGGACGCAGGTCGACGTGGAGCCTTACCCCGCGCTCGGATGCGAGCGGGCTTAGGTGGCGCACGGTCTCGGCGGCGATCGTCGCGAGGTCGGAAGGTTCGCGGCGGGGCTCGGCGGCGTTGTTTTCCAGCCGGGCGAGGAGGAGGAGGGACTCGGCGAGCCGGCGCATGCGCGCGGCGGTATCCTGGCAGGTCCGGATGGACTCGCGGTATTCCTCGGCGCCGCGCTCGCGTTTCAGGATGCGCTGGGTCTCGGCGAGGAGGATGGAGACGGGCGTGCGGAGTTCGTGCGCGGCGTCGGCGGTGAAACGGCGCTGACGCTCGAAGGATTCGCGGAGGCGGTCGAAAGTCTGGTTGAGGACGCGGCCGAGCTGGTCGAGCTCGCTGTCGGTGCCGGCGGTGTCGATGCGTTCGTCGAGATCGCCTTCGGAGATGCGGGTGGCGGTGCGGCTGATGGAATCGATGGGGCGGATGGCGCGGCCGGCGAGCCACCAGCCGCCGAGCAGGCCGAGGAGCCAGACACCGAGGCCGGTGGCGGCGAGCCAGGCGGTGAAGCGGAGGAGTTGTTCCTGTTCGACGGAGATGTCTCGGCCGACGGCGATGGCGATGCCGTCGCGCGAGGTGCGGAGGAATTCGCGGTAGCGGCCGATGGTGCGAAAATCCTCGGCGAATTCGCCCGGGCCGGGGGGCAGGAGCTTGCGGTCTTCGGGGGCGTTGGCGGAGCGGAGCAGGACGCGGCCGTCGGTGTCCTGGATGATGAAATAGGCGTGGCCGGCCTCGGCGCCGGAGAAGCGCGTGAGGGCGTCGGCGGGGAGCTTCACGTCGCCGGCGTGGAGGCGTTCGAGGAGAATCTTGGGCGAGACCGGGCCGTCGGGCTGGCCGGGCGGGCGAGTGGCGTCCATGAGGCCGCGGATCAGGGCGTGCTCGGCGCCGCGGACGTCGCGGTTGATGCGCTGGTCGTCGTTGAAGGAGGCGAGGCGATGAACGGCGCCGCAGAGGGCGATGATGACGGCGAGAAGGATGAGGCCATGCCAGGCCTGAAGACGCCAGCGGAGGGAGTGGGTGGAGAAGAAACTCACGGAATGATGTAGCCCTGGCCGCGGCGGGTGACGATGAGGTCGGCGCCGAGTTTTTTGCGAAGGTTGGAAACGTGGACGTCGAGGAGGTTGGAGATGGAGTCGTCGTCCTCGTCGAAGAGGTGGGTGTAGAGCTCGGCGCGGCTGACGACCTGGCCGCGGTGCAGGGCGAGGTATTCGAGGAGGGAATACTCGCGGGCGGTGAGCGACACGGGCTCGCCGTCGAGCGTGGCGACGCGTGCGGCGGTGTCGACGGAGAGCGGGCCGATCTCGACGGTGGAGTGGACGCGTCCGGCGGAGCGACGGATGAGGGCGCGGAGACGGGCGAGAAGTTCGTCGAGGTCGAAGGGTTTTGTGAGGTAGTCGTCGGCGCCGTGGTCGAGGCCCTTGATGCGGTCGGGCACGGTGTCGCGCGCGGTGAGCATGAGGACGGGCGTGCGCAAGGCGGGGCGGAGGCGGGAGAGGACCTGCCAGCCGTCGAGCTTGGGCAGCATGACGTCGAGGACGAGGGCGTCGTAGGTGTTTTCGAGCGCCTTGTAGAGGCCGTCCTCGCCGTCGGAGGCGGTGTCGACGGCGTAGCCCTCCTCGCGCAGCGCGGCGGCGAGGCTGCGCTGGAGGGCGGGGTCGTCTTCGATGAGGAGGAGGCGCATGGGGCGTCGGAGATTTTTAACCACGGATGGCGCGGATGGGCACGGATAATGAGCCGAAGCGGCGGACACGGAGGTCCGCCCTCCATGCGTTCGGGGATTATTCGTGGCGGAGGGCGTCGATGGGGTCGAGACGGGCGGCGCGGCGGGCGGGGGCGAAGCCGAAGAGCACGCCGACGGCGGCGGAGAAAAGGAAGGCGATGAGATTGATCCGGGGATCGAAGACAAAGCCCACCTGGATCAGCTGGGCGAGGCCGGCGCAGAGGGCGAAGGCGAGGGCGATGCCTACGAGGCCGCCGATGCAGGATAGGGTGATCGCCTCGACGAGAAATTGAAGCAACACCTCGCGGGCGGTGGCGCCGATGGAGAGGCGGATGCCGATCTCGCGGGTGCGCTCGGTCACGGAGACGAGCATGATGTTCATGATGCCGATGCCGCCGACCATGAGCGAGACGCCGGCGACGGCGGCGAGGAGCGTGGTCATCATCTTGGTGGAGGAGCTGAGCGTGTCGGCGATCTGGCGGGTATCGAACACGTTGAAGTTGTTGTCCTGGTTGGGCTGGAGGTTGCGGCGCTGGCGCATGAGCGAGGTGATGTCGGCGATGAGGCGCGTGCCGTCGGCGTCGTCGGCGGCGGAGATGCTGATCATGCCGATGTCGTGCTCGGACGTCTTGCCGGCGAGGCGTCGCTGGAGGGTGGAGAGCGGGAGGATTAGGGTGTCGTCCTGGTCGCCCATGCCGCCCTGGCCCTTGGCGGCAAGGACGCCGACGACCTCGATGGCGGCGTTGCCTACGCGGATCTTTTGGCCGATCGGGTCTTCGTCGCCGAAGAGTTCTTTTCGGACGGTGGCGCCGATGACGGCGACGGCGGCGCCGACGCGGGCGTCGCTCTCGTTGAAGAAGCGGCCGTCGGCGAGGGTCCACTTGTTGATCGCGAAGTAGTCGACGGTGGTGCCGGTGACGGAGGTGGAGCGGGCGTTTTGACGCGAGATGGTGGAATAGCTGCCGTTGCGCACGGGGGCGAGGGCGGCGATGCCGTCGACCTGCTCGGAGAGGGCGGCGACATCGGCGAGGGTGAAATTGGGCACGCCGGCGGAGGAGGAGCGCGGGCCGAAGCCCATGCCCGGGCGGAGCATGACGAGATTGCTGCCGAGGTTGGAGATCTGAGCCTTGACCGACTCGGTGGCGCCGTTGCCGAGCGTGACCATGGTGATGACGGCGGCGACGCCGATGATGACACCGAGCACGGTGAGGAAGGCGCGCATGACGTTGCGGCGGATCTCGCGCAGGGCGATTTGGAAGGCGTTGAAGAAGATCATGGCGAGGGCTCGGTCATGGGCTGGGAGCGGGCCGATGTTCGTATTACGAACATCGGGATCGAAGGCGGGGGATCAGCGGACGAGGAGGTTGCGGCGGTTGGGCTCGTCGGAGGCGATGAGGCCGTCGCGGACGGTGATGATGCGCCTGGCGTAGGCGGCGACTTCGTCCTCGTGGGTGACCATGAGGATGGTGATGCCGAGCTCGGTGTTGAGGCGGACTAGGAGGTTCATGACCTCGAGGGTGGTGGCGGTGTCGAGGTTGCCGGTGGGCTCGTCGGCGAAGAGCGTGGTGGGCTCGGTGACGAGGGCGCGGGCGATGGCGACGCGTTGCTGCTGGCCGCCGGAGAGCTCGGCGGGGGTGTTGCGGAGCTTGGTGGGCAGGCCGACGGAGGTGAGCGCGGCGAGGGCCTTGTCGTGGCGCTGGCGGCGGTTGAGACCGCGGTAGAGGAGCGGGAGCTCGACGTTCTCAAGCGCGCTGGTGCGGGCGAGAAGGTTGAAGCCCTGGAAAACAAATCCGAGGGCGTGGCGGCGGAGGAGGGCGCGCTGGTCGTTGTCGAGGGTCTGGACGGCGATGTCCTCGTAGCGGTAGTCGCCGGTGGTGGGCGTATCGAGGCAGCCGAGGATGTTCATGAGCGTCGATTTTCCGGAGCCGCTGGGGCCCATGACGGCGACAAATTCCCCGCGGCGCACGACGAGGTCGACGCCGCGCAGCGCCTGGAAGGCGGCGTCGCCGCGGCCGTAGGTCTTGGTGATGCCGCGCAGTTCGATGGCGGGCGCCGACGGGCCCGGCGCGGGAGCGATTTCGGGATGGAGGCTCATGTGGCGGGGGCCGGCGCGGCGGCCTTGGTGATGACGGGTAGGTTTTCGGAGAGGCCGTCGCCGGAGATCTCGACCTGACGGCCGTCGTTGAGGCCGAGTTTGACCGGGATGGGTTGCGGGAGCCCGTCGCGGAGGATCCAGATGCGGGAGCGGGTCTGGTGAGCGGCGGATTTGGTGTCGTCTTCGCCGTCGGCGGGGCGGGCGGGGCGATTCATGCGCGGCGGCATGGGGGTGAGGCTTTGCACGAAGGATTTCTTCGGGGCCTCGGCGGTCGCCGCGGGGGAGGCGGTTTTTTCGGGATCGAAGCGGAGGGCCGCGGCGGGGACGAGGAAGACGCCGTTGCTCTCGGCGACGCGGATGTCGGCGGTGGCGGTCATGCCGGGGCGGAGGCTGAGGTCGGTGTTGGCGACCTCGAGATCGGTCTCGTAGGTGACGACGTTGTTGGTGACGGAGGAGCCGAAGGAGACGCGTTCGACCTTGGCGACGTAGGCGCGGTCGGGCCAGGCGTCGACGGTGAAGGAGGCGGTCTGGCCGGCGGCGAGGCGGCCGATGTCGGCCTCGGCGACGGTGACGGTGAGCTTCATGTGGTCGAGGTTTTCGGCGATGACGAAGAGCTCGGGGGCGGTGAAGCTGGCGGCGACGGTCTGGCCGGGCTCGACGGCGCGGGTGAGCACGATGCCGTCGATGGGGGATTTGATGATGGCTTTGGAGAGGTCGTTTTCGTTGATGCGAAGGGAGGCTTCGGACTGGGCGACGGAAGCCTGGGCGCTGAGAAGGTTGGCGGCGGCGCGGTCGGCGGCGGCGGTGGCGGCGTCGAGGTCGCTTTGCGAGGGGAGCTTGCCGTCGCTGACGCGGCGGAGCTCCCGGAGGCGTTTAAGGGTGGCGTCGGTCTCACGGACGGTGGCCTCGGATTGGGCGACGGAGGCCTGGGCCACGCGAAGGTTGGCGCGGCTGCTTTCGGTCTGCTGGGCGAGCTTGGTCGTATCGAGCTTGGCGAGCGGTTGGCCCTTGGCGACGCGGTCGTTGATGTCGACGTAGACCTCGAGGACGGTGCCGGAGAGTTCGCTGCCGACGGTGACCTCGTTGGTCGGGGCGAGCTTGCCGGTGGCGGTGATGGTGAGGCCGATGTCGCCGCGGACGAGCGGCGTGGTGGCGAAGGCCGCGGGCGGGTGGTTGGCGGCTCGGGCGCGGCTCCAGGCAAACGCTCCGACGGCGAGAAGCGCGAGGGCGGCTGCGATGAGCTTGGCGCGGTGGCGGCGGAGCCGGCCGGGAGCGGGTGGCTTGACGATGGCGGCGAGGCCGGAAGAAGGGGACGTGGTGTTCATGTCAAAGGGATGCGGCGGGGGTGGTGTCGGCCGCGGATTCGGCGGACCAGCCGCCGCCGAGGGCCTTGTAGAGGCGGATGTGGGCCGATCCGAGGTCGGCGTCGGTGGTGACGAGGCTTTGTTCGGCGGAGAGCAGGCTGCGCTCCGATTCGAGGACTTGGAGGAAGTCGACGGAGCCCGCCTCGTATTGTCGGCGGGCGAGCGTGTCGGCCTCGCGGGCGGCGGCGGCGGCGAGCGCGAGCGAGGCGCGGCGCTCGGTCTGGCGGCGGATCGCTTCGAGCGCGTTTTCGACCTCGGCAAGGGCGTCGAGGACGGTGGATTCGTAGGAAATGAGGGCCTGGCGGGTGGTCTCGTCTTGGGCGCGGATGTGGGCGCCGATGCGGCCGGCGCTGAAGATCGGCGCGGTCAGGCCGCCGGCGATGCTGGCGATGGTGGCGGAAGGCGAGGCGAGGCGGCCGAGTTCGCCGGCGTCGATGCCGAGGGAGCCGCTGAGATTGAGCGAGGGAAGACGCTCGCGGCGGGCGGCGTCGGAGCGTTTGGATGCGGCTTCGACGGCGTGGCCGGCGGCGCGGATGTCCGGGCGCTGGCGAAGGGTCTCGGCGGGGATGCCAACGGCGAGGGCGGCGGGCGCGGCCGGGACTCGCGCGGTGGAAGCGAGCAAGGTGTCGAGCGAGCCGGGCGTGCGGCCGGAGAGGACGGCGAGCTGATTGCGCGTCTCGGTGGCGGTTTGCTGGAGCGCAGGGATGGCGGCTCGGGCCTGCTCGAGCGCGCTCTCGGCCTGGCGGGTATCGAGGATGTCGCCGACGCCGGCCTCCTGACGCCAGCGGGTGAGCCGGGTGGTTTCCTCGCGGCTGGCGAGCGAATGTCGGACGAGGGCGAGCTGGGCCTCGGCGGAACGGAGGTTGACGTAGGCGGTGGCGACCTCGGCGGCGAGGGAGACCTGGGCGGCGTGGAGATTTTCCTCGGTCTGCGCGAGGTCGGCGTCGGCGGCGGCGAGCGCGAGGCGTTGTTTGCCGAAGAGATCGATCTCCCAGCTGGCGTCGAGGGAGGCGGAGTAGCTGTCGCTTTCCGAGACGGTGTCGGAGCCGTGGTCGCGGGCGCGGCTGCCCTGGCCGGAGACTCCGGCGTTGAGCGAGGGGAACAGGCCGGATTTTTCTACGGTCCGGGTGGCGCGCGACTGGGCGATGCGGGAAACGGCGAGGCGGACATCGGGGTTGTGGGCGAGCGCGTCCGCGATGAGCCGGTCGAGAACAGGATCGTGGAAACGCGTCCACCAATCGGCGAGGGCGGCGGTGTCGAGGCCGCCGGCGGGTGCATCGGCCGCCCGCGACCAAGCTTGGGGCGTGGCGACGTCGGACGCCGTCGATGGAACATGGCCGGTAATCGTGCAGCCGGGAAGGAGCAGGGCGAGCGGGAGAATGGCGAGGGCGGACGGGCGAGACTTCACGGTGCGGGAGTGTTTCGCCGGAGCCTAGCAGGTCGCACCTTTAGAGAACGTGAAGAGGGACAAACGGCGGGGGAAATCCCGGCTTATCTCCCTGTTTAAGAGACTAGCCATTTGAGATTTAATGAAGCCCTCAAATGTCAAAACCCGGCACCCTCCTTAACCGGCCCCATGGCGCGTCCGCGTCGTGCGGGTTGATCGCGGCCATCCAGGAGCTCTCCCTGGCCCGGGACCATGCGCGAATCGTCGACATCGTTCGTCGGGTGGCGCGGCAGCTGACCGGCGCGGACGGGGCGACTTTCGTCTTACGAGACGGCGACCAGTGCTACTACGCGGACGAGGACGCGATCGCGCCGTTGTGGAAAGGGCGGCGCTTCGCGATGAACGCGTGCATAAGCGGCTGGGTTATGCTGCATCGGGAGCCGGTCGTGATCGAAGACGTCGACGAGGATCCGCGCGTCACGGTGGAGGCGTATCGGCCGACGTTCGTGCGCAGCCTGGCGATGGTGCCCATCCGTCGCGACGCGCCGATCGCGGCGATCGGGAACTACTGGGCGAGGCCGCGTCGCGCGACGGATGCGGAACTGGAGATGCTGCAGGCGCTGGCGAACAGCACGAGCGTGGCGATGGAAAACGTGGAGGTCTACGCCGAGCTGGAGCGCCGCGTGGAGCGGCGCACGCGCGAGCTGGAGCTGGCAAACCTGGAGCTAGAGTCGTTCGCGTATTCGGTTTCCCACGACATGCAGTCGCCCTTGCGCGCCATGCTTGGCTACGCCGGCATGTTGCGGGAGGATTTCGGGGCGTCGCTACCGGAGTAGGCGATCGGGCATCTGGATCGGATGAAGGAGGCGGGCGGACGGATGGGGATCTTGATAACGGACATCCTCAAGCTGGCCCGATTGCCGGCGGGCGCGCTGGACAGGATGGAAGTGGATCTCTCCGCGCTGGCCTTGGAGGTGGTGTCGCGAATCGCGGCGGAGAACCCCGGGCGCGGGGTTAAACTGGTCGTGCGTCCGGACGCGACGGTGCGCGGGGATCCCGGTTTGCTGCGGATCGTGTTGGAGAACCTTTTCGGAAACGCATGGAAGTTCACCGGTCGAACGGAGGGAGCCTGCATCGAGTTCGGCTTCGAGGACGGTTCGGCGGGCCGGGAGTATTTCGTGCGCGACAACGGCGCGGGCTTCGACGAGCGGCAAGCGGGGCGGCTTTTCAACCCATTCCAGCGTTTGCACGCGCAGGGAGAGTTCAGCGGCTCGGGCATAGGTTTGGCCACGGTGCGTCGCATCGTGGTGAAGCATGGTGGCGAGGTCCGCGCCACGGGTCGGGTGAACCACGGCGCGACCTTTTCATTTCATCTTGCCCGATTGAGCGGCGCGGCGGGGCCGGCGTGAGCCGGAGCCCGGAGCGTGATAGGTTTTAGACGTAGTGCGGGCATGGGGACGGTGGCGTGTCGTTCGCGGAATCCGGACCGGGAGATTCGGATGGGCGACTCCGGTTTGGTTAGGTGATCAGCGGAGCGTGAGCGTCAGCGGGTCGGATAGATCACGCGAAGACGCGCCGGCCTGGATGACGAAATCGCCGGGCTCAACCCGCCATCCGGAGGCGGCTTCGTCCCAAAACGCGAAATCGCGAGGCTGAAGAACGAAGTCGACCTCGCGCGTCTCACCGGCGGCGAGCAGCACCTTGCGGAAGCCTTTGAGTTCTCGCGGAGGGCGTGGAACGCTGGCGGAACTGTCGCCGACGTAGAGTTGCACGACCGCGGCGCCGGGGCGTTTGCCGGTGTTGGCCACGCGCACCCGCACGGTTGCGGCTGAGCCCAGGCGGAGCGAGCCCTCGACAAGTTCCGGCTTTGCCATATCGAAGCGCGTGTAGCCGAGGCCGTGGCCGAAGGGGAACAAGGGTTCGATCCGGCGGGCGTCGTGCCAGCGATAACCGATGAAGACGCCCTCCTCGTAGTTGACGCGCACCGGGCCGTAGTTGCCGAGCGCGTGGGCCGGCGAGTCCTCGATACGGCGAGGCATCGTGAACGGAAGCCGACCCGAGGGGTTGGCTTCGCCGAAGAGGACGCGGGCGAGGGCGGGGCCGCCCTCCATGCCGGAGAACCAATACTGGACCAGCGTGGCGGCCTGGTCGACCCAGGGCATGGCGACGGGCGCGCCGCTTTGGTTGATCACGACGGTGTCGGGGCGCGCGGCGAGCACGGCGGCGATGGCCTCGTCGTCGCCCTCGGGCAGGGCGAGCGAGGGACGGTCGGCGCCTTCGCCTTCGAGGGCGCGTCCGTGGCCGAGGCGGTCGCCGGTGAAAAACAGGACGGCGTCGGCGTCGCGGGTGCGCGCCGCGAGTTGATCGGGCGAGACCGGAATCCGGGAAGGCAGGCGCCAGCCGAAGAGCAGGCGTCCGCCCCGGGCGGGCGGGCGGTGCTCGACTTCGAGGAGGTGGCGACCGCCGGTTTCCAGCGCGACGCGCGCGGCGGTCGTTCGTTCGCTTTCGTCGGCTCCGGACGAGGTCCAGGCGTCGAGGACCACGTGGCCGTCGAGTTTGACGCGGGCGGGGCCCTCGTGGGTGAGGGCGAGCGAGTATTCGCCGCTCTCCGGCGCTTCGATCTGAACGCTCCAGCGGCCGGAGTATTCGCCGGCTTTGAGCGCGGGGTTCTTGGGCGGGCTTTGGCGCTTGAGGTCGAGGCGCTTGGCGAAGCCTTTCAGGATCGGTTCGGCGCGTCCCGGTTCCCCTTCGGCGTAGAAGGCGGAGCGCCAGCCCTTTTGCGCGGCGCCTCGGGAAAGGTCGCGTTGGTCGACGGTTTGGATGACCGATTCGGGCAAGGGCTCGTAGTGGTCGGCGAAGGGGCCGGGGACGTGGTCGATGGCGACGCCCGGGCCGAGGAGGGCGCGCAGGCCCTCGAGCGGCGTGGTTTCGTAAGGGGACTTGCCTTCGGCGCTCCAGAGGCCGCCGTGGTGGCGAGTGTCGGCGTTGACGCCGACGACCAGCAGGTGGCGGACGCGCGCGCGGTCGAGGGGCAGGATTTCGCGGTTGTTCTTGAGCAACACGATCGCCTGCTCCGCGACCTCGCGGGCGAAGGCTTGGTGCGAGGGCGTGTTGCGGGCGCCGGGGGCGCGCGGGTGATCGCCGAGTTTGCCGATCCTGGCCATCACGTAGAGGACGCGCCGCGCCATCTCGTCGACGGTGGCGGCGGGCACGCGTCCGTCCCGCACCGCGTCGAGCAGGGGTTGGCGGAAGTAGCGGATCGCGTCGCCCGCGTTCATCTCCACGTCGAGGCCGCCGAGGGCGCCGGCCACGGTGTCGTGGAGGCTGCCCCAGTCGGTGACGACGAAACCGGGGAAGCCCCAGTCGGTCTTGAGCACCTGGCGGTTGAGGTAGGCGTTGTGGCTGCAGTATTCGCCGCGGAGGCGATTGTAGCCGTTCATCACGGAGAGGGCGCCGCCCTCGACGACGGCGGCCTCGAAGGGCGCGAAGTAGAGCTCGCGCAGGGCGCGTTCGCCGATCACGGAGTCGACATCGCTGCGCTCGAGTTCCTGCTCGTTGCCCGCGAAATGTTTCACGCAGGCGCCGACGTCCTGGGATTGCACGCCGCGCACGTAGGCGGCGGCGAGGCGGGCGGCGAGGACCGGATCCTCGCCCAGATACTCGTAGTTGCGGCCGTTGAGGGGGGTGCGGAGGAGATTCACGCCGGGGCCGAGGAGGAGGTCCTTGCCGCGGTCGCGCGCCTCGCGGCCGAGCAGTTCGCCGAAGCTACGGGCGAGGTCCTCGTCCCAGGTTGCGGCGAGCGCCACGAGGGTGGGGAGCACGGTGGCCTGGTCGTCGTCGCGTTTGGCGGAGTCGAAGTTGTTGCGCGCGAGTTCGGGGCGCACGGTGTGCGGGCCGTCGCTGAACCAGAACTCCTCCGCGAGGCCGATCTTCGGCTGCGCGGCGAGCGACATGGTGCCGTTGCCGGCGAGCAGGGCGACCTTCTCCTCCAGGCTGAGCTGGGCGAGCGCGGCGTCGGCGCGGGCGAGGGCGGCTTCGTCGCGGGAGGCTTGGACGCGCGGCAAAAGAATCCCGGCGGGCTCGACCGCGGCAAGGGCCGGGGCGCTCGGGGACGGGGATTCGGCGCGCAGAGCGGAGAGGCCGAGGAGAGCGGAGAGCAGCAGCACGGCGGGGCGCGAGCCGGGGCGGGGCGGGGCGGGG
>JACCDU010260505.1_pt1 | contig 75507 bp, 153 predicted proteins | sample 7446081 | NCBI WGS metagenome assembly JACCDU01 (sample SAMN15323447, study PRJNA562643) | freshwater metagenome | isolation source: river surface water | place: USA:Blue River Watershed | collected 2017-08-17 | reverse complement strand
TATTGCCTACATAAGGTGCGCCTTCTGTAATAGAACCATTACCGATGAATAATTCTTGTGTATCAATAGCCCAGGCAAACTCAGCCGAACTTAATTGTGGAATACCAATTCCTGAAAGTGCTTGGCCGCGACGGACCTGGATCTTCGATATTTGGACAACAGCCATATTAATAAATTCCCGTTATAGGGTATTTATCTAGCAGCGTTGTAGTATTCCTCTACTTTATTGAGCCACATGTCCTGATATTTGTTAAAATCACTAGGCCATAGGTCAAATTGCTGATATTCACATGCTCTAGAGCACATAAAAACATGCCCCTCACGAATATCTGTACCGTAGACCTCGTTATGTGCCAAAATATAAGCAATTAATTGGATTTTATAATCTTCAACCCATTCTTCTTTTTTTGGCTTATTTGTTTGTTTATAGTCGCAAACACTAGGACTGTCTTTATAAACTGCTACTAAGTCAGTTGTGCCAGAATATAGTCCAGGGAAGTATAAGCTTTGTTCCATTGCCCACACTTCGTTAACATCTTTCAGTCCATTCTGTATAATAACTTCTGCCATTAGATTAGCTTGGACGTGAACTGGATTATTACCAGGCTGTCTTTGCATACCGGCAATGAATCGTTCTAAATTGGCATGCATCGCTGTACCAACTCCGGAAGCTTCAGTTACAATTTGTTGTGCTTTTTGTTCGCCGACTCGTTTTTTCCATTCGTTAAGTGCAGTCATATCTTTAGTAGCACTTAGAATAGTAGTAACGCTAGGCAGGCTTTCGCCGTCGGGTGTTAAGTAGACACGTTTGCGTGTTACTGGATCGTTGATTTGTTTACAGTTTTTATATTGAAACTTTTCAACAAAAGGTGGGGGTAGTAAAATGTCAGTCATAGTGTATATATTACACTATCGTTTTACTAAGGTCAAGCCTGGGGAGTAGATTGAGCTTTGGCTAATTGTCCAGCTGCTGCGCCTGCTGCTGTTTTGTCAACTTTTTCTTGGCTAGTTTCGCCATCTTGCGTTGGCTCGGCTGCGGAAGGAATTCCTGGAACATTTAATTCAATGCCGTTAGCATTAAAATTCTTTACTAGAGTTTGAAGCTGAGGGCTAGAATCGTACATGGCTTTAAACGTTTCGTAATCAGCCATTAATTCGATTCCGCTAGATTGGACTACTTTATCTAGAGCTTTCCAATTTAAAGTTGCAGGCGCACCTTTACTTGCATATCGCCCGATAAAGTTCTTAAGTACAACAACAAATTTATCTAAGTTGTCGCTACCTGCAAATTCAAAAAGTCTCATCCTAGTTCTGCCAATTGTTTTCTTAAATTATTAAGAGTTTGTTCTGTCTGTTTAATCTGATCTTGGATTTGTTTCTTTTGATCAGCTCGTTGTTTTGCTGCCTGAGCAGCCTGAGCAGGATCTAATCCTCCTATTGGCTGACCAGACTGTGCAGGTGCTGCACCTTGTGTAGGAGCGGCTGCTGGAGCGGCTCCGGGTGCAGGTGCTGTTGTAGCCATAGGTGCAGGCCCTAACTCGCGTAAACGAGAAATTTCCTCACCTAATGCAACTTCTGTAAACTTCATTAGCCTGCCAACACTTTTAACAAACGATTTTGATATTGAATGCTTTCGCGTTGTTCACGGCCGGCTGCTTCAACACCGCCAACTGCTGCGTCAGCTGCACCAAACTCATCACCTGCTGGTTCTGCGTTCATCATGTCTGGTTCTGCAGGTCCAAACTCGTCACCACCCATTCCTGGTGCAGGTGCTGCGCCCGGAGCTTCTGCGCCTAACATACCAGCAGCTTGTTCTTCACCAGTTAGTGTACGAACACCAGTTGCTAGAGTTTCACGTGTATCTTTTAGGTTTTGTAGAGCTTGTTGAATAGCTGGAGCAACTGTGCTAATAAATGTCTTAGCTTGCTCTGCACTCATTTCGTCACGAATAGAATCACCTAATTGTAATAGAGTATCATTCTCCATACCAGAAAGTTCTTCAATCCAACGACCTACTCTGTCTACCATTGTTTTAGCTGTGACAATCGCAGACGCTTGCTGGATTTCACCTTCTCTTAGTTGTGTCATGTCTTCTCCTGATTCGATTGACTCATTTTTCTCTTTGTTGTGTTGCTTCCACGCTGTTGCGTAGGCAATACTCTTTTCTTTATCTGTTAGTTTACCATCTTTAGCATATCCTTTCTTAATATGCTTAACCATTCTTTCTGCTTTGGCACCTGGAGGTGCTTCTTCTGGTAACTTTCCTTTAGGTCCAGCAATCTTATATTGATCGCCGTATTTGTCTTTTTCTTTGTACTCTCTACCAAATGGCTTGCCTTTACCAAGACCGCCTTTGCCTAGAGTCTTTTCGCGACGTGCTAGTTCATCGCCACGACCGTTATCACGAGGACCTCTGTCTTTTTGTGGAGCATCAAAGTGGAAGTACTCATCCTGTTGTTCTCCACCGTTATCTATTTCTTCAACATCTGGTTGATTTAACATACCAATAGCTTGTTGTGCTACCATTGCCATTTGCTCTGGGTCGCCTTCAAGCTCTTGCCCTTCTTCCCTCATTAGTGCATATGCCTGCTTTAACTCTTCGTCATCGCTGCTTTCCACTTCGTCGAAGTAACTACCTAACTCATCAGCTATAAGATCGATCATATTCTCTCCGGCTAAACTACCTTCGTGAATTTGTTCTAAAATTTCTAAAATTACAGATCTTAGAGACTGGCTGTCATCATTCATATCAAATGAAGCGTCGTCGCCTTCTTCTGTAACTTCTGCTACATGCGGATCAGCAATGAATTCTTCACGCTCTAGGATTTCTGCATTTAGAGCATCTAACATAAACTTAGCTTGATGATATGCATCGTTTTCTAAGTTTTCATTAAACCCAGAGTCGTTACGGACTTGGCTTAATTGTGTTCTAATTTTATTTCTGGCATCTTGAAGTTGGTCTAGATTAAAAGTTTCTAGATTTAACTTTTTGCCAAAAGTTTTCTGTAGGCTTTCGTTGAGCCTTTTACTTGATGTATGTACTGCGAATAGGTCGTTGCTTTTCATAAAAAGTTCCTGGGATAACTTACTGTTTATTTATCGCTGATTAACTAATCGATCAACTTTGCTTTTTGCTGTTTGCGCTCGATCTCTACTTTCCTGGTATCTAGCCCAGAACGTGTCTGCACGTTCGTAATCGCCACGTTCTCGCGATTTTCTGTGTAAAGCCAACATATGTTGATTGTCTACGAACCAGCGTCCGTATTCTTGGTCTGCTCTGTAAATTTCATCTACTAGTATAAACGATTTACGCAAAGCTAGCAAGTTTGCCATTTTAATAGCAGCAGCATTTAGGTAAATGTCTTTATACATAGTATTCTTATAATGAATGTGTTTTAAATTTAAATCGTTACGAATTAAAACATCGCCTATTAAAATGCCGTTTTCGGTTTTAACAGGTAAGAGAATTTCTTCATCTGCTAGTTTTTTATTTGCAGACTTAACAAAATTTTCAAATCTTTTCGATACTTCACTCATGAAAAAAAGGACCTATGGTCCTTTATTTAAGTGCGTAGTTAATGGGCTTAAAAATTTCAGCCCATCTTTGCTAGAATAGTAACTACGATGGATATAACACCAACAATAACTGTACCTGCGGTGCTAACAATAACTGTTGTAAGGCTCTTTTGACCTTTTACAATATCATCATGAACTTCGTCAACTTTATTCTCAAGCGAGGTAAGTCTTTGATCTAACTGTCCATAACGAAGGGCGCACAAATCAACGTGTGCTTCTAGACTTTCTTTTTCTAAATTTGTAGTTGGCACTGTAGCCATAATTTAATTCTCCAAGTGGTATATGTTGGGGTATTTCTTATGCCTAATTGTGTGCCTTTGATACTTTATTTATCTTCGGGTAGTCTTTGCGACACTATTGCTTTAATGTCTCCAATATTTTCTAACAAAGAACTTACACCATTCCTTGTTTCATCCCATTGGTTAATTAATTTCTTCATTGTGTATAACGCCCACCACCACCATGTTACTGCGATAGCAAACATAGTTGTTTCGCCTACAATCATAGCAATGTTGAACCAATAAGAAGTTCCAAAAGACCAAACAAAGAATATAGCCGCAAGTCCAGATAAAGGAAGTACCGCAGCGGCCCAGGCCCACAATCGTATTTCCTTTAATGTTTTCTCTCTGAAGTCGTTAAATTTTCCGACCATTTTCCATATCCTAAAATTATATTTAATAGGATTTTGGTAAGAATTTAACTGTTATATAATGGTTAGCCAGGTGTTAGCACCGGCACCTAATGTTTGGAATGCCGCAGGTGTAATGTCGACAGAATTCATAAGTTGATCTACAATAGGAACACCGTGTAGGTCGTCTATTAGTAGTCCAACTGGATCGTTGCCTTTATCAAATACCGCTTCTCGTTCAACATCGAATTCCCATATCCAATGATTGGCTTTGCCGTCAAGGTCTCCGGGTAATGCACCAGTATACATTTTTGGATCTCGAATCCATGTTATGTTAGAACGAAGTCCTATTGCCTGCAATAGACTATTGAAGTTTGCCTGTTGACCTAATTTGATAGGATCTGTTTCAGTCCGCGGTGGATCAGTTCTAGTTATATCTACTAATGTAATGACTTGGTATCTTGGCATAATGTGCTACTATTTACACATTATAAAGTATAGCCGTAAAAAAGCCTACCGAAGTAGGCTTAGTCTTCCCATCCCTGAGAAATATTAAACTGCTAGACCTAATTCGATGTTAGTTACACCACCGACTGTAAAGCCAGTTACATAAGCATCAGCAGAAGTGCTTAGTGTGCCTGTACCTTGTAGGACCAAGTAAGCTGGGTCTGAACCGTCAAATGCAGAAACGCCAACTACTGTAAAAGCGTCAGGACCGTTTGTGTCAGTACCGTTACCAGAACCGCCTGCATTGCCTAATGCTTTGATGATCGAAACTAATTCCGCTTCAGTCATATCACCCGAACCCTTAAGAACGTCAACAACTAATAGACGACCGCTTAGACCTTGTGTATTAACAATTTGCTCATAATTTGCACCAAATGTTGTAGAACCAACTGTGCTAGAAACTAAACTTGCCATGATATTTTCTCCTTAATCAATGACCTCGCTCAGAGGCCGGCATAGTATTTATGCCGATTGGAAAAAACTGTGTTCTTAGGTGCTAAAACGAGGATTTACTGGAGCACTTCTAAACTCAGGATTGATGTATTTGATACCCGATCCTGTTTTTCTTATCTTAGCAAAGCCTTCTCCGCCGGGTTTGCCGCCTACGCTAGTGGTAATACCTAGCCTATCGCCCATGCTAGTACTATGTGATCGTTGAAGTTCTGCAAAAACTCTATCTTTAGTATTAATTAATACACTTGCAGATTCTAAAAATTTCTGCATGCCTGCTGCATTTTGCGAAACGTAATCACTAACTAATTTTTGCTGCGGAGCACTAAGTTTAGACGACGTTACCCAACTTGAGAAATCTATGTTTCCGTTGGCCTTAACTCTAGCATTAAGGTAGTCTCTTAAGATAGATTTAAGTCCTGTAAATCTCGGTGCAGTAAAACTAATAAAAGTATCAACAACTGACTTATTGGCAGATAACGTTGAAATGGCCTTGTCAATAAAACTTGTATCTACTTCTAAACGCTTCTGTTCTGGACGTTCGCTCAGTAGGTACACAGTAGGGTTGCTTTTGTTCAAAGCTGATAGTTCTGCCTGAGACACCGGAGTTAGATCACTAGTCGGGTCAACTCCAAATTCTTTAACTAAGCCGTGTACTGCAATAAAGATTTTAGCACCACGTTTAATTGCCTGTCCTAGTTCTTTATTCTCATCGGCATAGTAAGTTACTTTGTTAGGAGTAAATTCGTAGACACCCTCTTTGTTTTTTGAAGGAGGAGTATCAAACATAATGTCTCCCCAATAGAACCCGTGTTCGGGACTGCTATCTTCTAAGACTGACCACTGTGCAGAATAGTTTGCTGCCATCTGTGCTCTAATTGCGGCAAATTCTTCATCGCTCTGAGAAGCAGATTTTCTTCCTGTACGTTTGATTTCGTCTTCAAGTTCTCTACGATTAAGACGTTGACCTTTGTTCCACTGATTGTTTGGAATCATGTAGAACTGCCCTGACTCATCTCGTCCCCAGAAGATTGCTGCTTTACCGTCCCACTTAATGTTAAGTGTCTCCGGCTGCTCTAAGTCTTCTTTGAACTCACTTAAAATCTCAATGCCGGCGTCAGAACCGTCTTTAATTAAGTATTCTTCAGGGTGTGCGTATTCACGCATAGCCAAAGCTTCCTTAAGGAGTTTCTTAGACTCTGTTAAAAACTCAAACGCTCTCATTTCTTTTTAGCCTTTCCTGCTTTCATGTTTGCTAACCAATGTGCTAGTTGACCTTTGCGACCGCCCTGTTTAGCAGTTTTACGCAATGAACTTACACTAGCTTTAGTGTTTATACCGTAACGTTTACTATCGCCTTTATCCTGCGGATTTTTACCGTCGGCAAAATTTTCAATAATAAACTCGTGTGCTTTCACTTTTTCTTTCCTGCACAATGAGCCTTCTGACTAAAGCCTTTTGGGTTACTGCAATTGATAGAGTTCTTGTATTTCTGGCTCCACTTTTCTTCTAAGCTGCCTTCTGATACACTTTCGTCTAGACCAAATCCTTCGCGGATAGCATCCATTAGTTCGCTAACACTTGCTTCCGTGTTAGGTAGTTGATCTTGCTCGCCAATATAAGGGTCACCTTCTTCTATTGTGCCTAATGCGTATGTAAAGAATCCTTCACCTTCGTTGTCGATAATAACAAAATACCACTCGTCATCCATTCGACCCTTGGTACTAAACATAAATGAACCATCGTCTTTGCGCTGACTTTTCCAACCCATGGCTTTCATAGCACTGCTAACTTTGTTAACAACTTCAGGCCACTCTAGTTTACTGCTTAGAGGAATGCTTTCTTGAACTGTTTCTTTTTTTGGTTCCCACTTAAGACACCAATATGAAGGACGTACCACAGGATCGCCTTTAAACTTGTCACACTTTTTACTTTTAGATTCGTAGTATCCGCAGTTACTACATTTCTGATTCGCCGGAACCCCTGGAAAATTTGCAGGTTGATATCTCGGAGGTAAACTATCAGGAATAGCTTCACCGTCAGGATATCGATTAGCTCGTTTATAATCCATTGCGGCTTTGCCGACTTTTGACTCTGATAGTATTTCCCAAAATTTCATTTTACAATCTCAATCATCTTACGGAACCATGCTCCACTTCCGGGTGTAAAACTTTCTACCTTACCTGCAACTGGTAGTTTAACACCTTCCTTTTCTAGTGCCTGTCTAGCATCTGCTACTAATTCTTCGTAGTTAGGCAGTTTAATAATGTAGTCAATAATTGCTTCTGGATCTTCTAAATTTTTAGGATCGGCAGTTTGACCTAACAATTTTTTAGCAATTTCGTTTGGATCTTTTGTAATAACTTCGTTAGTTTCACGAGTTACTAGACCGTTTTGGAAACTCCACTTTAGACCTCTAGCTTTTGCAATGCTGCTGAGGATCATGTGACGATGTGAACCTTTAAGTTCAGACCCTTCACGTCCACCGGTCATCGACCATTTTAACCAATCACGCTCGCCAAACATAAAGTCTGCTTGAACGAATCCATTCTTTTCATCGCCTTTGATTGGGGTTTTAAAGTGTACGCTAATTCCGGACTTGCGAATCCATTCTTTTGGATCGCCGCCCTGCTTACTAATGTATTCGCCTAGTTTGGCAGCAAACTCGTTTTTGTTTACTTCGTTAGCATCAATAGCAATATCTAGGTCGCCGCTAACTTCTTTCTTACCAGTAGTTCCTAACATATGATCTGTTAGTTCTAAACCGGTAACAGTTTCTAACCATTGTACTGTTGGTAATACGTCTGCTTTAGCAATATTTTTAGTTAGGATTGTACCAGCATCATCTTTAAAAATGTTGCCACCTTCGTATAACTCACTCATCTTCTTTAGATTCCAAAACTTTTTTATTTTGTTTTCGGGATTCAGCTATTTTGCGTATTCCACGAGTGAACTTAGCAGGGTCTTGACCCTTAATAGCATTGATTAATCTACGCTCAAGTTCATCTGCTTCTTCGGTGCCGTAATGCTCTTGAAGACTCTGAATAAGGTTGATTGCTGAATTAATGATATTAGTTGCCCTGCTTTCGTAGAGTGCATCTTTGTGCCGAACTTCTGCGATTTCATTAAGTTCTTGCAGGATCGATCGAGTTCTCAATTTCATATTATTCCCGAATTAATTTAGTATTTACCCAATATAAATCATTATACACATACAACTAGATTAGGTCAAACAGTTGACAAAAATGCTGCGTTGCAATACAATGCTAAATAACTTAGTAGAAACCATGAGTTTTTACACACACATAGAGGAAAAATAGAATGTTTATTCATACGTTATTCAGTTGGATCAAAAGTCTAGCTCAAAATTTTAGTAAGCCACAAACTTACGGCTCTGCGTTGGAAGCATACATTATAGCACACGATCCACAAGATGCATGTGATGTTGATCGTCTAATGCGAGAATATGATGCCAAAATGTCAGGTCGTTGTTCTAGAGGGTTCCTATGTTAACCCTACTATTTAAATTTTTTGAAGAATTTGGAAAAGCAAGAGCCGCTGCACACTTAGCCCGTACAGGAAACTATGCAGGTGCTAGAGCAATAATGGAATCAAAATAAAATGTCACACACTATCTATAAACTACCTTCAGCAGAGTTTTATAGGTATAGGACACATCTGCTATTGTTAGATGAAGAAAGTAGATATCTTCGATTCGGGTTTCACATTAAGAATGAAACTATCAATGAACTAGTTAGTAAGTGGGAACTATCTTCAGATAAGCATAAGATATTTGGCATCGAAGATGACAATATGGAACTTGTAGGTGTAGCACATATCAGCTTAGAAGACAATCCTGCGGAACTAGCTTTTAGTGTTTTTAAAGAATACCAAAGACAAGGCATGGGTGATGCGTTAATGAAACGTGCTGTTGAATACTGTCAGAATAGAGGTATCAAACACGGTTGCATGGTTTGCTTAAATCACAACGATCCTATAAAGAAGTTAGCACGTAAGCACAATATTCTAGTTACATCAGAAGACGGTGACACGCTAGGAAAAATAGAGATACCAGATGCTAATCCTATTAGCATATGGCACGAAGTTATCGAAGATAACTTTGCTAAAATAGATCATTTAGGAAAGGCACAAAGGAAATTTGCTCAAATGTTCAGATTTCCATTGAAGTTTTAATCTAAAAGATATATAATTGTACTTAGACAGCAAGGTGCTGTTTAAGTCAAACATACACACACAAGGAGAAAATATGTTTACACACAATCAAATCATCGACAGCGTACAAAACGCTAAAAAGCAATTCGTTAATACTTTTATCACTAACGAATCGTTCAAGAAAGAACTTATCAAACTAGTTGATGCACAAACTGAGTTTGCTAAGGGTCAAGTTAGCACTTCTCTAAGCATTGCAGAAGCATTTTATAAGAATGCAACTAATGCAATCTACGCAAAGAAGTCAGTTTAATTTTTAATACACACACAGGAGAAAAAAATGTCACAATTTGAAACACCAAAACTACCAGAAGTAAAGTTTAACAAGAACGGCTACGAAATCCGTACAGATATCCTAGCAATGGCAAAAGACCTAGTTGGTCAAGACTTCGCTGTTAAATTCCAAGGTTGGGAAATGACTGCTAGTCGTGATGAAAAGACTGGTCAAATCGTTAGCAAAGTTGATATGCCAGAGTTTCCAGGGCTTGACAAAGTTTTAGAAACTGCGGAAAAAATGTACGCATTTGTTAATGCAGGTAACAAAAAATAATTTATATTAATTTTCTATCCGCATAGCGGTATATTATATGTAGAATAAAAAAAGGACTCTTCGGAGTCCTTTTTTGCTATCTAAGTTTAGCTAATTTAAAGAATTGCAATATTCTAATGTACATCCAGCCTATGTCAAACTCCCACCAACGTTTGCTAAATTTAGGATTAGCACCGTCTGCATGATGTCCGTTGTGTAATTCTTCTCCGCCAATCCAAATAGCCAGCGGCCACAGATTGCGACTAGTGTCTTTTGTTTCAGTTGTACGATATCCTACCCAGTGAGCAAGCCCGTTGATAACTCCAGCCGCCCATAGTGGTATCCAAATCATTTGAATACCCCACACTAACAGTCCCCACGGCCCAAAGAACAATAAGTCTACGACTAGTAATAAAAGAATGCCCAGGCGGCTGTGTGCGGAGTAAACGTTTTGCTCTAGCCAATCATTAGGAGTACCAACACCTAATTTTTCAACCATAGCTTTGTCTTTGCTGGCTTCGTGATACAAGAAAGCACCTTTAAACAACACACGCCATATGCCATAGATCTGCGGGCTGTGTGGATCGCCTTCCTTGTCGCTAGACTGATGATGTTTGCGATGAATCGCTACCCATTGTTTAGTAACCATTCCGGTCGTAAGCCATAACCAAAAACGCATAAAATGGTTTACTGCCGGGTGAAATGTAACTGCCTTGTGTGTCTGCCCCCTATGTAGATATAGGGTAACACAGGCTATAGTGATTTGAACCATCACCAAGGTGTATATTATAATTTCCATCTAATATTTATCGCTATTTTGTTGACATTCTATTTTCAATATTGTATAATGTTCGTATGAAACATAATAAACTTATTCTTACTGATGCCGACGGCTGTATTTTGGACTGGGAATGGGCTTTCCAAGTTTGGATGACTGAGCGTGGTTATCAATTTAGGAATGAAGGTAAAAAGAACTATTACCTACATCATCATTATCAAGACATGACCCAAGAAGAAATTAAGAAGCTAGTTAAATTCTTTAATGAATCAGCTGCGATTGGATTCCTTCCTGCGGTTCGAGATAGTGTACACTACGTCAAACGCCTTTACGAAGAACACGGATATCGATTCCGTGTGATCACTAGCCTAAGCAAAGACGAAAATGCAGGCAAGCTTCGTGAAATGAATCTAAGAAAATTGTTTGGCAATGCCATCGAAAGCGTTATCTGCTTGGATACAGGTGCTGACAAAGATGAAGCTCTTGAACCTTACCGTGATAGTGGAATGTGGTGGATTGAAGATAAGCCACAAAATGCTGATCTAGGTCATCGATTAGGACTAAGGACTATTCTAGTAGAGCACGGGCATAACATGCATCATCAATGTAATTATGATATTGCCAAGAACTGGAAACAAATTTACGACATCATTACAGAGAAATAAAAAAGCCCCGAAAGGGGCTTTTTGTATTAGTGCTCACTTTAAGAATGCCCTCGGGCACGACTCCTACTATCATCCTAGACCAGCAGCCGGTCCACACGTAACCCATAAGGGTCCTAAGGTAGTGTGTTAGTACAGGACAGCTTCTTGCTGTTCTGGTTGTAGCTCAAACGTAAAATCATCTAAATTAACTGTCGGATGACGAGCAACTAGTTGAGTCTGTACGTCTTGTAGATTTGCACCTTCAATTCTAGCTGTTCTTCCTGTTGGAGTATGAGTAACTAGATATGTTCCTGCTTCATTAGCTGGCTCTTCTTCGGCTTTCTTAGGAGCTTCAGAGGCATAAGAGTAAGGCAGTCTAGATTTAATATCAGCAATCGCTGCTGAAACATCATACCCGCCGCTAACAATTTCTTTTGAATTTTGATTGATCTCTTCAGCCTTGGACTGCATTGCTGCAATAATCTCTTTTAACAAACCTGGATAAAGTTCAGCAAACTTCTTATCGCCATTAGAATAGCTTAGACTTTGGTTACCGTTGTTCATCTGTCCAGTTGGGGCGTGCATCTGCCACTTACCGTTCTCGTCATCTTGATTTTGTTTATCAAAAATACTAACGATAGGACCTTCAGGTGCATAACGTTCAAACCAACGCATACCTGAACTAGAACCTGTACAGAAACTAGCGTTAAAACCTACTGAGTTATTAAATGTATAGCAAGCACCATAATTATACGGTAATGTGATTAGGAAACGTTCATTGTCAATCAATGTTGTTTCTTTCTTTTCACGCTTGTGTTTTTCAATCTCTTCAGCATCTTGAATTCTACGTAGTTCGTCTCTGTATGTTCTGTCGTTAATAATATTCTGAATAGCACGTAGACTTTTGAACTTATTAAAGTCTTGATGGTTAGCAGATAATCTACCACGTAAACTCAGTGCTTTCCATGCTCCTAGAGCATCACCACCTTCGCCGTTGATATCTTCATAATCAACAACGCCGTTAGTATACAAACGAGTTAACCATTCGTCAAACTTTCCATCTGCAGATATATCACCGTATCTAGTAGAGCGCAAGGAACTATCTAACATCTCGCTCCATAGTTTTAAAATCTGATCATCAGTTGGCTTAGGTCCTAGTTTAGCAACTGCATGTCTAGGCAATGTGCCATCGTGACGCATTGCAATACCCAACATTTTAATTGTCTTTGGGTCTTTTATCTTCGCAGCAACATTAGCTTCAAGAAGATTTGTTTTAAAAAATTGATTGAGCTTCATCCTGAAATTAATGACCTTTTAAAGAATGTTAGGATTGTGCCTAACTTAGAACTGTCGCCGCCCTCGATGTCTTTTAAAACTCTGCGAGGGCCTGCTTCAAGTTGTGAAGAATAGTTTTTACTACTATAACCGGATCTTCTAATTTCACCAGTTTCTTCTGGATAAAAGTGAGCCGCTGTCATTAAGATAGCCGAATTAACTGCTGTCTCAATAAAATCTGGAACTGCTTCAGTGTTTCCTGATTGAATCATATCTAATCCGTTTTGTAAAGATTCAATTTGATTTAATTTCTTCTTTGCTTTCTCAAAGGCATCATTCTTAATCATGTTCTGAACATGGCCTTTGCCGTCTGCAATAGCTGCTTCAATTGCTCTAGCCCATAAGGGTCTAAACTTATCAATTAAGGTGTGTCTCGAAACGGTTGCAGATGCAACAGGAGCATTTCTTTCTGATCGAGCACTTTGCGTTTTACGAACGTTACCAGTGTCTGCACCAGTAAAGAATTTGCGAAGGGCGCCAATATGACTTTTTAAGAAATCAATGTTGTTTCCGCCGCGATCGTTGTTATATGTATAAACCTGACCGCCGTTGCTGCCGTTACTTGCGATAGATTGATAAGCACCATTAGTCGCTTTAATAGCGCCTACGCCCTTATCACCGTAGATAATAACCCACTTTCCGTACCTGCTGTCTTTTAATTCGCTCCACGAAATTTTAGCAATTTCTTTAAAATCTTGATCGTGAGCAAGGCTCTTAGTTGTATGTAGGTATTTTACAACTTCTTTTCCGCCTGGCTTTCCGTTAATTAAAGCCATAGCAGAACTTGCTTCTGGTAAGAAAGTTTCGCAAAGTTGTACAAATAATTTGATGTTTTCTTCTTTCATAGTGATATTTATCTGCCTAACTGTCTAGCCTGATTTCTCTCTGGTGCAGGTAACTCGTCATTTCCTGCATCTAAACTATCACGTTCAGGCCACGAATATATGTATTTTCCAAACTCATCCATAACTACAAGCCAGCGAATTCCTTCTGCCCTGTACTGTCTAATGTCAGCTTGATAACCAGGAATTGAAGTATCAAAATCAATGTCACCCGATGTTATAGATTCGCCTTCGTCGCGTAACCAGCCCGCAACTGCATTAATTTCTTGGTTAGTATTAGGACCCTGACCGCCGACATTTCCAATCATATAAATGTCTTCTGTAGGTGTTCTAGTAAAACTACGGAACAATGCTTTTCCTAATGTACGGATAGCACGACTCATGTTTCCTGGTAAATTAGCTACCTGATGGAAATCCGGTTCTTGTACTCCAGCTGCTGCTAATGCCTGGCCTGCTACAGCTGGAAGATTTTCAGTGTTAACTCTAGTAGACGGCAACGTGTCTTGTTCGTCAGGAATAGGATATTCTGAGTCGTCGGCTTCGATATCTCGCATACGGCTCATCATGTCTCGCATACTATCTGTAGGAGTGATGTTACCTGCTGCCCTTAGGGTATCAGCCTGACTTACTTTATTGCGACGATCATTATCAGGAGTATCAGCTGGTTCGTCTTTATCCTTTTCCGGTTCTACTTTAGACAATGGTTGATCAGCTTTAGGAGCAAATATATCGTCTAAGTCGCTCCATGGATCTTTTTCTTTTGTTTTACTAGGGCGGCGATTAGGTTCGTCGTCTGCCGCCTGCTCGGGAGCACGAGTAGCTTCGTCAAAGCGGCCGCCTTCTTTCCAGCAATGTTTGGCTAGTTCTTGCGTATACTCTTCGCCGTCAATATAATCTCCACCAAATCCGTCTTCATTAGATGATTGTAGAGTTAACACAACGTTATTAAACATATCTCGTTTAACTGAAACTAGAGTTCCTGTTTGCTCGTAGTCGCTTTTAAAACTAACAGCATCACCGACTTGGGCAATGCTACCGTCACCTAGCTTAACACCTGATGCTTCTGCAAGGTACTGTTTAAACGATTTCACTGTAAACTACTCCACAATGATAGATCAACCGGATCTGTTTCGATGTGTTGCAATTGTGCAGGTAACTGTGGGTGAAAGTTTAAACCTGTGTATTGTTCGATAGTTGCAACTGTTACTGCATACTTAGGAAGATCCTTAACTGGTAGCGGAGCATTAGGGAATAAGAATGCAATTGCCTTTGCTGACTTACGATCAACAATTACCTTCCACATGTGTGTTGGAATGCCTACTTGTCCTGCACCAATAGTTTGATAACCTTGACTGTAAATTGTTCCGCTAACAACATAAATGTCCTTACCTTCTTTAACCCAGTTACGAACTGCTGTCTCTAACTGTTTCCAAATACCTCTGTTATGATTTGGAACTTGCGGAACCATGTTGCTTAAAAAGAAACTTTCACTCATTACTGTGTCATTTTGAGTATTGTCTGCACCTGGCGATAGGTGTCCACGGTCAAATGGAAACCCAGCGTAATCTGCCAATGTTGATTGATATTGCTTTGGTACACTCGGATCAGGTCTGAAGTCGTCTTTACGTTTTGCTGGTCCACTAATGTTAGCCATTGTGATGTGTTGTACAACGTATTCTGCTGTTTTGGTATCGTATCTATAGTGTATAGCGTAATTGGTTTTACAAAGATACTGCGTAGTGCCAGGCTGTAATTGACTTACAGGAGCTCCACGCAGAACGTGTTGTGGACATTGATCGTCGATTGGATTAGCCCAGACTGTTGCTGCGACTAATAGTGTTGCTAGTGTTACTAAAACTTTATTCATTTTTATTCCCATATTACCATTTTAAATTGTTCTTTTGGTATTCCGAAGTAGTTACACTTCCAATCGCTTTGATCAAAAAAACTCAACGAATGCCAATTATCTTTATATTTAATCAAATCTTCAGCAGCCTGATGCCAATCTATAGACAATAAGATAGGTTCTATCTTTTCTTTAACTGCGCATATTTCTTCATAGTTAAAGCAGTCCCATTCCCAATGTAATAGTTCAAATGCGTTACCTTTAGAATCAACATAATCCATACTAAAATCTAATCCCCATTTGGGACGCATTGCTATTAGTTTATGTATTAACGGTAGATCTCTTGCCCAATATTGCAACTCTTCTAGAGCTGCACCTGTATAAGATTTTCTTTCGAATAGGTAACTGTGATTTAAGTGAGGACCTTCTACAGTGTACTCTTGTGTAAACCACGGCTGCTTTAAAGCAACGCGATGTTCTCGGTGTTTCTTAGGTTTACACCAATTACTATATGCGTAATGTTTTTCTAAATCAGTTAGATCGTAACCGTTTTGGTCAAATAATGCAAGGTCTTCTGCTGTAGGAATGTAGACTATTTTCTCTACAGGTTTGTCCCAATACCCATTAGGATCTAACTGATTATCAGTTAGACTAATCATTTAATTATAACCGCGATTGTGTTCGTCTTCTGCTTGGCAACGATCACAGGAGCACTCTGGGCAGTGATCGCAGGTTTCTTCTGAACATCCGTGCCCGCAATGTGCAGGATGTTTACAATGATTACAAATAAGTCTTTGATAAGTTTCGCTCATAATTATCTAACCTCAAGCCAGTTGATGCTGGCAAATGCTGATTTGTTGGCACCCACTGCGGCTACTTCTACAGTAAGGACGTCACTAACTGTGCCCATACTGGTTCTACCAAGTTGGTTAGTACTTCTATCGTCAAACTTGATAGCAATACCCTGTTGATAAGTACCAATAAATCCTGTTTTTAATACTCTACCATTGGCAGCGGCAGTAGCATTGACATCATACTCAACAAATCCTTCGTCGCTGACAGATTGCCAACTTGCTCCTGTAAGTACAGAGTTCAGTGTTAGTCTATAGAATATCTGTGTGTTATCCAAGGTTGCTGCCTGTAGGTCAAAGGGTAAGACAACACCCTGTAGTCTTGTACTTTTCATCCTAATGCTTAGGATAGGATAGAATGTATTTGCACTGGCCATTGACCTGCCAGTGATAGGACTGTTAGCGTTAGACTCAACACCTAAAGGTCCTACATCACCTTCAATCATTGCACTGAAAGATCCTGTGTAGAAAGTATGTGTGCCCACGGTACCTGCGACATTGGTCAGTTCTGCTCTAACAGGCAAGAACGGCGGTGCGCTCCAAGGTTCACTTGAACGATTACCGTGATTAAACTGATGTATAGGATAAGCATTGTTATTAATGACAAACTTAAACTCTACTTGTCCGGCGCCATACCACTCATACTCTATGACCATTAACTGTATTTTAGTAGAGTCTGCTGTGATACCGCTGGGACCTGTACCATCTAACCGATCTACATTCCAATCAGCGCGAGCTACACGCTCTTCTACTAGGCCTTCAGCAGTATTTCTACGGCATACAACATAGTAAGTTCCATCGCCACCATCTTCAAAGTATGCACCATTATAGTCATCAAATAGACCATATCGTCTGCGTATGCCTAGAGCAGGTGTGCCAAAGATCACGCTCATTGATATTTCGTTCTGGCGGCCTGGGATGTATCTTTGAACACGGCGTGTCTGTCTAACAACCTGATCACCTGCTGTACCGCCCACAGTCATTTCAATCATACCCATATAGGTATTCACGGTGCTAGATGCTGTGCCTGTAAGTTCTTCGTCCCAGATGTCAGTGTCTTTGGTATATTGATAACTGTTAAAATTAGCAATCTCGTAAGGAGATACTTTTACACGATTCTTTGAAGTATGCTGTTTGGTAGTATCATCTATACGTATGATTGGACGACCATAGGGATCATAGTCCATTGCATTGTGGAGTTCATTTAGATTAGGATCACGCCTGTGAGTGTAATTTGTAGTATCCCACGGTTGTTCACTAGGGTTTAATCTTGTACCTCTAAATGCCATGATTAAGATTTAATACCTATAAAGATATGGCTTGTTCTACCCGATGGCCAGGTATTGGTATTAGTTGATCCATAACCTGTATTGATCGCTGAACGAATACCTGCATCAAGTCCTGATGCATCATATACTACCAAGACTGCAATATTGCCACTTGCTACTGCACCCAATGCAGATGCTAGAGCAGCACGAGCTCCTGGTGCTCCGCCTGTGTCCCAAGTGTCGTATTGTGTAGGTCCAGAAACAACATCGCCGTATGTGTCTAATACCACTAAGGTATGTCCTCGAAGTTCAGTATTAACAACTTCAACATCATTTACTATAACTCGAGCAGGTTGGAAATCTGGAACATCATACGTAGAAGACTCAGCGTAGATCTTGTTACCGCTCACATATTTTGTTGTTGATATTGCAGTAGTTGTACCAAATGCTTCATAGAACGTAAAGGTTGAAACAGTTGTAATCCACGGACGACCTTCTATTAAGCCGCCAGAATTAGGATTGTCAATAATATCGTTATCGTTATATTGCGTCGGAAGTTGAGAGATATCGTAAGTTGATCTATCATTTCCGTCTGTTGCTCGTTTAGACGCCGCTAAATCTAACTTAGCTTTTTGTCTTAATTCTTTAGTTGCTAATTCAGATATACCGTTCAGTGACATTATTTTGCTCCGTATACTTTTCCTGGATACAAGCTAGGATGTTCACCTTTAATATCTGCAGGATGTTTAGTTCCGTTCATACCGTCTGCTCCAGCATCAACTGTAACTGCACTAATGTCAGCATACTGTTCATTAGGGGAATTGGTATAAGTTCCTTCAGATTCTGCATTGGCTAAATCTACAATTTGTTTGAATCGTTTTATATCTGAGTCTTTATATGCGCCAGCATCTGTAGAGTCGTTAGGCTGCGAACGATCTGCATCGTCGATGATATTTAGAATATCACGAATTAACTCAGTGATCTTCATTTAGAATCCGCCTAGTTTTCTTATTTGTGCTAGTTCGTCAGTGTTGCCTTGTGTTTTCATGAATTTTACAATTTCGTTGTAATTATCCATAGTTACTACACCGTTCTGGCTTAGTCTTACAACTATTTCTGCCATGTCGTGTAGATCGGCATCATTTTTTACATCTTCGCGAGCAAGCTCAATTAAGCGAATAAAGGCGGGTACGTTGATTTTAATTATGTCCATAGTCTAGTATTTATTAAATAGTTGTATGATAGATAATAAACCATTCCAAGCTATATTACAGGACCTTAAAACTAGTGGAAAATATCGAGTTTTTAACGATATTGTGCGGGAAGCAGGAAAATTCCCTAACGCTATGTGGTACGGGCCGTACAATATTAAAAACATTGTAAACTGGTGTAGTAACGACTATTTAGGCATGGGACAGCATAAGGTTGTCTTAGATGCTATGCACACAGCCCTCGATCACACTGGTGCCGGATCGGGTGGTACACGCAACATTGCAGGTACTAGTCACTACCACGTAGCATTAGAACACGAACTAGCCAGCTTACACAAAAAATCAAAAGCATTGTTGTTTAGCTCTGCTTACGTTGCTAACGAGTGGACACTAATTGCTCTTTCAAAGATAATTCCCAACATACACTTTATTAGCGATAGTGAAAATCATAATAGTTTAGTTGTAGGTATGATTCATAGCCGTGCTCCTAAGTCCGTGTTTAAACATAATGATTTAACGCAACTAGAAGACATTCTGAGTAATGTAGTAATGTCAGGAAATACTCCATGCATCGTGTTTGAGTCTGTATATTCAATGGATGGTGATGTAGGGCACATTAAAGAAATTTGTGATTTAGCTGACAAATACAATGCTATTACATACATCGACGAAGTACATGCTGTAGGATTGTACGGAGAACACGGAGCAGGTAAAGTTGAAGAACTAGGACTTCAATCCAGAATTGATATCATTAATGGTACATTAGGCAAAGCCTACGGAGTACAAGGTGGTTATATTGCTGCGGACGCCGATGTAGTTGATGCTATTCGTAGTGTTGCTGCTGGATTTATTTTTACAACATCGATGAGTCCTGTAACATGTGCAGGTGCTCTAGCTGCTGTTAAGTATCTCAAAGCAAATCAAGGTCTTAGAGATCAGCATCAGGAACGTGCTAGAAAGTTAAAGCATAGATTATCTAAAGCAGGCATTCCTAGTATGGAATGTTCTTCAACTCACATTGTTCCTATCCTAGTTGGAGAGGCTAAACGTTGCAAATCAATTAGTGACGAATTGCTTAACGAACATAACATTTATATTCAGCCTATCAATTCGCCAACTGTTGCTGTTGGAACTGAGCGTTTAAGAATAACTCCTACACCGTTTCACGATGACGGAATGATAGAAGACTTAATATCTGCTCTTAAAATTACTTTCAATAAGTCTTATTAGACTTTAGATAGCTCATATATTCTTTAATGCCCTGCCAGGGTTCGTAGAATAAGTTTGTATCATAGCCGGCTGTATATAAACCAGTATGGTCGGCTCTAGTTTCTAATTGGTACTGTGCCTGCAGATCTTCTGGCATAGTAATATATTCTTTTGTACCAGACCCGTACTCGTTAATAACAATGTTGGCTAGCTTGTCAAAGTCTATACTCTCTGCCGTACCTACATCATAGATACCCGGTTGATAGTTTTCTATAAAATAATGTATAACTTTAGCAACATCTTCTACATAGACAAAGTCTCTTCTATACTGGGCACTATGTTCAAATAACTTAAGAGATCCTGTTTGTTCTAATTGCTGATACCAATGATAGATCGTACTAGCCATTCTACCTTTATGATATTCATTAGGACCGTAGACATTAAACAATCGAAGTACAACACCTTCAATTTCGTTTTCGCTAACCTGTTTACTAAATGCGTAATGATTTAATGGACCGTTACCATTGCCGTAGACTGCGGCAGAACTTGTAAAGATAAAAGGAATTCCATTCTCTGAACAAAACTGGTTCCATCTACGAGTACTCAAGACATTAGTATCGTAAAGACTCGTCCAGTCACGTTGAAGTGTACTAGAGTCTGCGCCGATGTGTATAACAAAGTCTATACCTTCCGGTTCGGAAGGCATCTCTGCTGTTGAATGCAACGAAATGTATTGTTTATTGATTAGGTTACGAAATTGATCACCTGTTGGCAAATCGTCAAATAACACAACATCTGTGATTCCTTGTTTGTTGAGATATCCTAATACTACACTACCGATAAATCCGCCGGCACCTGTAAGTACAATCATTTAATTTCTCCTAGTGTAGGTGCATATACTCCTACGTGCTGAACTGTTACTGCTGCTGCTTTGTTCGCAAACTTAATAGCCGTCGACATTTGATTTGTTTCTAAAAACTTGTAAACTAATGCTGAAAGAAATGTATCGCCAGCACCGCATACGTCTGTTACATCACCTACTGTTTCTGCTGGAAAATCCCAGCCACACCACGATGCTCCTTTATCTCCGTGAGTAACAATTAGATTCTCCGGGTGGGGTTTACTAGTTCTGCGACTGTATTCTAAATCATTAATCTTAAGATACGCACCACTTAATAATCCTAAATCCCTTTTCTTTGTATCAATAAAAATAGGAATAGTTGCTGTTTTTAATAAATGAACTATTAAATCGTATTCAACTGTACCTTTATTGTAGTCCGAGATTACAATAGCATTATGTGAGGAGATTACTGATTGAGCCTCAAATGTATGTGCTAGTGGCTTACACTTTACATCTCTGTCAATTCGTATTAGCTGTTGTTTACTACGACTATCTATAAGACGTTGTTTTTTACATATATCAGAATGAAAGAAATTAACTTCGCAACCTAATGCCTCTAGATTTTTACAAACGTTACTAGCCATTCCAGGTTTAACAATTTCTGACGTTGGCTCAAAGACTGGCACTGGCGCTTCTGGGCTTATTCGATTTACGTTGCCGTAGGTGTAGGTATCTTCTCCGGCATCACCGATTAATAATATCTTGAATTGTTTTTGTTGTTGAGTGACTTGTTCTGTCATAATATCTAATATCCTTACAGTACTCTGACCCTAGTATTGGCATATTAATATAGTCGCTGCCTTTAACCATTATATTCGGTTGGTACTGTTTTATAATTTCTATTAGATCTAAATCAGTTTCAAAGAAACAAACTGTATCAACAGCTCTGAGATTATCTAATAAAAACATTCGATCCCATTGATTATTAATAGGACGACTTGAACCTTTAAGTTCTTTAACTCTCTTATCTGTATCTATTGCAACTACTAAAAAGTCACCTAGACTCTTCGCGTAGTTTAGCATTTCGATGTGTCCTCTATGGACTATATCAAACGTTCCATTGACTATTACAGTTGTCACGGTAATGTTGCTACAAAAGATGCCAGGTCATCAAAAATAATAGCTTTGCGTTTAATTTCACGATACGCATATCTATTCAATTCTTTTTCAGTTACTAACCCGTAACCTGTTCTAACTAACACAGGTATAGCACCCATGTTCATTGCTGCTTTTAAATCTTTCATCTTATCGCCAACATAGAATCCTTCTTTGAATTTAATGTCAGGTATTTCTTTTTCGCAACGTTTAAACATGCCTGTGTTGGGTTTGGCATAGATATCTTCTTTTCGACTACTAGAAGAATAGTAGATAGCATCAATGCTAGAACATCCTGCTTCGCCAAACAGTTTTAACATATGTTCGTGAACTATGTCTACCTGTTCAGGAGTATAGATTCCTTTCTCGATGCCACCTTGGTCAGTAATGATAGCAATCTTGTAGCCTTTGCGTCTGAGTTCTGTAACTGCATCAACACTACCAGGAATAGGATCAAAATCCTCAACACGGTAGCAGTAGTCGCCTAGATCACGATTAATAACTCCGTCGCGATCTAAACCGACTACACACTTTGTTCTAAACTCTCCGCCTGTCCAACTAAGCGTTGGTTGATTGTTCTGGGGCTGCACGTTGACTATCTCCTGGTATGATTCTGTAGTTATCCTCAACAGAATCGGGTGTGCTAACTTCGAAAATAATTGAGTTAGGCTGCATAGCAATTAACTGGTGAGGCATCATAGGAGGGTTACGCCACACATCGCCTTCAGACAGAACCTTTTCATGATAGGTTGCTGTCTTAGTATCACACCAAATAAGTTTGAAACTGCCTGCATTTACAAACCAAGTTTCGTCTTTTTCTTTGTGAAAGTGCATAGAGAACTTTGCGCCTGCACGATCAAATACCATAAGTTTCCCACAGTATTTGTCGTTAGTGGCCCAGATAATCTCGTAGCCCCATCCTTTATCAACTTTGCCTTCTAGTCTTTGGCTCATGGACGCTTCTCAATAATTTTATCAGCCAGACCCATATTAACGGCTTCCTCTGCTGACAGGAATGTATCAAACTTCATAGTTTCAAACATTTCTTCGTAGGTTTTATTTTTAGTATTATGCTTAACATACAACTCTGTGAGTCGTTTATTAATACGCACACTTTCCTCAAAGCTGCGTTTTGCATCTTCAAATTGAAGATCCTGTACGTGTACGCTGCCGCTGGTACCACGTGTACCAGAACTAACACGATGAATCATTGTTCGTGCTTCTGGAAGCAAAAATCGACGGCCTGCTTCGCCTGCCTGTGCAAGGAACGATCCCATGCTGCATGCCTGCCCCATAACGTAAGTAGCAACAGGACAGCGAATAAATTGCATTGTATCGTAGATAGCAAGTCCTGCTGTAACTGCTCCGCCTGGGCTATTAATAAACATGCTAACTTCTTTGTCTGGGTTTTCGCTTTCCAAAAACAATAGCTGAGCTACAATACTATTAGCCATGTTGTCTTCAACTGGTCCGTTTAGCATAACGATACGTTCTTTAAGCAAACGACTGTAGATATCGTAAGCACGTTCGCCTTTAGATGTAGATTCAACTACCATTGGTACTAGTGTCATAATGTTCCTTTTATAAAGTTGTCTACAGATATTACACTAAGATGTGTGTAGTGTCAACTATCTATATAGTATAAAGGCTAAACGGTTGACATAGTTTTGAAAAGGCCATACACTCATATGGTTAAATACTACTTTAATTGAGTAAATCAAATGAGCACCTTACTACTGAACGCAGATATGCAACCTGTTAGCCTTTTGCCGCTTTCCACGGTAGATTGGCAGGAAGCCATTCGCTACCTCGTTCTAGACAAGGTAGAGGTTTTGGCATGGCACGAAGATTGGGTCGTGCATTCGGCAAATTGGGAAACGAAAGTTCCCGCGGTTATTATGCTGCGTGAATATCAAAAACCAAAAAATACAATGCGCATGAGTAAGCGTAATGTATTCTTACGCGACCAATATACATGCCAATACTGTGGAACGGAAGTAACAGATCAAACTGCTACTTTGGACCACGTACACCCTGTAAGTCAAGGTGGTAAAACTACTTGGGAAAACTCCACTACTGCATGTAAGCCTTGCAACTATAAGAAGGCTGCACAAGTAGGTAAGCACAAACCTAAGATGGTTCCTTACAAGCCTCACTTCTGGGATTTGGTTGAAAAGCGCAAAAAGAAAGGTTATCACCTCCAACATCCAAGTTGGGCAGATTTCCTTGCTTGAGTGTTGACCTTTGTCCTTACGGTTCAGTATACTATATGCTAATCGTAAGGACATTAATAGTTGTCAAATCTACACACTCAATACCTTTATTCTACAGAAAGTCAAAAAGAAGCTACAGTAGGCGTACAGTCAGGCAAAACATTTCCGCCTAAGGGCAAAGCTGGCGAGACAATCCACGAAGATGCATACATTCGTGTTATGCAACAGGACGGAACATCAACAAGCGAAAGACTGTTACTTTTAGATTCAAAACAAGTACCATTATGGATCACTGACCAAATGGTGCGTGATACCATTTGTAGTTTTGATAGTCCACTTCCGGGCATTAAGTATCAACCTAGCCGAATGGACAAAGACCGTGAGTGGATTGACTTTCACGGTTGTACAAGTGCTAACGAAATGATCAGCATTTGGAATGAAGCTATAAATTATCTGCTTCACGGTGTTCGAGCACCTCACGCATTTCCAAACTACGACTACCAACAAACTATTATAGATTGGGCAGTAAATCGGTTTAATGCTGGCGAGAATGACATTTTAGTCAACGCTATTATGCGAGCAGGAAAGTGTAAGATTAGCTACGAAATTGCTCGAGCTATCTCTGCAAAGAATATTCTAGTTGTTACTGCCAAGCCAGGTGTTGACGACTCGTGGGCAGAACTATTGCCCTACGGAGAAAAGCCTCATATCAATTACACAAATTGGAAGTATCATAGTTACAATAATTTTAAAAGATCTCCTCTAAAATTAGGAGACGATAAGGTTAATGTAGTCTTTGTTAGCCTTCAATATATTAATACTCATATTGCAAATCCTAGTAGACTTCTTAACGAAATACTCAATATCGAATGGGATGTTGTATTCTTCGATGAGCAGCACTACGCTACACAAACTAGTAATACTGTAGATATCTTCAACAAGCTGACATTCAAGTACAAGGTAGAACTTAGCGGTACTCCTTACAAGACTTTGCTTAGTGGCAGATACGATGCTGGAAACATCTGCAACTTTGACTACATCGATGAACAAAAGATTAGAACAAGTGCTGAACCGGAAAGCGAATTATATAAAGCCTTTGAATATCGTGCAGATATCAATTGGGCATTAATTACAATTCCAGACAAGATTAAAGACTTGTTAGGTGACGAAGGCTTTACTCATTCTAAACTATTTGGAACTGATAAACACTCTGTATTTGTCGATCAACCTGCGGTAGTTGAGTACCTACGTTTTGTTCAAAAACAAGCGTATAAGAATCCTCCCGGAAGGTTTATGAATATCGCTAATCTAAACAGACACACTGTTTGGGTTCTTCCTAATAGCGTTGATGCCATTAATGCGTTAGTTAGACTGTGTGAAAGCGATCCTTACTTTAGCAAGTTTGAAATTATTAATGCTTCTGGCAACGGCGTTAGGAATATCGATGCTGTTAAACAAATTATTCAAAACGTAGAAAGTGGGAAGATTGATAAGACCGGAACTATAACTATTACATGTGGACGATTCTTAGAAGGAACTACTGTACCTCAATGGTGTGCTGTTCACCAAATGAATGACGACAAGTCTGCGGCAGACTACTTTCAAGGATCATTCCGCAGCAAAAGTTCGTGGCCAGAAGGCAACAAGCGTAGTGTCATGGTGTTTGATTATAATCCTCAACGTGCTATTGGCGTAATGTATCAGCACGTTATTGACACAGCCGATCGCGATAACGGTCAAACAAATGAACAGCGAATGAGAGAATGGTTAGAATGTAGTGAAGTTTATGATTACACTAACAATTGGAGGTTATTAGACGGCAGCACGGTTATTCAACAAGCTAATGAAGATATCGAATTCCATGCAGATGCATTTGGTGATATTGCACCCGATCCACAAGCTATTAATAATAGTGTAATCGGAATTATGTCTGGAGTAGCAGCCGGAGCAAAAAATAAGAGTGCTAATTCTGTCGTTAACAATAATGGAATAGCTACAGGCTCAAACCAAACAACAAGCCCTAGTACAGCAACACCAGCTGTACCTGTGCCTCCTACTCCTAACTTAGTAGCACAAACTATTCTTAAGATCAAACAATCTATAAAATATATTCCAGCATTAATTTACAATACAGAGTTTGAAGAACATAAGATTAACAACATTGAAGATATTTGCAATTATCCAAATTCAGAATTTGTTGAAACACACACAGGGCTATCAACAAGCGAATGGAAAATTTTACTCAGCATCTTTAATACTATGCAGAAAGATAGATTGAACAGACGCATCGATGCTCTGATACACAGCGGAGTTTTATGATTGACTTTGAAAAGACTTATAGAACTTTAAGCCTTCTACATGGTAACGCACAAGACGCAGTAACTCCTGCAAGCCTAGTTAGAAAGATTGTTGGGTTAATGCCCGAAAGTGAATTTAGTGATCCTACTAGGACTTTTATCGATCCGGCATGCGGTAAGGGGACTTTTCTTGTAGCAGTAGCTGAAAGGTGTTACAATAGTTTAATTAACGAAATACCTGATTCAAATAAAAGAATCAAACACATTGTTGAAAATATGTTATTCGGAATGGACAATAATTTATCACAGGTCCAAACTGCTATCACAACAATGAAAAAGCTCGGGGGTGCAGATGCTCGAGTAAATATCGAACTTGGAGATACTCTCGTGGCATTACAATTTAAAAAATTCCATAACTGTATAGGCAACCCGCCATATAATATCAGCGAAAAGAAAACAGGCAATGGTACTGGCGGCGATGTTACTTTGTATAAGAAGTTTTATAAAAAGTATAAAAGTCTTACAGCAATTGGTGGCAACATTGCTATGATTACCCCAAAGGGAATTATTCCTGTATTAGATAAAGACAAATTAGATGTTATTGATCTAAATCTAATGACTGAAGAAAATTACTGGAAATATAATACCTGCTACTTTGTTGCTAAGAATATTAAGAAGTCAATATCTACATTAGTTGTTAGTGATCGAATTATCAGTAAAGTATTTGAACTTCGTGGCAATACACATTGGTACGAACTAAACGGCAAAGCTGACAGTAAGAAAGTTAATTACACAAAGCCTAACGGAGTTCGTGCAGTTGTTAAATTGCCTACCGCAGCAACAAAAGAACAATACGGAACGGTTGATCCAGCTTACGGTAAACTGCTAGATGCTGGTCCAAAACTGTGTGCCACACTTTTAGAAAATAGTCATAGCTATCTAGTTACCAACGAACCTGTGTGTGCAGACTTTACAGGTGCATATGTTTGTAAGTCTATAGAAGATGCAGAAAAATTAAAATTGTTTATATTAAACAATAAGGTTCTTCAGGGCATCCAAAAGAAACTAAAGACCAAAGGTGTTTGGTGGTCAATGCGACACCTAAAAGAGTTTGATCTATCTCAGATAGTTACAGGCAACGAAGTTCCTGCAGAATGGAATCTTAGTGAAGAAGACATTAGAGAACTCACTGCATGAAATTAGAAGATGTAATTAAACACGCTCGAAATAGAGAGTACATGGCAGGCATTGATCGAGATAAAAATCGAGTTAAAGCAACTAGTGAGATTTTTACTCCTACAGGATTAGTACAGGAAGTTTTGGACAAACTTCCTCAAACTGAATTCTCCGACCCTAGTCGAACATTTATAGATAATAGTTGTGGCGATGGACAATTCCTTAGCGAAGTTTTAATTCGAAAAGTCCAAAATGGAATTGATATCAAAACAGCATTAGAAACTATCTACGGTGTAGATCTAATGGAAGACAACGTTGCTCTTTGTCGCGAACGACTTATGTGCGGACAGGAAGAACTTAGACCAATTGTAGAAAAAAACATAGTATGTGCAAACGCATTAGAATATGAATACGATTTTGGTGACGGAAAGTATCTAGAAGAAAGTGATTGACATAATGCTCTTAAGGTGCTATACTATGTGTTAGTTGAAACCTTAGGAGCATATTTTGCGTACACAACCCGAAGTAATTATTGCCAAACTAGAAGCTGATAACAGCCGTTTGGCTAAAGAAGCTATTCTTGCAGAAGCAATGGAAGAAGGACTAGACGAGTTCTTCGAAGGGCTCAAAATGGCCCTAGACAAACTTTATACATTTGGTGTTAAGCAGGTTCCAGAAAAGGAAGAAGACAATGGCCAAGGACTATCTTGGACTAATTTTAAACAACTGGCGGAGAGTCTTTACCGTCGTGAGCTTACTGGCCATGCTGCTCGTGATGCTATTAAACTAGCAACTGATATTGCAACCAAAGCACAATGGAACGGGTTTTATCGTCGTATCCTTATTAAAGATATGCGAGCAGGCTTTGGCGAAAAGTCTGTTAACTCTGTAGCTAAAAAAGCTAAAAAACCGCAGTACGCAATTCCTGTATTTGAAGTTATGTTAGCGCATGACGGTGCCAATCACGAATCAAAGATTACGGGAAAGAAACTAGTAGAACCCAAACTAGACGGTGTTCGCGTAATTACAGTTCTAGATTACGAAAGTCGTACTGTTACAATGTATACACGTAATGGTAAAGAACTGCACAATTTCCCGCAAATTGTAAAGGCTTTTGAAGATAACATGGATAACTTTGCTCGTTCATATGTGTTCGACGGCGAAGTTGTTTCTAGTTCATTCCAAGCACTAATGAAGGAAGTTCACCGTAAGGAAAACGTTCAGGCCAACGATGCTCGTTTGTGTTTGTTTGATATTGTTCCGTTGGTCGAATTTAAAAAGGGCGAGTCTGTAATGGGACAAAAGCGCCGCACTGCTTTCCTTAAAGAATTTAAAAATATCTTTGCCGACAGCGGATGTATTGAGCTTATTCCACAAAAGGAATTTGATCTCGATGTGTTTACTGACGAGGTTGCTTTTAAAGACTATAATAAAGAAATGGTCGAAGCAGGCTACGAAGGTATTATGATCAAAGATCCTAACGGTAAGTGGGAAGGTAAACGTTCAGTTGCATGGCTGAAGCAGAAACCGTTTATCGAAGTTAGTCTTACAGTAACAGCATTAGAAGAAGGCACAGGAAAGAATGAAGGACGTCTCGGCGCATTGGTTTGTGAAGGCGAAGACGACGGTAAGAAAATCGTTGTCAATGTGGGCTCTGGACTTACAGATGCTCAACGAAAAACTTTCTGGGAAGATCAACCAGCTGTACTTGGTCAGGTTGTGGAAATCCGAGCGGATGCGGCGACTCGGAGCCAAGACAGCGAAGATGTTTGGTCCTTACGCTTCCCGCGATTCGTCCGCTTCCGCGGCTTTAAAAAGGGTGAAAAAATCTAATATGCAAAAAGGTGCTATCAAAGACCTAATCTACGGTGGGTTGGAGGAGATCTTAAACAACCGTTACTACTACTATCATTCTAGTGTAGGTGCTAGTTACAGTCATCTAACGGATGAAGGCAAAACAGCCGTAGCAGAGTTTATGGATTTGATGGCCTGGAAAATTAAAGAAGCCAACGAAGCAGATCTCGATAAACGAGCAAAACAACAAGTTTTAGATCAACTAAAGAAAAAGGATTAATATGAATGCCGCAATGGTTCCAGTAATCACCGAAGACATGTTGCAATGGATTGAGTTTAATAAACTATGCTATGAGCAGGGTCTCAATGTTACAAATCTAGCATTTCAGATGTGGCTGTACAACATTAATCAATTAGCACAACTACAACATGAATTACACAGTCAATCAAAGTAACGTAAGAACAATTCGACCGGGCGATCCAGAATTTGTGATTGTTGATAATCTCACGTTGAGTCCTAGGGCTAGCTTTGAAATTAGTAAAAGCTGTCCAGCAGAATATCGCAGTATTTTAATTACTGCTATAAATGCAAAATGGATTAAACCAGTGGCCAATGTAACAGAAAAAGAATTACTTTTTATCGGACTAACTCGTTAATGGCATATTGTAAACCAACTCTGTGGTCGCAAATAGTTAACGATCTAGCAAGATACAACGACCTTAACTCCACTGATGTTTCTTTAACTGAAAAAGATCTCGAAAGCGAAATTAAATTTATGGCGGGCACACCTAGTACAGAAATGCTTAGAGTCGGCAAAGATGGATTCTATGTTCGTGGCGTAAAAGTTACACAGGATGACAAAGAAGCCGAAACTGTGTATAATGCTTTTAAAGCCTGGATGGTGTGGGCTGAACTTAACAGAAAGTAACAAATGTCAGACTTTGAGTTGATCTTCAACTATCAGCGTATCGAAGAACAATTGTTGGTAGAAGGATATAAAATTAGTCCTGTAAAAACAGCGTTCTTTATCTATAACAGCAAAGGCACAATTGTAGGAGACACGTTTACTGTCGACGGGTTACGTGGGTTTTTACAAGGCATCCAGTGGGCTAAAGAAAATCATGAACCGCCGAATTAGAGAACTGCAATCGCAAGCGTTCATTGAATGCAAGCGTTATAATGACGACTGCGGTGATAACTTAGTAAAGACTGACGAAGTGTTTGCTAAGTTTGCCGAGTTGATTGTCAAGGAATGTGCTAACATTTGTCACGATCGTAAACTCACACCTAGTGTATTTACTGGTGATGAACTTTTGGAACATTTCGGAGTTGAAGAATGAACTGGCAAACAGGCAATCCAACTGGACAGGGGTTGTATCTGTGCCGCACCACTGAAGGGTTTGGTGGCTCAGAAGTGGGCTATATTGTAAACTATTTCAATGGCTCATACTTTCGAGTTGAACATGGACAAACGGTTACTCACTGGTGTGCAATTGACGAGCCTGTTAGCAATGAGTATAGTGTGTATCGTGACCCGCTTGGTCGTATGCAGTGTGTAGCACAGTTACACTATCGTAATGTAGATTTGAATAACATTGGACCAGGAGTTGAAGAATGAACGAAGTTTACTGTATTCCTAATGCCCCAAAGCAGAACGGAGATTTGTGGGTCGAAGTTGTCGGTGATACAGTGAAAGTTATGAACCCTGCCGGTTTGTTCTGGCATAACAAAACTTTTACAATTGAAGAGTTTTGTAAAGTATTCAAGGAAGCAAAATGAACATCCACACTATAGCAGAAAATCTGCGTAAAACAATCGCTGGCAAGGAAAATATGTTGCTGGCTGTTCAACAAGAGCGAACCTTTGTTGGCTTGCGTGATGGTGAGGATATAGCACTTAGAACAACCGCTCAGTTCCTTCAAATCAACATTGACGAACTCAAGCGTATCCTGCAGGATGTGGAAGTGTGTTGCGAACAGCACACGGAAGATTCCTGGGCTCTAAATCCCGACAGGATGGGCGGACAATATACACAAGAAGAAATTGATAGATCGGATCGTTGGGTATGAACTTAGAGAAAAAAGACTTAATCGAAAAGTGGAAGGTAACATGCGCACTACGAGGCGTTAGTGTGTTCAATGACACAGAACACGATTCCGAGTTTTACGATGTTCTTTCTATTATGCAGGATTTAGAAAATTCTCGAAATGAAAGAAATGTTATACAATTGTGTGCGGACGAGTTATTTCGTCTAGGATTAAACTATCATGATTTTATGGATTATGATAGCCTAATGGAACAAGAAAGAGAGGCTGCTAGAGATCTAGTAATTGCTGAAATTCTTAAAAACAACGAACTTGTACAAGAAACACTTACTGTATTCAATCTCACAAAGGTAACAGGTCCTAACAAAAATCAAAAGTATTATGAAATGTCTGTACCTACAAAGAGGCACAGTCTCGTTAATGTTAAGATTAGGATTGTTACTATTTCATGGAATCGTATAAGGGTTTGGACTGATTATGAAATTCCTAATGAACCTAAGGTACATGAGTTTTACGAAACTACATGGCACATGCAACATCAACGAATGAATAAAGGTTTCCCTAAGCACTGGAGAGAAAATTCAGCGCACAACTGCGGAACCAATAACATTGAATTAACTATTGCATGGAACATTGCTAAAGGCATTGAATCAAAATATAAAAAATCGTTATCTAGAAAGAAGGTAAAAAATGTTTGATTTGTTTGGTAAAAAAACTGCTAAAGATTTTCTCCAAGAAGCAAAGGATACCTATTCCGTTCCTGAAGAACCTGTTCCATTGATTCCGTTAGTGCCAGAGGATAACAATGCACCTACCTATCAGATAGGTAAAACAGAAGACGGAAGGGTAACTTTTAGAATTGGTAATTACTCGGGAGGTTCTACGCTAATCATGAACAACGCCGGTGTAGATACACTTATTAAAATGCTGGAAGCTGCGAAGGAACCAGAAGATGTTGACCCAAATCCAACAGATGTTTAAATTGAACGATATTTTTGAGTCTGTAAAAGTAGTGTCTTCTACAAAGCCTACTATTACCAACAAGTATCCCTTAGTTTATTACTCTGATTGGGAAGCCGTGACAATTGTTAATCCGTCAGAACACGGGCCGTGGATTGCAGGCGGATCTTGTTTGCGATGGTATCAAAACTTGCCAGTAGGTGAAAGTGATATCGATGTGTTTTGTAAGAATGCAAAGCAAGCATCCGATGTTATGGATGCTATTAGAGCAACATCTAGATATCATCGTAAGTATGAAAGCGAAAACGCAACTACGTTTGACGTATGGAACGAAGATCGCAGCAGTCGTTGGACTATACAAATAATCACTAAACGATACTACTCTGATCTAAAAGAAGTATTAGACAACTTTGATTTAACTGTTTGTCAAATAGGAACTGATGGCAATAAATGGCAATTAGGTAATCACACTGCTCGCGATATTCGAGAAAAGAATCTCCGCATGTGTTTACCACTTCAACCAGATGCCGCTAAAAGATTAACAAAGTATTGGGTATACGGATACAGACCTGTGCCTGGACTGTTAGAAAACATTATCAACAATCCGATCGGTAACTGGAAGTTTAACCCAGAAGAGGACTACACATGAGAGCAGAACATTCGTGGAGTCTCTTAGATCCTAAACCTGTATTGGTTTATCTAAAGTCTCACGACGAGTACATTGTTTATTGGAACGGTATAGCAATGACACACAGTCAGGCCTTAATGATGACTATGGAATACTGTGGCATCTATCCAACACCCGAAATGAAATTAGTTGCTCAGAAGACCTATGACAAGTTATACTATGCTGGAGCATTTGAAACTAGAGCATGGGACTCGCAGGTTGCAAGTGCCGAGCCGGTGTATTCTGCACAGAAAAAATGGATGAAAGATCATTTAGAAAAGATGATTAGAAATAAAGATCCAAAAGAAGTGTTGGCATGGTTTGATTATAAACGAGCAAGGATAGAAGAAAATGATTAAGGCTATTTTAGCATTTGTATTGCTAGCATTTGGATTTGCATTTGGGATTGGATTCTTTAGATCCATGACAGGCAAAGAGCAATGGCGGTTGACAAAGACTATCATGTATAGTATACTATGTTCACTGTTAGCAATAACGGTATTAACTGTGTTTGTAATTCTTTTTTAAGGAAATAAAATGAAGCGTCTTTTGACTCTAGGTATTTTGGTTGGTGCAGTTTTGATGACCGGTTGTACTCGTATCGAAACCGGTGAAGTTGGTTTGCGTGTTAACATGAGTAAACAGGTTAGCAACGACGAACTGCCAGAAGGTTCGTGGAATCAAACTATCGTTGGTGATGTGCTTACATTCCCAGTGAAAGAAGTTGCAGTTAAGGTCGACGACCTGAACCCACAGGCCGCAGACAATTCAACCATGAAAGACTTTGACTTGACTGTTATCTATAACATCAATCGAGCCCAGGTTGCTGAAATCTATAATACAAAGAACAAAAGTTTCCACGCTAAACACGATGGCGACACTTACTTGATGTACAACTACATCTTCAATGCTACTCGCAATGCTGTTTATAAGTCAGCCCGTAAGTATGAAGCCTTGAACATGGGTGATAATCGTACACCAATGGAAGTTGAGATTAAAGATCTTATTACAAAGACACTAGAAGCAGAAAACTTGGGAAGTACTATTACCATCAGTCAGGTGTTGATTCGTCAAATTATTCCTGCTGATGTAGTAGTAGAAAGCGCCAATGCACTAGTTCGTGCTAAGAACGAAACTAAGCAGAAAGAAGCTGAAGTTCGTACAGCTCAACTCGAAGCACAACGCATTCAGGCATTGGCACAGAACGCCGGCGCTATCCAGTACATGGACGCACAGGCCCGTATGAAACAGGCTGATGCGCAACTTAAGGTAGCAGATGCTATTGCTAACTTCAAAGGTCAAACTTTGGTTATTGGTGGTGGGGCTAACGTAAACGTAGGAAAGTAATATGCTTATTCTTGATAAGACATACGACGGTGAAAGCATTGTTGACCTAGATCGCGATATCAGCGAAATGTTCAACGAAGAGTTCGACCCTCGTATCGAAACAATCCCCAAAGATAAACACGGGTTTATGAAGGGCTCGTTTAAGGTAACTGTGGAGTGGATTCCGGAATGATGAAATTTCTATTTCAGAGAACCGGTGGACATTATTTGTTTTGGCTATCTGCTATCTATCTAGTTGTAGGATTTAGCAATATTGTCTATAAGTTCACTGAAGTAGAATACATTCAAATAGTTTGGATTCTATGTTTAATGGTTCCGTTAGTTATTAAACCCGTAGCACGTTATTTTAACATGCGAACAATTTGGGAAATAGAATGAGCAGTCTTGGTGTAATTATGGAGGAGCCTCCGCAGATTTGTGAAATGTGCGGAGCAATTGATGAATGTCGTCCTTACGGACCTAACGGTGAACAGATTTGTTTTACATGTGCAACAACTAAATGCGACAAAGAAGCAGTTGAAAAACGAATAGCAAATCACATTTTTGGAGAACCTCTATGATTAAACAACGTGGCTTTACTTTAATCGAACTTATTATTGGTATTGTATTCTTAATGATTGTATTTTTGATTGCATTGCCAATTATGTTAGGTGTTCCTATTAGTAACAATAACGTTAGCTGGGGTATTAACGGAATGACTGAAAGTCGTTGCATTGAAGGATACAAATTTGTTATAGGTGAACAGGGACACGCCCGTCAAATTCTAGACGAGTTTGGTAAAGGTGTTAAATGCTCTTCTTCTGTAACTAATGACAACTCACCAAGGAGCAGTTTCTAATGGAAAATATTATCGGTTGGAGCATTATTGCAGTCCTTGGATTGTTGATCGGCCTTGCTTTATATTTGCTGTTTATTCGTAAATCGTATGACAAAGTAGCAGAACAACAAAAGGCTAAGATTGCTGATCTAAAAACAAAAATTCGCCCAACACCTCCTCCACCTCCTCCTCGAGCAACTAGTAGCACAACTCCTCGAGCAACTAGCAACACATCTGTTAAGCCTGCAGACGACTGGAGTCCGGATATTTTAACAACAATGATCATTGCTGATATGTTGACACATAACAAAGATACTTCAGCTGGAACTGTAACATGGGAAGGTAATAAACCTACTATCCATCCAGTAAGTAATGATAGTTTTGGGTTTGACGATAGCGATAGTCGTAAATCGGCTTCTAGTACTTTTAGTTCTGATTCAAGTAGTTTTAGTTCTAGTAGTTTTAGTTCCGACTCGAGCAGCTCTAGTTCGAGCGGACCATCATCGGATTGGTAATTATGTTTGATACAATTTACTTAATTTTAATTCTGTTGTTTTTTAAACACTGGATTATTGATTTTCTTTTTCAAACTGATGAACAGGTTGCACAGAAAGGAATCTACGGAAAGTGGAAAGGTATCGAACATAGTTTACAACACGGTCTCGGAACAGTTTTTGTTCTAGCATGGTTTTTACCATTTATCGAGACTGCTATCATTTTAGGCATTGTTGATTTTGTATGTCATTATCATATTGACTGGCTTAAGATGAAAATCAACAAGTGGCGTTCATTGAACATCACTATGCCAGAATTTTGGTTCTGGTTAGGTGCAGATCAGTTTGCACATCAGTTAACATACATCTTCATTGTATGGTGTATTTTGTAATTAATGCGCTAGAGGCTAAGTGGTATAGCAAGGGTCTCTAAAGCCCGAGAAAGCAGGTTCGAGTCCTGTCTAGCGCACCAGTTTTAAAGAGAGAAGTTTTATGGATATGGATCAAGCAGCAGTATTCTTAGCAGGTTCAGTTTTAACTGTTCTAGGATTTTTAGTAGTTCTAGGCGGTATCTTGATTGCTAATAATCTAGTGGCAAAGTATTGGAAGTCGTGGGGTTGGGCATTCTATCCCTCGTGGGTTAATGATCATAACTCTAGATTTATTAGTCACGAAGAGGCAGAGAAAATTGCTCCTGTTATGAAAGAAGAGATCAAAGATGTTAAACAATAAAAGGAATGTTATGAACGCAGTAAAAATTAATCGGTTAGAGTTGTTGAAGATTGTTCGAGACAACAAAGAAAAGCACATCACTGAATTTAATGAGTCAGTTGAAGATTACAAAAAGGCAGCAATTAAGATTGCTGAGTCTAATCTAGCATTAGCTCAATCAGGCGAGTTGGATAAGATTGCTAAGATTCAAACTCAACCACAAAAACCAGTTAGTTACGAAAGTGCATACACACGAGCAATTCGTATGTTGGAACTTAGTGTAGATGAAGTTATCGAAGTTGAAGAAGATGTGTTTAACCAATTGGTGCTCGATGAATGGGCTTGGAAACACAATTTTACAGCTACCGGTGCATTGTACAAGAGCATCTAAAGAGCAGCGAGACGATCACAACCTCAGTATGAGTTGCTAGGGTAGCTAGCTAACCCCTAGGACAGGCAATAGTACAAACTTGTGATTGACATCCCGGAATACTAGCGGGACATAGACAAAGGATAGATATGTTAGACTGTTTCATTATAGGCGATAGCATTGCTCTAGGTACTGCACATTTCAGACCTGAATGTGTTACTATAGCCAGGAGTGGTATTAGCAGTAAAGGGTGGGTTGATAAAAACATCACTAAGCTGCCTATAAATTCAAAAACTGTTATTATTAGTCTAGGCAGCAACGACACAAAGAATGTTAAGTCTGCAGAAGAATTTCATACTATCCGAACAATGACTAAAGCAGATCGTGTATTTTGGATTCTGCCTGCGAATAAACCTGAAGTCCGAGACATTGTAAAGAGTGTAGCGGAGTATTACGGCGACACAGTTTTGCCAATTTCTAAATTGGAAAAAGACGGTGTTCATCCAACATACGCAGGATACAAAGATTTAGCTGAAAGATCAAAATGAAATACTCCGTAGGAACAATTTTAGATTGCGAAGGCATTAGGGGTGTTGTTGTAGAAAATACAAAACTCCCCGGGGACATCTGTGTATTGTGGGAACACATGCCCGATGTTGTGTCCTATGACGAAGACTTCTTAGATGAAATTTGCACAGTAATTAAATGAGTTGCACACATGAACGAGAAACTTCACATTGGGTTGAAGAAGAAAACTGGTACACTGGTGAAGTAGAAGGTCGATGGGAATGGACTACAGTGAACACTACTATTGATATTGACTTACACAGATACAAGTGTACGCAGTGTGGAGAGATTATGTACTATTCAGGTCGTGCTAGACAGTACTACGAAGAAGGTATAAAGTTTGATTGGATTAAAGGATTAGACAAATGAAACTAATTAGTAGGCACATAAAAATGAACCCTGATACTTTTGCTCCAGAGATGGAAGTTGTGCTAACGTTGCCTATGGAATTTGCAATGGATGCACTATGCCGTACAGAAGAAGAATTCGAATCCAAACTTGGGAAAGAATTAATTGAGCTTCTGAGAACAAAAGAATGACTTTAACTAAAATTGACTTAGATAAACAAAACCGTATGCTACGTATTGGTTTTGGTAAGAATGAGGGTAACTGGTTTGCCCGCATAGATTTATGGTGTATAGGAGTTAGGATTACAAAATGAGTGACCCATATTTTGATGCTGCAAGAGCAGCCGGAACTTATCCTCCAAAAGGATACGGATATAAAACAGATGACGAAAAACGTGAAATGGTTAAACGTTATATCGAACACGGAAGACTTGAAGATTGGGTCATTCGTGAATCAAGATTTCTAGGTGTTAAGATTCCCGACACTAAATAAATTTGTACATGGTGTACAAACCCACACTCTTTAAAAAACTATGCGTCTAGAGTGTACGCAGTAAAAGGAGATACCATGATGTATCAATCAAAACTCGTTGCGAGTCTAAAAGCTAACGGCAAAATTCTTCGTGAATTTAAAGACACAGTATACATTCCATTCGGCAGTGAATACTCAATTCTATTAAAAAATCTTAATACAACTAGAGCTCTAGTTAAAATCTTTCTCGACGGAGAGGATGTTGTTCCTGGCGGTTTGGTCATAGACCCGGGTCGAGAAGTCGATCTTGAGCGTTGGGTTAAGAACGGCAACCTCTCCGAAGGGAATCGTTTTAAGTTCATCGAACGGACTAGTGCAATCGAAAACGGTCCTCGTGGCATCAAGTTGGAAGACGGTCTGGTTCGTATCGAGTTCCAATATGAAAAGCCACGTCCTGTTATCAATCTTAACAATGTTCAAGGTGGATTATATTACCCACCAGGTGTACGCACACCGTGGTACAGCAGCAATGCTACTACTACTGGCGTAAGCGGCAGCTTAGGTGATCGTTACAGCGTAACCGCTAGTGGTGCTACATACTCTGCTAATGTCGGTGGTGTAATGCGCGGTGTAGACTTCAGCAATGGAGAAGCTACTAAGGCAGCAGCTACAGCAGCTATTAACAACGTAGTACCGCAGTCGTTAGATGTTCACGACGGTTCCGCTACAATGGATTGGAATGATGTAGGTATTACTGTTCCAGGAAGTAAAAGCGAACAGAAGTTTCAAACCTGCACTATGGGCGAAATGGAAACTGAATGTCATTCTATTGTTCTTAAACTGTTAGGCGAGACTCCGGATAACAAACCATTGCGTACTCCAATAACAGTTAAAGCAAAACCTAAATGTGTAACATGTGGTAAACAGAATAAAGCAACTGCTAAATTCTGCGTCGAGTGCGGCACACACTTAACTATCTATGCGTGATTTACAGTTATCACCGTGATAGCGTTTATAGTTCGCAGGATCTAATTCTTTAGAGCAATGCGGGCATTTTAATTTAGGGCGGTTTAACATAGCCGCCCTAATTACTTCTTTTTGCCACTCTGGCAACGGCTTTCCGTAATTAGGATTTTTTTCACCTTTAAGGGCTTCGCTCTTTTTTAATCTTTCCTCTACGGATTGTTTTTGCCCGGTCCTACTTTTATTCCCTAGCCCCCTTTTGTTACCCATTGCCTTCTGTCGTATTTTTTCTATAGATTCATTAGAGTGTTTATATAACGAAGATTTTTCACTAATCTTCTTTTTAGTTTCTTCGCTTAATTTCTTACCTTTATTATTAGGTGGTTTTCCTTTTTTAGAGTCTGACATTTTCTTTCGCGTTTCTGCTGTGTGACCTTTACACCTAAATGTTTTAGTCACTTGAATTGCCTTATTTAAAATTAAAGGATCTCCCCAATTTTCTTCTATTAATTGTTGTTCAAAATCTATAGCAGACTCATTGTCAAAAAATTCAGCCAAAATCTCGTAGTTAAACTCATTAAATCTTGGCTTAACTATTTTAGAAGAAGATTTGTATCTTACACCTAAATCTAACTGAGCAGGGTATGTATTTCCGTAGCGGACTCCTATATAGAACTCGTTAGTTTCTTTATGGGTTAATTTATAAACATATGGTAATATTTTCATACATTTATTTATCAAATAGACTGTGGAACTGCGTTAGATAGATTTAGAAATTTTTGCATAATTGTTGACAGAACTAACTCCTTATGTTATATTAAAACTATAGCAAAAGGAGTTAGATATGGCACAGATTGAAAAACCCACAGTAGTTGCTTTCAAAGTAGAGCTTACAGAATACGAACGTGGTTGGGGTTCTAAGCCTTGGGACACTCTGTACTTTGATAACGAAGCAGAAGCTCGTCAATATGCTATCGACTACAACACCAAACACAACAACGCACCCTCTGCACCAGATTGGTATGTACGTGCTGACTACGCAGGGCAAGTAAATTAACCAAAAACACTTGCTCTTTTTTAGGGCAGGTGTTATAATAATATATAAATAAAACAAAGCAATGCGATAGACGCAAAGCTGACAATTATACAAAGGATTTTTGTATGTCACAATTAACAATCTTCGGTATCGAAGAAAAAATCAAACAACATAAAGCCGATTTGGTTAAGCTCGAGAAAGAGCTAGAAACTGCCAAACTCGAATCCCCCGATCATCAACTTGCCAAAGAGCTTCATAGTATGCTCTGCACCTGGAACCACACTGACGGTTGCGGTTGGTACTATGAGATGAAAAATAAAGAAGACGACTGGACTGGTCGTGCTCATGGCGAGTATCTTAAACGTGCTCAAAAGCTAATCCACGTGTGTGGAGAACGTAACTGCACAGTCGAGCAAGCTATCGAAATGTTTAAACTTATCAAGGGGATTTAAAATGGCTAAAGAATATGGAACACTTGTCTTAATCGGACGCTTTCAACCACTCCACAACGCTCACTTAGAGATTATTAAGCGAGCCACAGCACTAACTGATCAGTTGGTGATTATTACAGGTAGTGCGGCACAGCCTCGCACATACAAGAACCCATTTACTTCGCAAGAACGTGCTCAAATGATTCGTGCCGCAACAGGCGGACTGAGCTTGCGTATCTATGTTGAGGAAAACGTAGACACAATTTACAATGACCAAGCATGGGCAGTTCGTGTCCAAGGCATTGTAAGCAAATATAAAATCCTTGGTACCAAGACTGCTATCATTGGACACAAAAAAGACGACAGCTCGTTCTACTTGGATATGTTCCCTCAATGGGACTATGTTGATGTAGAAAGCATTGAGCCTCTAAGTGCTGTTAACATTCGCGACTTGTTCTTCAAGCGTGATGCTAACATGAACTTCATTAAGGCCGTTGTGCCACAAACTACTTTCGACTTCCTTACTGCATTTAAGGAAACTCCGGAGTACGAACAAATTATCAAAGAACGCGAGTTTGTTGAAACTTACAAGAAGCAATATGCCTCGTTGCCTTACCCTCCAATCTTTAGTACTGCTGATGCTGTTGTAATTCAATCAGGTCACGTATTGCTTATTAAGCGCCGTGCTGAGCCAGGCAAAGGCTTGTGGGCACTTCCGGGCGGTTATGTAAACGCAAATACTGACAAGTCAGTAGAGGATGCTGCTATCCGTGAACTGCGAGAGGAAACTATGATTAAGGTTCCTGCTCCAGTGTTGCGTGGTAATATTGTTCGTAGCAAGGTGTTTGATGCTATTGACCGTTCACCTCGTGGACGTATCATTACCCATGCCTTCCACATTGTTTTGCCCGACGGTGAGTTACCTAAGGTAAAAGGAAGTGACGATGCAGAGAAAGCACGTTGGGTCCCTATTGCAGAGGTCAAGAGCGAAGAGTGCTTCGAAGACCACTACGAAATTATTCAACACTTCTTAGGAGCATAATATGCGTGAACTAGTAATTGCAAAACTCACAACGTTCATTTCCACTAGCGATGGCTATGGTATTCCTCGGGAGTTTGATTGTGGCGACGAAGATGCAATCAAAGATCCGGCAGAACTTGATACAATGACTGATCTACAACTATTGCAAGCGTTTGAAGCGTGTGTAGGATTTTGGGGGTAACATGCAAGTTATCAAATGTTGGGACATTCAAGTGTGGGACGGTGGTGACCGTCACAATCACAAATACTACGTGTCTACAAAAGAAGCTGCTGATGAATGGATAGCTCGTAACAAGTACGATACAGTTTTTGAAAAAGAGTTTGTTATTCTTGATAGCTGGGACGAGCTCCAAGCATACAAAGATGGCGAACTTCGCAAACGTGCATTAGCCAAATTGACTGATGCAGAAAAGGTTGTATTGGGTTTAAAATAACTCAAAACAAGTTGACGTTTACGGGTGTAGACGTTATACTATAAACAAGTCCTAAGCGATAGACGCTGAGGCAAATGTAATAACTGATAAGGAGTTTATCATGAAACTAGCAAAAAACATTATTCTCAACACCGACAGCTACAAGGTGTCGATGTTCAAACAGTACCCAGCAGGTACCACAAATGTATATTCTTACATCGAATCAAGGGGTGGCCGATATGATAGAACTGTGTTCTTCGGACTACAGGCTTTTATCAAGGAATACCTTCTCGAAGCTATCACACAAGCAGACATTGACATTGCTGACGAAATCCTTACCGCACACGGTGAGCCTTTCAACCGAGCAGGATGGCAATACATTCTTGACAAGCACAATGGATACCTCCCAGTGGTCATTCGATCAGTCCCAGAAGGAACAGTGGTTCCAGTTAGCAACGTACTTGCCACAATTGAAAACACTGATCCAGAATGTTTCTGGTTAACTACCTGGCTCGAAACTGCTTTGCTTCGTGCCGTATGGTATCCAACTACTGTGGCAACACAAAGCTGGACAATTCGCAAGGTTATTTTAGACTATTTGGAGAGAACAGGTGACCCTAGCCTCATTGATTTTAAGTTGCACGATTTCGGTGCTCGTGGTGTTTCTAGCTTGGAATCAGCGGGTATCGGAGGCGCAGCACACATGGTTAACTTCATGGGTAGCGATACTGTTACTGGTGTTCTGTATGCTCGCGAATTTTACAATGCTGGGGTTGCGGCTTTCTCTATCCCTGCCGCAGAGCACAGTACAATTACTAGTTGGGGTCGTGAAGGAGAAGTAGATGCTTATAGAAACATGCTCAATCAATTTGCGAAGCCTGGGTCTATTGTCGCTGTCGTGTCTGACAGTTACGATGTGTTTAATGCCGCTAGTAAGCTCTGGGGTGAGGAACTTCGTCAACAAGTTATTGACAGCGGTGCTACTGTTGTTATTCGTCCTGATTCAGGTGATCCTGATACAGTCTGCCGTAAGCTCGTGCAAATCCTCGGAGACAAGTTCGGCTACACTACCAACGCCAAAGGCTACAAGGTCTTGAACAATGTTCGCCTTATCCAAGGTGATGGTGTTAACGAACACACTATCCGTACTATCCTCGGCGGCTTCCAAGCATACGGTTGGAGTGCTGATAACATTGCGTTTGGTATGGGCGGTGCGCTGTTGCAACAACTGGATCGCGATACTCAAAAGTTTGCGATGAAGTGTTCCAACGTAACTGTTAACGGTGAGGACCGCGACGTTGTTAAAGACCCAATTACCGATCCTGGTAAGAAGTCTAAAGCAGGTCGTGTCCAACTTTGGAAGAGTGGTGGCGAATGGGTAACTGCTGTCAAACAACCCACCGGTTGGACTGATAAAGGTATCGGTCCATTTGCCAACATGTTGGAAGAAGTCTACCGCGATGGTAAGATTCTAAAAGAAATTACCTTCGACGAAGTTCGAGCCAACGCTCGAAAGTAAGTTGTAAAGACTGATTGACAGGACCTTCGGGTCCTGTTATACTATGTGCATCGCAACAAATAATTCCAATTATGGGCTCCCGAATCAAAGAACTTATCAAACAGGCAACTGTTCTAACTGACAATCCCGATGAACGAGTACAGCGTTTAGAATTGAATAAAGTTCTGTTAGCTGAGTTAATTGTTCAAGAATGTATTAATGTGTTAGACGAAGATGACGGAGCAACACATCATGCTGAACTGCTCAAAGAACATTTTGGAGTTAAATGATGAACGAACGAATTAAACAACTTGAATCAAAGGCATGGGAACAGGTAAATCGCACTAATGGTCTGGTGCGTACCGAAGACTTCAATCAAAAGTTCGCCGAGTTGATTGTTCGGGAATGTCTATTGGAACTTGCGGATGTTAGATTGGAACATGTATTTGATCCTGAAACAGACCGAGTGTTTGGTATAGCAATAGACAGAATTAAAACATTTCGGAGTTGAAGAATGAATATCTATCTTAATAGTGAAGAGTTTGCAGACTTATTTTTCAAGTTGCACGAACGCAAGATGTCTAACTACAATCCTGCAGAAAGTACTTGCGATCGTATCATCTACAACATGTTCCGAGAATATGAAAAGGATGTTAAGGAAACACTAGAAGGTGCAATGTGGAACATCGATGAGTTTGATGGTGAGAATGCTAACGATCTTATTGGATACCAATTCCACAAGAGCTTCCGTCAAGTAGGCGTAATTGATGCTAAACATATCGACATTATCCTTTGGTCGTGTATTCAAGATGCTCCTGTGTTTTGGAAGTGTATGGAAAAGGCATGTAACATCCTTACCAGCAAAGATCTAGCAGAGCATTACAAAGAAGAGGTGGAAGCATGGTAACTGTTGTATCTAGAACACCACATCAAAGTGTTGTAAAAGAAACCATTTGTAGAAACTGCGGTTCAACGTTACAATACGTTCCAAGAGACATTAAAGAGCGTATTGAAACTGATTACGGCGGTGGCCGTGATCTCATCAAATACATAGAATGTCCTGAGTGCAACGAACATGTAACTGTGAAAGGCTATTAAATGTTTTTACAATTCATCGGCTGGCTGTCTATTGTCTTATTCCTAGTTGTTATTACTCTTAATTGGGTTATTTTTGCTTTTAATTATCTAGGCAAATGGACTATAGGCGGTGCCGAAAACAGTGTCATCACTCGATTGACAGTTTTGTTCTTTGGCTCTATAATTACCTATGGTTGGTACGTAACAGGTACTATGGCTCCGTTCACAATAACTTTTGGGGTTAATTAATGAGTGTACAACGTAATGAATATCTAGGGTTTGGCTACATGCTAGACTTTAAGAAAGCCCGTGATCTTCTTATTGAGAATTATGGTGAAGATGGTTACACAGAACTATCTGAAGAATACCATGACAGCGCATTCAGCCCTGAGATTGTTGAGGTACACAAATGCTCAATGATCGAAGATGGCATGAACGGCAAGTATACATTCTTTGGAAAGATCTATGCTAAGACAGAAAATTACGAAGCTTTTGAAACTCAAGAGATTCCAGAAATCAGCCTCATCGACCGAATCATTACCGAGCACGAATACTACCGTATCTTCGGAACCGATCTTGGAGTTGAACCCAAACTTCACATTATCACACACTACCGTTAATAATATGAAAGTCCGTACCTACAAAGTTGCACACACTCGTGATCAAGAAACAAATGACATCTTTAAGTTCTTTGTTACAGATGTACATGACGATGCAGAGCTAAAGAAAGGCAAGCGACCTGACCTTGCTGTGTTTCCTATCAGTCAGCTCTACGATGAGGAAGAGCAGCGTTCACGTGCAGAACACTATTGCGAATATTTAAACAAAATTCAAGAAGCCAAACAAACGGCCTACAATGGTGCGCTGCTGTTTGACACTATACGAGGCGATGATGAAAATCAATATTAAAGAACTAGTAAAACAATCTACTTCATATACATGGAACGGTAACGATGTTGATGAAGAATTTGATGAAGATCTGTTTGCAGAACTAATCATCAAACATTGTGCTAGTCAATGTGATCCTGAGACCGGACTCAAATATAGTCCAAACAGTTTAAGTTCACGATTAGACTGTAAACAGAAGATTCTATCTCTTCTAGAGTAATCATTGACACAATCTTAATTTGATATTATAATATATCTACAGTAACACAGAAAGACACATATTATGGATAAGTTTCTTCAAATCATGAAGCTAGCAGAAGCTGCTGCTTTGATCCAAGAAGTAATGAACGCTTGTGATCCAGAGTTTAAAGACGCTCTTGAAGATATGCCCGATCGTTTGGCAGATATTGCAGACGGCATCGAAGGACTTGTGTAATGAAACTCTATTTGCTCTACTACGATACTAACTATGGTAGCCGCGAAGAATGGAACACATTCTACACACCATGCGAAGTGTTTGATAGTCCCGAAAAACGACAGGCTCGCATTGACTTTATTCAAGCACAAGTTGATGAGGATGGTGAGCCTGTTGCATACGAATTCCACGAAGAGGACACTGTATTGATGACAGATGCACTTGCACAGAAGTGGGAGAATTAAAATGGGATGCTGGAACAAAACCTGCGGATTGAGTAGTCTCCACATTACACACGGCACTCCGGTCTACGTCTTTGTCCTAGAAAAGGGTAAGGAAGATAGCAACTGTTATTCAACTAGTTTGTTCACTCCGTTGTTGTTACCTTTTGAAAGTGAATACAACGACTACGGCGGTGGAGAGAATAGTTCCGGTCCTGCGTTTGATCTTATCATGCTGTATGTTAAGAAGTATCTTGTTGAACTCGAAGTGGGCGAAAATCAGTATCATGATATTGCTGTTAACAAAGAAGACTTCAACGAGCAGATGTTTTTTGATGCTGTTCATGAAACCCGATTGAGTATACAGTTTCCTCATCGTAAGGAGTCAACTCCTATTTCCTTTACAATGTTCCGCAAGGACATTGTAGACGACATTCTCGAAAATCGAGTAATGGAAGAATACGTTGGTGGTAACAAAGGCACTATCGCAAAATGGGGCGACGAGAAGAACTACATTCAGTACAAGTTCGTAGACATACTGTCAGCCATTCGTCCTATGATTGACGATGCTATGCGTATCCTAGGTGAATGTGACGAAGATAATCGTGCTTTTAAATTAGTAGGTGGCTTCGAATACATGTTCGACCATGACTACGATAATCTGGCCTACAAATGGTTGCGTGGCGATAGCTATCGTTACAGTCGAATTGTAGATATGAAACGAGTGATTAGTAGAGCTTTTCAAATTGGCACACTAGAAGCAATGAATAAACTAGAGATTATCCTTAAAGAATACTTTAAAGGAATCTTTATTGACTCTTTTATGCACTCTGCACGTAAGACATGGATTCCAGGCGGGCACGAAGGTAGTCAAGACACTAGTGGTGGTGCTCTGCGTCAATTGTGGAACGCAACTGCTAAAGTCCTCGACGAAGAAAAGCGTCAATGGATGGAAGACATGGGCGAAGACGAAGCAGTGTACGAAGAATGATAACAGTTCAAATACTCGAAGCAGGTGATATTGTAGAACCAGAAGACTGGTGTCGTCCTCTGTCTATTGTAAGCATGAGTGGCGGGCACAGCGACTACTATAGCTTTCAAAGTCAGTACTCCGGTGCTCCTGAGAATAATGTTAAATGGGTAAAAGTCAAATACATTCTAGGTAAACCCTGGCATGGAAAGACTGTGGCAGATATTGACTTTGGGCTAGGCAAGTTTGTAAAATATGAATTTGTTAGAGGCGACATCCCTAAGCGCCAACAACTAAATCTTAAAGATTACAACATAACTGACCATTCAAAAGTATTTCGTAAGGAAATGTAATGAAAGATCTGAAAGGATTTGCATTCAACGAAGGATGTGAAGTAGCTCGTGCTGTACTGTACGGCAAGAGCCCTATGATTGAAATTTGTACAGTAACTAAAATCAAAGATGGTAAACTCTATCTAGATAACAGTAAACAGGCTATGCGATTCCCTGAACGACTTTTAATTGTAAAACAGGATCCTTTGTATAGAATGTTAAAAAATCACGAAGAAAATGCTTGACAGAACTTTAGTTCGAGCATATAATTAATACACTTAAACAACACACTGAGAGAGCAGTAAATGTCTTATTTTTTGAAATCTGGTAACACTTTTAAAGTTTCTAATAAACAAGCAATGGACTTGCATGAGAAACTTCCTGTTGGTACCTACACCGTTGGCTTTGATAAAATGTCTGGTCAGTTCTATCTGGAACAGATTGAGTCTTTTGAGTTGTCTGGCAAAATCTACGGTAATGCCACTCGTCACGCAGATCGTATTCTGCGTACATTCCTGTCTCGCCCTAATGCCACTGGCGTAATGCTTACCGGCGAAAAGGGTTCTGGTAAGACTTTGCTTACCAAGAAGATTGCAATTGATGCAGCAGAGCAAGGAATTCCTACTGTAGTTATTAACCAGCCTTGGGCAGGCGAAGGCTTTAATGCGTTCATGCAAATGATTGATCAGCCTACTGTTATTGTGTTTGACGAGTTTGAGAAAGTCTACGATCGTGAAACACAGGAACAGATGTTGACTCTGTTGGATGGTGTCTACCCTAGCAAGAAATTGTTCATGCTGACCTGTAACGATAAGTGGCGTGTTGATGCACACATGCGTAACCGCCCTGGTCGTATCTTCTACATGATTGACTTTAAGGGTCTGGATGCAGAATTTATTCGTGAGTATTGCAACGACACTCTGAATGCAAAAGAGCATATCGAGAAAATCTGTCAGATTGCTGCATTGTTCTCTGAGTTCAACTTCGACATGCTGAAAGCTATGGTTGAAGAAATGAACCGTTACAATGAAACACCGACCGATGTGTTGAAGCTGTTGAACGCTAAACCAGAGTTCAGCGACGAATCTAACTATAAGGTTGAGTTGCAAATCGGCGGTATCGAAATCGACGGTGAGAAAGTTGAACAAACTCAATGGCGTGGCAACCCGCTGACTAAAGGTGTTCACCTTGATTACAAAGTGTTCGAGAAAGACGAAGACGGAACCGAAGACTGGAACTGGGAAGGTGTGCGTTTCACTGCACAGGACCTTAAGCAGGTTGACTCTACAAACGGTAAGTTTATCTTCATGAACGAAGAAGGCGCACGTTTGGTATTGACTAAAGTTAAAGAGAAGACTTACTACCATTACGATGCACTGTAATGGGAACGCAAACTGACTATTTTGAAAAAATAGGTTACAAAGCCAAATACTTTATCGGTGATAGGGTATTTGGTTATTGGAATAAGATTCCTTTTGTAGGAACTGTTGGCAATGACCGGTTAGTTAATTTAAATGACGGGCCAGAGATAACAGTCCACTTAGATCTTCCTATTAAGTACAAAGATTCTGTTAAGAACTTGCTCATTGTCAAACACAAAGATATTAAACTATTGACTGTGTTAGACGACGATAAGAAGTCAAAGCAAAAATAATAAAGGACCTTCGGGTCCTTTATTTTTGAATAAATATCTTTATGAAGATTAGCGAAGTTCTAACAGAATTATCATTCCACGGTAGAAAGTGTACAAAAGATTGTAGTGGTCACATGGCTGGTTACGCATGGGCTAAACAGCACCCTAATGCTGTTGCTAACTCACACAGTCCTAGTTTTAACGGCGGTGCTGAAGTACACAAAGACCAGGTTGCTGCCGGAAAAGTAACTAGACCTAAGGTGCGTACTGCACAAGGTAAGTTTGCTCCTAATCCTCCTAAAAAGCCTACAACGGCTAAACCTACTCCTCCATTACCTCCAGTTTAAGGTTGACATTTTCTTTTAATGCTATATAATAGTATATAGACATTAACAAAGGAGAACACTATGTCACAACAATAGATTGAATATGCGTGTAAGGATGTTGTATTCCATTTTAACAAAAAGCATTTAGAAGATCAGACCATTCCCATGTGGGTCTTAAAATTCCATGGCGAAACACTGTATGTAAATCACGTAGACTGTCAGCTATCTTGGAGCACCAAAGAAACGCCCGACAATCCGTCTACCAAAGGTAGCATCAAAGTTAAGAACGCATTATTGCGTATCGACGATGACAACCACGCTACACTAACAGAACTCACAATATACGATAAATTCCGCTTACGTAATCAGAAGCTGGGCATCACACGAATCATGTTCCGTCCTGGTACAGATTTGTACAAAGCTCTAGCAAAGAACGAGTACAAGCATAGTGCCTTTAAAAATATTCGAGGTGCGTGTTCAAGCTGGTTTATTATCTGTGACTTATTAGATAAGGGAGAGGCTACTATGGCTGCGTTAAAGTACACTAAAGATTTTAGAGTTCTGCAGCCAAACGAAAGTTACTACCAGGACTACGATAATATTAAAGGTACAGAGATTAAAGTAGACTACGGTCATCCAAGCACACCGTATGAATACTCTTAAGATTAGATCTGAACACATTCGAGGCGTAATTGCCGACTTGCGTAGGATGAAAATAAAACATCTTCCTTTTCGCAAAGTCGGCGATGACTACGAGATAGTGTTATATCCAAATGACAACTTTTCTTTACTACGGTTGAAATACTGTACTTGACAACGATGTAAACAGATCGTATAATATACACATACAAACAAAGAAAGACAGCAATGTTGCTAATAATCGTTGTTATTTCATTCGCAATGATCTTCTTAAGTGGGTTTCATTGGTGTGCTTACAAAGCCAATAAGACCGACGGAAAAGAAGTATCGTTGCATCTCACTGCCACAATAATCTGCGGATTGTTGGGCATGTATCACTTAATCTCTCTAGTAGGAAGTTAAAATGATTACTCTAAAACAATTCATGGAAACCTGCGGTTACCGCATCACTGAAGGTAGCGAATACCAATGGCAGTGTTTTGGGCATAACGCTTACTGTTTAGATTCCTGGAATGGTGATCTTAACGGTCATACTATCAGTATCATCTTTGATACTCGTACACAAGTTGTTTATCAGGTTCACGCCTATGACTATGCTCGTGAACGTGCTTATCGTATGACCAACCCTGAGTACAAGGCAGCGTTTGATGCAGAATGCAACGATCGTGATGTATTAGATATGGCTTGGGAGCGTGATAACGGCGAAGCTGTAAAATATATCGACCTTGATGTAGAGGAAGACTTTCTAGAAAAGGCCTATGCTATCTGCAACGATCAGGAGTATGATACTCGTGTACAAATTCCTGTAAACTTTACAGATGAAGAGTTGCTAACTTATATGAAGATGGCTCACGATCGTGATATTACTTTTAATCAGCTCGTCGAGGAAGCCTTAAAGGCTGCAATTGAAGAAGCTAAGAATAGTTAATTTAGCCAACTACCCACAGTCTGTTGACTGCAATAGTTAGTAGACAAACTCCACATACGACTAGGGTCGCAACCTAGCAACCAGTCCGGTGTGGGTTTGTTTGCAACTAACCAGCTGTGATTATGATCCCACGGCTCTTTGCCGTTGAGCTCACTTTCTAATTGTCCGGGTGCCCATGCACAATGTCCAAACATAATGCGATATTGTTCTGGCCAGCCAATCTTTGAAATAATGTTAAACATTTCGTAATGACTTGTTACTGCCCAGTCACTGTTGATATAGACTGTGTTCTCTGTTGACCACGAATCATCGTGTAACATCCATACTGTGTTTGTTGCTACAGGACCACCCCAATAGACTTCAGGATCTTCATCTAGGACTAGACCAATGGGCTCTAATATACTTGATAGTGTATGCTCTGTAACCTTATTTAGGCATAGTGCCATACTCATATCATCATCGTGTGCAGTTACTAACATTACCGTGCTAGAAAAGCGCGGGTCTAACATATTAGGCGGGGCAATAAGTAAATCGCCGGTGCCCACGGTTACAGTCATAAATTAGCTCCAATCTGGAAGCGGTCCGCCGTACTTTTTACCTTTGATACGCTTTCCGCGAACTTTAACACGCTCAGAACCAACCTTATGGCTCTTACCGCCTTCACGGGCTCTGTAGCCCTGTGATTTACAACTTGCTAGATTACTAGCGCCTAGAGCAGAGTCTGGCTTACCACTAGTGCATAATGCACGGCTAGCTGGCTCTTCATCTAGTTCGTCGTACTCTACTTCATCAGCGAAGTTAGTGTAGGCTTTTTCAAATGCCTGTGCAAACATAGGATCGTTTACATAATCAATACGCAGGTGATCTGCAATCTTAGCATCTAGTTGTTGAATCTCTTCAACGCTACGTCCGTTGTTGTATAGCTGGAACATAGCACGTTCGATCTTTGTAATCATTGCTTGGTAAGTCTTAAATGTGTCATCTTCGGATGTAATGCTTTCACCGAATGACTTAGCAATCCAATCATCTCTACGCTTAGTGCGTTCTGCTTTAGCAGGGCTCATTGGGCGAGTTAACTGGCCTGGCTTGTCCTGCTTCTTTTCACGCTCTAGGGCACGTTTAATGCGCTCAATGTCCTGTGGTGTCTTCTTACCATAAGGGCCATGTGCTTCATCGAGATCATCACCAGAGCTGCTGCCACCTGTACCGTACATGATGTCATCGTTAATAGGAAAGTCTAGGTCCATGAAACGCTCGGGTAGTTGACCCTGTTTAATGATAAACTTTAGCTCTTCTAGTGTAGGATGTACCTTTAATAGGACCTTAGCGGCATCGTCGTGGGCTTCACCGTTTTCCCAGATGTTGACGTTATAGTGGTCTTGATAGAGTTTAGCCACAGCATCCATAACCATGTGATAGTCTGTGGTAAAAATGTTTTCTGTTAATATTTCATGGATTTTCATAATGAGTATTTATCAGTTCAAAGTTTAAAGAGTTCAAGTCTTTGGTTAGGTTTAATAGCTGTGTTTAGAAACTTCTGTAGATAGTAGAACCAGTTGCCTAGTTGTGTGAATCTAGTGTCGTGTGCTAGATCTCCTGCTGTATAGTAAGTAGATATGCCCAGGGTGGCATAGTAGTCCATGTTAAGCCCTCGACGTTGCCCATAGTCCGGAAGTAGCGCAGTAAAGAACAAGCATTGATCCGCAAAGTCTTTAAGTAGATCAACTCGGGGCTGTTGTGTTAGAATCATATAGCGTTCAGCAAAGCTGGGCTCGGGTATTAGATCCACACGCTCTAGTCTAGATGCTAGTAGATCAACTAGATAATGCTCAAGCAAAACAGGCATGTCAAAACCCGTTTTGTGTTTATGATCACGGACTAAATCTTCAAATTCTGTTTTGGCTGTCATATGAAAACCCCCACAAAATATTTATTTGCTTTTGGATTAATCCCAGATTCGTATAGCCTTAATCTGATGGTTATCACGTAACCACATCATTTGCTGTGTGTCCACAGGTTTAACGAGCCTACCTAGTAAGGGCTGTCCGTGATACTGGAAGCCAGGGTCATCAAGGTCCAGGTGTTGACTTAGGCCCGCAGAGGCCAACCACTTATGTATCTCGGCATTTACTATGGTATTGTAACGAGGCTTCATGGGTCCTAGGTATGCCACCAGCTCAGGGCTGATCTGTTGCTGGGGGCGTATTAGATGATCACGTACTACCCCCAGATCCTGATCACGCCAAGCTGTGCCCAGATCCTTACCTATAGTGTGATAGCCCAGACACAGGTCACCGTGTCGAGGGTAGTAGCCCCAATAGGGTCTAAGCTCGGGGGTTATCATGGGCCTGGCCAGCTCGGGCCCATAGTCAGCATAGCAACCCAGGGTAGCTCTAATCAAGCCCTGGTCGGTAAACTCTATTTCGTGTATGAGCAGATTCAGCTGATGCCACTCAGCCCAATGGGGGTCAGTGTTCTTTGTTAGCTGGAACTCCTGATGCAGGGTATTGAGGCTGGCCGTAGTTCCCGATATGGGTGCATGATTGATCTGGGCCAGTATGTCGTTGATACGAGCCAGTAGGGCCCGGGGGTCGGCAAAGCTGCGATTGATCCATGAGTTCTTAATCTTACGGCAGTAGCCCGGCACGGGTGTGTTGGCAGTAAGGTCCCGTATCTGCTGTAGCCATATGCGAGCCACGGGTGTATCCGCGGGCTCATACTCAAATTCACAGTCATCTAGCTCTAGTATAATGGTAGTCATAGTTGTATATATCGCTTGCATAGCAACCCCATAAAAATGTATTATTATACATAGACTTTTTATTAACTTAGGGTATAACCCAGAAAGAGATGACCACAAACATAGAACACTATGAGCCCATGGGCTTTAAGAGAATTTGCCGAGTTCAATTAGACGATGACAATGAAAGTTGGTACTACTCCAACATTGACATGGACCTAATGTTTAGCCCACACCGTAGCTGGCTTTACCTAATCACAGTCAATGGGCAGGTATGGAAGATAGGTGAAACGGGTAACCCCCTGGGTCTACACCCCGCACGTATCACAGGTGAGCACCCGGAAATACAGCCCATAACGGGCACCCAAAGCCGCCTGGGTCGTTATCGAAAGGGCGACGGTACAGACAGTCGTTGTAGAGCAGAACTTAGAGCCAACATCACACAGGGTGATCTAGTGGAGTTTTGGGCTCGTGAATGTCCAAAGACCCCCGTGGATATTGAACTAAACGACTATGTTATCAGCATACACAGCCACCATCACAAAGATCTAGAAATGGCTCTAATTGACTACTTTGTGAAATTCAACGGCCGTTTACCCCCGGGCAACCTTAGCCGTAAGTAGCAGCCCTGCTGCCCGCAAAAATTTTTTTAGTGAATATAGTCCAGTTCGGGCCTGCGTTCCAAATCAGGAAAGGCCATGATCAGGACTATTTCCCACTCAGCGGCTATCCAAAAGTCTATATAAGCAGAGTTAATACCTATAAAGCCCCCGTGCCTTTGCACCAGGGCCCAGACCATTTCCTCGTCATAACTCGACCTATAGTTTAATCTATAACAGCGCATATTATAAAGCCATGCCTATAAGTAGACCCACACCAAAAGACATAATCCACAGGGTTAAAGTGCCCACGCAATATAGCAAATCATTCAATATAAATTTACGCATAGACTTATTTAAATCTTAAATATACTCATGCTACAACTTAGATACTATCTCGTACACAAAGATACCGAGCGCCGATTGAAGTATTATAAAACCCTAGCTGGCGCACGTATAGCACAAAGGCACAGAAACCACAAACTGGGCTTTCTAACTCGCATAGAACGTGTGCTAGAAAACAATTGGGAAATCGAAATGTGCCTATGCCAAGACGGCCTAGTTCGCGAAGGTACTTATTGTATAGTAGAAGATCTAATGGAAGTAGAAGATAACATATACGTATAGAGTAATAAAGACTCTCTATACGTATATACAATAGTCGGAGCGATTAAATGACTAAACAACAACTCGTAGCGTATATACAAAGAGAACTAGCAGATCTAGCTAGACTACAGCATACAGAACCACAAACAGCGTATGCGTATATGAATGGTTTCCTTATAGCACAGTTAGCAGAAGCTGCTATACAGGATAGTAACACACTACATAGACTCAGAAAGAATATAACTAGAGCTAAACAACGTATAGAGCACAATAAGCAATAAAGTCAGTTGCGTATATACGTATATAGAGTAAGGCCCCGCTGCTGACTTAAAAGCATATACGTAGCGTATACGTATACTGAGAGAAAAGTGTGATTTCCTGGTTAAATTCAGGGGGTTTTTGATCAGTAGACGCTGAAAATGAGGTGTTTTTGTGGGGGTGAGTGTGATAAAGTGTGGGATTGTGTAGATTAGTGTGAAAGAGTGTGAAGTATTCAAACTATACCTCTCCCACCACCGTTCGAGATCTTTTAAACACTATGAAAATCACTATGGGACCACGCTGATTTGACTCTTTTTCACGAATAAAATCGTGGGAGAAAGTGCTCCGCCAGTATTTATCACTATAAAATCACGGTGGTTTTGAGCAGCGATCAAGTCTACTCTGGTAACCGTAGCACACAATAAGGCCCCGCTGCTAGATCATAGCTATACGTTTTCATCACTATAGATTATTGTGGGGGATCTATATACGTATATTGTGACTTATATGCTGTTATCACTCTATACGTATATAACATATAGTGTGTATACGCTGCTGTGTGTATATACGTATATGCTATTACTATAGTCTATATACGTATATGCTAGATCTCTTAGTGCTAGATTGCTATAGGCCCCGCTGCTAAGGTTTGTATATATACGTATATGAGTATAGTCTACGCGGGGATCATATGTTATTAGTGGCATTATCGCCTGCAATCATGTTAATGTTACATATCGCTATCACTGATTCGCGATGGATCGTGAGGTCTCGGGCGAAGATTGTGCTCTATTGCTTAGTTGCGGTAGGTCTAGTCTGGGAACTGTGAAATGAAGAGTGGCCCCGCTGCGGATGGTTGACAGCAGCAAATCTAGATCATATACTGTATACATGCTTAAGAAAAAGCTGTTAAGCGGGAGCAGAGAAGTGACACTACCAGATGAGAGATATCGTGCAGTAGGATATGCTAGGGATCTATTAGAAGAACTAGCTAGCGGGCGTATTCCACGTGTACCCAAAATAGTTCGACAACGAGCTCATTCTGCGCTGCGACACTTTCCTAGCGATTGGGATCTGGATCGCAACATGGAAGGCGCACAGATCTTTGCAAAGCATCTAGATCCCTTATATAAGATGGTCAAACGTCACGAAATGGCCGACAGCATAGAAGAAGAACTCACGGAGAAGGTCAACACTAAGTAAAGATTAAGGGCCTCTAGCTCATGTTGGTTAGAGCAGCGGACTCATAATCCGTTGGTGCCGAGTTCGACTCTCGGGGGGCCCACCAAAGCATATATAATAGTCAAAGCAATAATCTGCCCGTAGCTCATCTGGATAGAGCAACAGCCTTCTAAGCTGTGGGTAGGGGGTTCGAGTCCCTCCGGGCAGGCCATATACAGCAGCAGCAGCGATTCACTAGAGTCCTGCTGCTGTTTCACTTGTGCTATAACGTTAACTCGCTGCAACCCCCCTGTTTATGGGCGAAGTAGCTCAGTAGGCGTTTTGGAAAACCCAAAGACTTACTCGGACTTCGGGCTTTTGGGTTAGTTGGCGCTTACTTACAGTCGATTTCACAGTGTCACGACATGTCACGAAGCATGGCAGATTTTGGTTGACAGATTGGACAGGGTGCCGTATAATCTAGTTTTTACACAGGAGAAACTAGTATGAGCCATCTTAAAGACTACATCGACCAGAAGAACGCATGGGCAAAGATCTTCAACGAGCCCACCCTGAATCATCGTAATCTAGATCATGCAGCAGCACGTAGACTCTTTGAAGAGCTAGCAGCATGTCTCAGCCCAGAGAACTTGACCTGCGACGGCGAGCTTGATCGTCACACTGTGCAGCAACGCTATCGTCAGTATACCGGCGCAATTGCAGAGCTGGAAGCTATGGGCTTTGAGCAGCCAGAAGGATTGATGTATTAATGCTTGACAGGTGCCTAGATTGGTTGTATAATCTAGGCATTGTTTAACACAAAGGAGCGAACGATGCGACACTATGATGAATTGCTGCGTGAGCAGCGTGGCCCGTTTACTGTAGTGGTAGACAAAACCTGGGAAGATCTAAGCCCTCGTGATATGTTCGAAGAAGACGACACGGACGAGATCTGCCGTAAGATTGACAACGGCACCTACGAGTGGTTCATGCTGCGTACTCGTATCTTCTTTGAAGGTGTTGAACTCAGCTGCGAATACTTGGGCGGATGCTTGTACGAAGACGCCAAAGAAGTACTTACAGACGGTATGGCTGAGGATCAGATCTACCAGGCCCTGCTTAACGCTAAGAAGGAAGCAGCAGATATCAAAGAAAAATTTGCAGCATTAGACGTTGATGCCATTGACGCACTAACAGCTTGATCGTATAATCTAGTCATTGCAACAAAGGAGAGCGACATGGGTTTAGATATGTACTTGCACGGTAAACGCTACATGAGCAAATATTTCGACGAGGGCGACACTGAAAAGCAAGCAGCGATTCAGCAGTTGTTCCCTGAACTAGCAGACATGACCAGCAGCATCAGCGAAAGTCCAGTTAAAGAACTCAAGATCGAAGCGGGCTACTGGCGCAAAGCTAACCAGATTCACAAATGGTTTGTAGACAACGTACAGGGCGGCACGGACGATTGCGGCAATTACTATGTTGGGCGTGACCAGCTAGAAGAGCTTAAGAAGCTATGCCAGCAGGTTCTGGACTTCCGACATCTGGCCACTGATAAGCTGCCGCCTAGCCAGGGATTCTTCTTTGGCAACGATAAGGTAGACGAGTGGTACTTTGCTGATCTGGAAAACACGGTGAAGATCATTGACGATTGCTTGTCGCTGCCCGCATCGTGGGAATTTGAATATCACTCTAGCTGGTAAAAAAAAGTCAAAAAAACCGTTGACAGTTTGAAACAGAGAGAGTATAATAGAATCATAGTAGGGCAGTAGTTGTTCTACTATATTTTTAACACACACACAGGAGCGAAAAATGGAACAACAAGCACGTGATTATTTTGTTCAACGTCTTAACGAAGTGGCCCGTGACAAGGTGCAGGCTAAGGCAGTAGAACTGTTTGGCGCTAGCGGCCGTCCTCAGCAACCCACGTGGGGCATGGTGTTTGAGGGCATTAAGAACGGCGAGATTACGCTGAAAGAAGACAAGGTGGACTACACTGGTCCTTACCTCAACCCTAGCGATGTAGAGTGGCCTGCAATGGACGCAAAGAAAGCAGAGCTGGAAGCATATCGCGAGACCGTTGCTAAGGAAAAGCAAAAGGCATTGGACGCGGTGTATTTGGACTCTAGCGCACAGGAAGCACTGAAGGCATTTGAGGCTGTTTAAATTGGTTGACAGGGGGTTCGCCCCCTGTTATAATCTAGTCATTGTAAACAACTAGGAGCCTACAATGCGAACAGCAGCAGAACGCAAAGCAGAAGCAGCACGTTATCAACAACTCAGCGAATCATCTATTGCAGCCCGTAAGCGAGCAGCAGTTGAAAGCATTGTAGAGAAGCTTGAAGAAGCAGATGCAATGATTCAAGAACTTTTAGGCGCCTGCGATCAGTGCTATAGTATGCACAACGACATCGCGGACATCATTGACGAACTCAAGGAATCAGCATAATGGCAACACGAAGCACAATCGCAATGGAGCAACCCTGCGGCAAAGTTATGCAGGTTTACTGTCACTGGGACGGTTACTTGGACAACAACGGCAAAATCCTGCGTGATCACTACACAGACTCTGCTAAGGTCTATGCCCTGATGTTGCTGGGTTCGATCAGCTCGCTGCGTAAAGAGATCGGGCAAGCACACGACTTTGATGCACGTTACGGGCGCGACGATCCCAAAGCCCAGTGGACTGTGGCCTACGGACGTGATCGCGGCGAAGACAACGTGGATGCTCACATCTTCAAAGACTTCAAAGACTACGCAGACAACCACCAGTACGAGGAATACGAGTACATCTATCGTCAGGATGGTAACTGGTACGTGAGTATCTACGCTGAGCCCTATGTTCTGCTCACAGACGCTATCGAAGCGGAAGAAGCACAACGAGAAGCTGAAGACGCATAAAACAATTGACAGAGGGTTTGCCCTCTGTTATAATCTAGTCATTGCAACAAAGGAGCACCAAATGGCTAAAAAGCAACCCTTCATGACTGTAGAACTCAAGTTCGAGCGTGGCGATCTAGAGTATGCTACCGAAGTAATCACAGACACACTCTACGACGAGTTCGATAGTGAAGTGTTTGAGATGTTGGACTTCTCGGGCAAACAGTTCCGCAATGAACTCTTAGAGTTTGAGCCCTTCCTTCGTTGTGTCCGTGAAGGTATTGAGGACAAGGGCTACGAAGCTCTCAACGATCCCTGGGACTACATCGACTTTGATCCGTTCTTCAGCAGCAAAGAATACCAAAGCCTGTTCCGTGTTATGGAGGAGCTCCAGGAACTCATCCACGACCTCAATCGTGAAGAGCGTGCCCCTAAAGACTGTGCAGATGCCATTGAAGTTCTGAAGCGAGCAGGATTTAAGATCGTTAAGGCTTGACAACGACGTAAGTAGGCCTTATAATAGAGGCTTACTTACACAACATAGGAGCGAAGTACTATGCCAGCAATTATTGAGATCAGAGAAGGTTCGTATCGCATTCGAGGACAGGAAACTAGTATGGCTGGTTACCGGTTCGAGCTTGTCGATCAGTATCGCGAAGGTGCCCACGGCGGTTATGTAACTGTGGCAGGCGGCACAGCACAGCCACGCAATACAGGTATCCCTGACCGTAGCATTCGCATCAAGTGCGAGAACAACGAGTCCTACATTGTAGTCTCAGGCGATGTACCCGCAACACCCGCAGGCGATAAGAGCCTAGAGCAGATTAAGATCTCAGACGAGCTCGTTGCCAGCGAAACTGACGAAGAGATTGTCGAACGACTGCGTAGCCGCTTTGAGATTCTTAAAGACATGACCAAAGCTGTTAAAGAAGGCACCGTACGAGCGATGATCGTTACTGGCCCTCCTGGCGTTGGGAAGAGCTTTGGTATCGAGGAAGTACTTAGCAGGGACGACCTCTTTGACAGCATCGGTAACCGCAAGCCCAAATACGAGATCGTCAAAGGTGCAATGTCAGCGGTAGGACTGTACAAAAAGCTCTACCAATACAGCGACAAAGGCAATATTATTGTCTTCGACGACTGTGACAGCGTGTTGTTGGACGACCTGTCTTTGAACATCCTTAAGGGTGCCTTAGACAGCTCTAAGAAGCGCACTATCAGCTGGAACACAGACTCGCGAGTACTGCGACAGGAGGGTGTGCCCGATAAGTTTGAGTTCAAAGCAGGCGCAATCTTTATCACTAACATCAAGTTCGAGCACGTTCGTTCGAAGAAGTTGCAGGACCATTTGGCGGCATTGGAAAGTCGTTGCCACTACATTGACCTGCAGATGGATACAGATCGCGAGAAGGTACTGCGCATCAAACAGATCGTCCAGGACGGCATGCTTGATACTTACGAGTTCGAGCCCGAGGTTAAGGACGAAGTGGTTAACTTCATCGTGGACAATCGTTCGAAGATGCGCGAGCTGAGCCTGCGTACTGTACTGAAGGTCGCTGATCTTCGTAAGAGCTTCGCTGAGAAGTGGAAAGACATGGCAGCAGTGACTGTAATGAAGGGGGTGGTATGATGGTAGATATTCCAGCAACGACATGCCAGTACATCGGGCCCGATCAGGATCCAATCCGCGACTTCCCTGTGAAGATGTGCGGCTGCAAAACCCTGAAAGGTAAGAACTACTGCGGAGATCACTTTTGGGTAATGTACCAAAAGGGCAGCGCGACAGCCGGACGACGAAACGAAAAAAGCATCGATGCCGAGATCGCTGAGCTAGCTCGCGAACAAGAATTGGACGATGTTGACGGGTAAATTGGCAAATAAAGTATTTGACCTTTGATGGGCAGATGTCATATACTATGAAAACGCTGAAGAACTTCAGCTTTAATTAACTTAAGGAAATAAGGCAAAATGAAAACTAAATCTATTCGCAAATTCGATCTCGAAACTAAGCAGGGCAAACTCTTCAAAGCATTGGTTTTGGACAAAGAGACTTTGACTGAATCAGCAATCGAAAAGCGTTTCGGTATTAAGAACCCAACAGCGACGATCTCCGCGATCCGTCAGCGTGGTTATGCGGTCTACGCTAAGAAGCGTGTCGCAGGCAACCATGTCGAAGTTACTGAATACACCCACGGTGAAGCTAGCCGCAAGATGGTTGCGCTGGCTTATAAGGCGATGGCAGCAGGCATGACTGTCTAATCACTTTACAAAGAGACCAAGCCGATTCGCTCCCGGGGCGGTAACTTTGGGGCATAGTTCGAAAGAACTATGCCTTTTCTATTGACAGTTTGGAACTTTGGCCGTATAATAGAGTCATAGTTAGATAAACAGGAGCGAACGTGAAAGAGTATACAGCAGAGCAGGTATGGGGAGTATCGGCCGCAGTACACCGAATCAACGGCGGATACTACAAAGACGATCAGTGGATGATGAATGCAACTCCGCCCTACCTAGACAAAAAGGCCAACAAGGCCCTAGTTAAGGAATGGCTCCGCACTAGTAACTTCGTTGATGTCTCGCAGGAAGATATCGCAATGGGTCAGGAGATCCGACGTCATTTCCAATCCTATATGCTACTGGCTATCACTGGTCAGCTCAACGACTTTCAGAAGCAGGCATATCGCCTGGCACAATTAGAAACCTTTAAGAGCTCAGATCGTCTTGAGGTTGCAATCGTTAGCTGCCTACCAAGTGTCTTCTATCGTGATACTGCTCGCAAAGAAGTATCGAATATCATTCGCGAGGCACAGCAGCTTGTAGGCACGGAGGGATCTAAAGTAACTGGCCAGGCAACTGTACTGAGCAACAGCTACTCTAGACAGTTCAACAAGTATCGCATTCAAGCAAAGATGGGGGACAGCGTGGTTACCTTCTGGCACACTACTGGTCAGTCCGTTGGTAACGAGATCACCCTGTCTGGTAAAATTAAAGAGCAATGTGGCAACAATACAACACAGTTGAATTATGTGAAAATTCTTTAAATTTTGATTGACAGAATAACGCCCAGACGTTATACTAATGACACTGAGAAAGTAATTTTTTTTAACAGAAAGAGGTCTTAAATGGCAAAAGCAACTGATATTTCCGTCCGTCAATGTGGTCCTAAGGCTGCTAAGAAGGCAATCCGTAAGGCGATCAATGTTCGCCGTCCAGTGTTCCTGTGGGGCCCTCCAGGTATTGGTAAGTCTGATATCGTTAAGCAGATCGGTGATGACGCAGGTCGTCAGGTCATTGACGTTCGTTTGGCTTTGTGGGAACCCACTGACATTAAGGGCATTCCTTATTACAACAGCGACCAAGGTAAGATGGTTTGGGCTCCTCCTAGCGAATTGCCTATGGAAGCTGACTCCACTGCAATCATCTTCCTGGACGAGTTGAACTCCGCTCCTCCAGCTGTCCAGGCTGCGGCATATCAGTTGATCCTGAACCGTCGTGTTGGTACTTACGAACTGCCTAAGGGTGTTGACATCGTTGCCGCTGGTAACCGTGAAGGCGATCGTGGCGTGACTTATCGTATGCCTGCTCCGTTGGCAAACCGCTTCGTTCACTTGGAAGCCAAAGTGGACTTTGACGACTGGCAGGATTGGGCTACGCTCAACAAAATCCACCCTGAGGTTGTTGGTTATGTGGGCTTTGCAAAGCAGGACCTGTATGACTTCGATCCTAAGAGCCCATCTAAGTCGTTCGCAACTCCTCGTTCGTGGAGCTTCGTGTCAGACTTGCTGACAGACGACGACATGGATAACGAAACTCTGGCAACGCTGATTGCCGGCGCTATCGGTGACGGTTTGTCGCATAAGTTCATGGCTCACCGTAAGATTGCAGGTAAGCTGCCTAAGGCAGGCGACATCCTCGACGGTAAGGTTAAGGATCTGCAAATCAAAGAAGTGTCAGCGATGTACACTTTGACCACTTCGCTCTGCTACGAACTTAAGGATCGTTCAGATAAGAAGACTAAAGGTTGGGACGAAATGGCAGACGCATTCTTCCGCTATATGATGGACAACTTCCCGACCGAGCTGGTTGTGATGGGTGCTAAGACAGCGTTGACGAACTACGATTTGCCGCTGGACGCTACTAAGATGAAGAGCTTTGACGAGTTCCATAAGCGTTTCGGTAAGTATGTTTTGAGTGCCATGGAGAACTAAGACCTCGACGTGGACGGGCTAGTGGGCTTCTCAGGGTTCACTAGCCCATTTTTTTGGTTGACAGGTATGTCATTAGGCGCTATAATATAGACATACTAAGGAGAGCGAAACAATGTCAGATCCCATTATTGATAAACTTACAACTGCTCGCGTTGGACTGTTGCTCAAAGCACCGTTCTTCGGTAACATGGCAACTCGTATGCAGTTGATTGATGCCAGCGACTGGTGTCCTACTGCGGCAACTAACGGTCGCAACTTCTACTATAACCGAGACTTCGTAACCAAGCTCAGCGTTAAAAAGCTAGAGTTCCTGTTTGGTCACGAGATCCTTCACTGCGTGTTTGATCACTTCGGTCGTTTGGGTTCACGCGATCCGCAACTGGCTAACATTGCTCAGGACTTTGCTGTCAACCAAATCCTCGTCGACGAGCGCATTGGCGAGAAGATTACAGAAGTAAAGATCTGTTTGGACAATAAGTACCGTGGCATGGCCTGGGAAGAGATCTATGATCTGCTTTACGAGAAGGCAGAAAAGATTCCTATGTCGCAACTGCTTCAGCAACTCGGTGAGCTGTTGGACCAGCACATCAAAGAAGAAGAGGGTGCAGGCGGCGGTAGCGACAAAGAAGGTAAGGACGGCAAAGGTGGCCCTGGCTCGCTTACCAAAGAAGAAGCGCAGGCAATCCGTGATGAGATTAAGCAGGCAATGATTCAAAGTGCCGCGGCTGCTGGCGCTGGCAAAGTGCCCGCAGGCATCCAACGCATGATCAAAGATCTCACTGAGCCTAAGATGGACTGGCGTACACTTATCCGTCAGGAGATCCAAAGCATTATCCGCAACGACTTCAGCTTTACTCGCTTCAACCGTAAGTCTGCACACAGTGGCGCGGTACTGCCCGGACTGCGTGAGGACACTACTATTGACGTGGCTATTGCTATTGACATGAGCGGTAGTATTGGCACAGCAGATGCAACGATCTTCCTTAGCGAGATCAAAGGCATTATGGACCAGTACCAGGACTTCAAAGTCAACCTGTGGTGCTTTGACACTGAGATTTACAATCATCAGGAGATCACACACGACAACGCAGACGACCTGCTGAACTACGAACCTCAGGGCGGTGGCGGCACTGACTTTGAGAAGAATTGGGAGTACATGAAAGACATCGATGTACAGCCTAAGAAGTTCATTATGTTCACGGACGGCTACCCATGCGGTGGTTGGGGTGACGAGGACTACTGCGACACGCTGTTCATTGTAAAAGGCAGTGACAATATCGCACCGTTTGGTCAGACAGTAATCTACGATAAAGAGACTGCTTAAAAGAAATGTCAGCCACGATAGAGATATTGTGGTTGACAACTTCTTAGATTGGTTGTATACTAGAGACACTTAACAGAGAAAGGTACATCATGAAAGCGTTCATTGCAGGTACAGTATTTGGTTTGATCCTGGCTACTGTTGGCTTCAGCGGTATTGCTCGTATCATGGATCGAGGTGTTGACACAGTCAAAGAGAAGTCTGTGGAGATGGCACGATGAGTCGATTCGCATTCACCTACGAAGACCCAAGTTACTCTGATGACTACGATCCAGATGCCGAATGGCAGGATGTAGCAGAGGACGACGAGCCTGAAGACGAGCCCTACAGTCCCTACTACGGTGCATGAGCAAGTTAGAATACTACTCCCGTCCATTGGTTGCATTCGACCCAGCGTCTGAAGAGCATCGTAAGTTCTACTACGATTTTCTAAAGTCTAACACCTGGGGACGGTGTCCTGTGAGATTTATTTGTCCAGACGAAACGGGTGGTGATCTAATTAAGATGATGCAGAGACAATTGGTTGATTATTATATCCATCAAGAGTTTCACACTAAGAAACGAAGTCGCAAAGCATAAGGCCCCGCTGCTTACGTGTGCGCATAAAAGCCCTATCTAAACCTAGGGCTTTTATTTTGGTTGACAGTTCTGCCTACTGAGGTTATAATAGAGTCATAGTAACACAAAGGAGCGAGCAATGGACAACGAATACTCAGACTTCGAGATACTAGACTTAGAGAAGAACGAAGGTGAAGCCTGGTTCGCAACTGTAAGAAAGGCAGACGAAGAATGAAAAAGTTTACCTTTTGGCGCAATGCTGTTATTGCCGAGACCTACGAACTCGAAGCAGAGACTGAGGAAGCTGCACGTGAGAAGTTAATGAACGGCAGTGTTGATCCACTGCACACAGAGTTCATTGATTGGTACACAGACGAGTTTCAACTCGAGTGTGTAGAAGAGATGGAACCGTTGTATGTGATGGTGAGGGATCATAAATGCGCTACATCCTAGCATCGTGGGACAGTGAAGGGTTTGAATGCCTGCAGGACATCACGACCTTCCATCCGGACCAGTTCGAGAAGGGCCAGTTGATGGAAGCACTGCGAGGCAATAAGCCATCACCTAATCCGCTAGCGCAGCAGATCGCATCAATGAGGCTGCGGGCGCGATTCAACACACATCGCACTCCTGAGATCTACATCTTCACCACTGAGGATTCGATCGAATTCAAAGACGTGGAGGATTGGATGATTGCTGATCCCCAAAGTCTCGTAGAATGGATTCGGAAGAACTACTGGAACAAGATCCATTCGGACTACGGCGGCAAGGTGGCAAAGATTGTATAAAATGGTTGACAGATTGGGCAACTGGTCGTATAATCTAAACATCAACAACGAATAAGGAGTGAAACATGCCGCACACAGAACAAGAAGACTCGGGCGCATCACGTCGCATCTTAGCTGCTGTACTCGCATTGGCAGTAGAGGATCTCAACCTACCAGAGGATGATCCGCATCACATCGATTCGGTGAAGTTCTTCTGGGGAGCCAATAAACGAGTGTCAGACGAGTATCTCACACTTCTGGGCATGGACCCAGTTCGCTTTAAGAATGCCCTTAAAGCAAAAATGCCGGCACAAACTGCATAGGAGTTATCATGGACGAAAATCAAGAATACCTTTTAGAATGCATCAAAGAAGAGCTCAATGAGTTCTTCAAAGGGATGGCTATCTACGCCGGCCTGTTGGCTGCTTACTGGACCTTCGTGGCCTAAGGAACTGCTGTGTCAAAGGATAACATCAGAAAGACCATCGAGCTGGATTCAAAGAGAATCCCTTTGAGGCAACTGCTGCACGGCAAGGAGATCCGGGATGCTGCTAAAGCCCTCGAAGGTTTTCGGATGAAACTCAACGAACAGGAGTTTCTCTACGGAGCTAAGATCACTATCAAGTGGGACAACTACGGCGACGTCTATGCTGTTGCCCGTCGTCCTGAAACTGATAAGGAATTTGCTGATCGTATCGAGAAAGCTCGTCTCGCCAAAGAAGCTAAGGCCGAAAGAGATCGTGTTCGTAAGCTCAAAGAAGAGCAACGAGCAAAGATGGAAGAAGCGAACAAAAAAGCTCAGGTCGCTGCTTACATTAAGAAATTGGCCAACGATGCAGGCATTTCGGTTGACATTTTGGATCAATGATCGTATAATATAAACACTGACACAAACAGACATAGGAACATCATGCCAAATTGGACTAGCAATGTGATCACGATCAAACACGATGATAAGTCGTTGATTGATCAAATCGAAGCAACTAACGGAACAGCTGCCGGTGTTCTGGCAACGATCATTCCGTGTCCTGAAGAGCTCAATGACGAAGATCTCACTACATGGAGCCGAGGTCCAGAGCAGGAGGCTCGTGATGCCAAAAAGGCAGCATTGAAGGCCAAATACGGTTTCGAGAGTTGGTATGATTGGAACATTGCACATTGGGGCACCAAATGGGATCTCTGTGAGCCGAATATCACTCGTGTCGATGATAACACTGTGACGATTGACTGTCAAACAGCATGGAGTCCACCTATTGCAGCCTTTGAGACTATGATCAGTCGTGGCTACGAAGTGCGAGCGTTGTATATGGGCGAAGGCTGCGAGTATGCAGGCATCTTCGACAACGGTCAGGACGATTACTACGGCAACTTCGCTAACAGCCGTGACGCACAGAAACGGCTACCACAGGAACTCGACGATATGTTTAACATCGTAGAGACCCTCGAAGAATACGAGCGTGAGAACGAAGAAGAACTCACGCAATGGATCCGTGAAGGTGCGGAACAGAATCAACAGACTCCTAAGGCATTGATGCATGACGAAGAGAACATTTAAATTCCAATTCGTCGTTGAATGTAACAGCGACGGCCAGGCGGATCTCGATCGAGTGGAGGAGATGATCGATATCTCCATGCAGGACCTCGTCTTCGACGATGAGTTCGTAGCAGCACTCGATGAAAAGGAGGCTGTCACAATACAGGTAGTGAGGCTTTAAATTGGACAGATTGCTCAGCCATAATGGTTGACAAATGGTTTGGGTTTACCATAAACTAAAAACTCGAGTAGTTTATTTTTTAACACACAGATAGAGGTAATTTAATTATGGCAACAGAAAAGAAATTTGCAGTGGCAGGTGTTTCAACTTTGAACGGTAAGACTAAGATCCGTTTCGCGAATGATGCGATGCGTGTTAAGATCTTGGCAAAGAACGGTCACCAGGATGTGGATCTCGTTGAGCTCCCACGTGAGATGACCAAGACCGAGATTGCGGCACATTTGGTTGAAATCGGCTTCGGTGCTGATAAACCAGCAGTGGTTGCAGCCATCAAAGACCTGGCCAAAAAGAACCCGGCGGCAGCTCCGGCCGCGGTAAGTAACGTTACAGCTGAAACAGCTGAGACTGTTACCGAATAAATCCGATTCGCTCCCGGTATTGGTAACTTTGGGGCCCTCTTCGGAGGGTCTTTTTTTTGGTTGACAGTTTGGACAAAGTGCAGTATAATGAACACATAGCAACAAAGGAGTGTGATATGCGTAATTTGACTTTGGAGCAAGCACTGCAATTTAACAAAGGAATTAACAAAGTAAACAGACAAAGTACGTTGCAGGTTAAGAACTGGTACAGACGAAACTATTACATGAAAGCTAACGGACGGTGGTGTTGTATGATTGGCTACATGAAGGAATCTCGTAAGTATAGCACATGCTAAACAAAAGCCCTCCGCAATGGAGGGTATTTTTTGGTTGACAGTTTGGAAATTTGATCGTATACTTTAGTTACAGTAAACAAAAAGGAGCGTGAAATGCAAACAGAAAAACAGCGTGTTATGGCAGTCCTTAAAGGTTGGCAGTTTGATCGTAAGCAACACGGTTGCCTATTTGATCGTGGTTCAGCAGACAGCTACTACGGACGCGGCCCTAGCCCACACTACGGCGGAGTAGGCGGCAATTCAGGCGAGGCTGTGCGTGACTTAACTCCGGAGGAGAAGGCAGAGTACATGGCAGGTTACATGGACAACGAACGCAACGGCGACAAAAAGAATTGGGACTAAACACAAAAAAGTTGTTGACAGTTTGGACAAAGTGCAGTATAATAAACACTTAGCAACAAAGGAGCGCAATATGTTTGAACGTGTGTTTTTAGAAACAGCAGGTGACGGTTATTGGAGCGAACACGCTACAGAGGTTGACATTGAAGATATGCGTGTTGCGTATATTAACGATGAACAAGACTTTGGCGAGTTGCGTGTGTATTTTGCTACAGAAGATTGGAACGTGGAACAGCACGGGCTAATTTACACAGACAGCTTGTTTTTAAAGCAACTGCAAAGCTTCTTAAACAAGCATGGCATTGCAGGCGCTGACGTAGAATACAGCGAGCAAGGTATGCAAGGCGACAACTACGTTAGTTTAGACGTGGGCAAAAAGTTTTTAGACAGCTGGAAAGCAAAGTTTAAAGTATTTGCATAAAGGGTTAATAGATAGCGCACTAGCAGAGATGTTAGTGCGCTATAATTAGCGTTTTAAAAGGTCGCAGACATGACATTAGTAGACAAAGCAAAAACATTCGCCACAGCAGCACACGCAGCAGTGGGACAACTCCGTAAGTATACATTCGAACCCTACATTGTTCATCCTGCCGAAGTAGCATCGATTGTGGCAACTGTCCCCGGCCATACTCCCGAGATGCTTGCAGCAGCTTGGTTACATGATACAGTAGAAGACACTGGAGTAACCATTGAACTTGTTCGTGCAGAGTTCGGGGCAGAGGTTGCCGAGCTCGTAGGTTGGCTCACAGATGTATCGCGTCCCGATCATGGTAATCGTGCAGCACGAAAGGCAGTTGACCGAGCTCATACAGCAGGCGCCCCAGCAGCAGCTCAGACGATTAAGCTAGCGGATCTCATCGCAAACACACGCAGCATCATGGAACACGATGAGAAGTTCGCAGCGACTTACCTTGCCGAGAAAAGACAACTGCTCGAAGTGATGACCAAAGGCGATGCAGGATTGATGGCTAGGGCACGGGAACAGATCGGTTAACCCCTCTGGACCCTAGTAGGCCCCGCTGCTATAGCGGTTGACATTTCTATCCAAAACCAGTACAATACATACTCACACATAGGAGCGACACATGTCTGTAGAATCTATCCAATCCGCAATTATCAGCAGCAACCTGAGCAACGACGATCTGAATGTCCTGGCGGAAGCCCTTAAATACAAACGTAGTCTAGTTGGCCGTGAAGTAGCAAGAACGCTGGCCATCGGGTCACAGGTTCAGTTTACGGACTCGCGTAACGGCAAAGTCTACACAGGCACACTGGCTAGCATTAAGATTAAGAACGCAGTAGTAAGCACGCCTGCAGGACGTTATCGCGTACCGTTGAGCATGTTGACAGCAGTTTAAGGAACAGTTATGGAACTAATCGATCTATTCATTGTAGCACTAATCGCATTCATTGCGGGGTTTAGGATTTCGTCCTGGATCCACGTGGAGAGTACAAAAAGCCTCTTAGAGGCTCTGAACGTATCCACTGCCGATCTAATCCGAGTGGCCAAAGAGAAAGGCATCGACCTCGGCAAGTATAACGAAGACGATGACGAAGAATCAACTCCCACACGTTCTACTCTAGAGATTAAAGTAGAAGAGCATAAGGGCCAGTATTACGCATTCGAGCTTGAGAGGGATGCGTTTATCGCCCAGGGAAAGACCACCGACGAGCTGCTTGAGGAGATCCTGAAGAAGAATCCAGTCGGAGTCAACGTGGTCTGCGATCGTAACAACGGCGGCGACATGCTCATCGGCGCGGTCGAGAGGATGAAGGCACGTAACCAGGAATGATCGGTTGACATTTTGGCTCCATGACCGTATAATAGAATAGTATTAAACGATAGGAGCGAATATGTCAACAACTAAACTAAATGCTTTATTAAATGCGCAAACTCAGCTAAATGCTATTATAGACGCACTAGTAGCAGAGGAAGTTTTTACAGAAAAAATGCTAGAGATTACGCAAAACTTACAAACAGAGCTGGACTTCGAGCTAATGTTAGTAGAGGATTGGAGCTAATAGTATAACACAAAACACTTGCCAAAAGCAAGTGTTTTTTTTGGTTGACAGATTGGTTCAACTCAGTTATAATTCATCATAAGGAGAGAACCAATGTCAGAACGGATCAAACACCTCTGGAAACAGGTAGCCTTCAACTGCGCTGCTGCGCTGCTGAACGTTGCTCTCGCGATCAACACGTTTATGAACGGATCGTGGATGGGTCTGGCCAATGTCGTTGCAGTCGGTGTCTCGATAGCCGTTGTGGTATGGCTCTTCAAACGAATTAAACAAACACACATCGACGAGAAGGCTCGCGTTGTTGATATCTTATCAGGAAGGGTGGTCTAACATGGCTGAACCAGTTGAATTGCATTGTACCTACGACGAATGTCGCGATGAGTGGATCGTATGGTTTCCTCATCCACTCGGCGGCATGAAGGTCCTAGAATCATTTGAGACCGAAGAGGAAGCACAGGAGTTCTGGCAGGAACAGCTCGACAGTGCAGACTACGACGCGGAATGATGGGCAAACGAGTGCGCAATCCTAAAAGCCTCCGGACTGCGGTTAAGTACGGATGGACCCCTGTTACCGTTAAGCGGCAGGAACAACTATCGTGGTTAGGGGTTACCATCCAGGTTGATCGCATGATTAAGGGGCGTTACGTTAGGGCCTACGATAGTCACGGTGGAGGTAAGATGGCCTTCGAAGAACCACAGGATGCCGTCATGGTATCATTACGATTTGGATGATATGAACATTACAAAGATCAACAGGAACTACGTAATCGACGGCGCCCGCACTTGGAAGGTAGACCGCGAGTACTTTGATCCCATCTACAACTACTTGGTCCTCGGATACGATCCTGGATCGTTCTTCACTGCGCTGCTTGCGAACGACGCCATGGGTGCCATCCAGAGATCACATCCTGGAAATAAGATTCCTAACCTTAAGAACCTCGTTGGTTGGATTCAGGACCGGGCCCCTCGGGAATCCTTCGGTGACTACAAAAAGGTCTATGCCTGGACTAAGCTCCCTGCGGAAGATCGTAGAAAGATCTTAGAAGACCGTAGATTCCTGCTTGATGAGAAGACCGAGGTCATGATGGTACTTGATGGGAGAAGTGATAAGATTCCTGAAGAACCCTTCATGTGGTAATTTTGGTTGACAGTTTGGATTTCTGATCTTATAATACAGACACTGAAACAAAGGAGTCCGTGATGATCGAAGTTCGTGGTAACGTCAATGAATTAGAGTTGATCGTAGTCCTGGAAGAGTTGAAGAAACGCGGCACTGAGTGGGCAACGATCCGTCCTGGGAATAACTGCGTATGGGTAAGCACTGGATCCGCTTCAATTCCCATTAATGAATATTTCATCTTCCATGGCGGCAAATTGGTTGACATCCAAATTGATTGATCGTATAATCTAGTCATTGCACAACACACATAGGAGCGAACTATGATACTCGACGCAATCAAGGATCCAGCAACTGAGCCCACAAGTGACATCGATCATTTGATCAATCACCTAGCTGTGATGGCTCGTGCGGGTAAAGCTGAATACGGTCTTACAGACGCACAAAACCAAAAACTCTTCGATCGCTTTTTGAAGATTCACGCAGCATATCCTCGAGAGATTACCGATCGTGTGATTGCGGCCAGCAATGCCAATAACCCCTTCTGGAAACCTCACAGCGATACCGTTCTAAAATATCTGCACGATGCAGGCATTTTGGTTGACAGTTTGGACATCTGACCTTATAATAGAGTCATAGCAACACACAACTGGAGCGACAAATGGCATACGTATCACAAGAGCGCAAAGCAAAGCTGGCACCCGCAATCAAAGCTGTCTGCACAAAGTACGGCATGAAAGCGTCACTGGCAGTTCGCAATCACAGCACCCTAGTCATTAACATTACAAAGGGCAAGCTGGATCTGATCGGCAACAGTAACAGGGTCTGCGCTGCAAAATATCGTGAGCGTTTTACTCCAGACCGCAACTACATGGACGTGAATCCCTATTGGTTCCACGAGCACTTTGACGGAGAGGCACTGGCATTCATCACTGAATTGTTCGCAGCAGCAAAAGGGACTGAGTGGTACGACAACAGTGACGCGATGACGGATTACTTTGACACTGCATACTACATTGACGTGAATGTAGGGAAGTGGAACAAAGCCTATGAAATAATAAATTAAATTTTGGTTGACATTTTGGACAGAGGGCAGTATAATGAACACTTACACACACAAAGGAGCGCATTATGCAAACAAACTGCCCACTGTACTGCAAAGTCGTTAAAAACAGCAAACTCAAAACCTATCGCTTAGTTTTTACGTTTGATGCACACAACAAAATTTCTCTGCGTAATATAGCACTACAAACAGGAGACATTGCAGGGATTAACGACAACAAGGAGTACGTGCAAAACAGTATTGCAAAAGCTGTAGAACGTGCAAAGGTGCAACTAAGCACAAACAACATTGTGATGTTGTAAAAATACAACAAGCAAGCACTGTAAAAAGTGCTTGCCCAATTTGCCTTTTGGTTGTATAATAGAGTTATTGTAAACACAAAGGAGCGCAAAATGGCAACAGTGAAAGTGGTTAGCGTAGAGGACGACGGCTTTTACAGTGACGCAAACATTAGCGGAAGCTGTGTAAAGGTTACAATGCAGCGCGGCAACGAGTTTGCAAGCTGCGGACAAATTGTGTTGTGGGAGGACGAGTACGTGGGCGAGGACTTGTTTGACGAGTGGGCAGGATATGCTGCGGAGGGAGAGGAAGGCTACGCTTACTGGACAGAATAAAATTATTGGCACACACTGCTTGACATTTTGGACAGTGTGTGCTATAATTGGTTTTTTAGCAGTAACAGGAGCGCGATATGAAAACAGTGTTTGTTTTGCAGGTGCAGGGCTGGGGCGACGACGAGGACGCATTTGAGACTGTGGGAGTATACAGTAGCAAAGTAAACGCAGAAACAGCACAGCGCAACGCAATAAGCGAGTGGGCAGAAGACACTGGAGGCGAGCTTATTACACGGGTAGACGTGTTTGAGTTGGATGCGTAAACACAACGGGCAGGCATGTAAAAAGTGCTTGCCCTTTTTGCATTTTGGACGTATAATATAGTCTAAGAAACAACGCAGGAGCGAAACATGAAGGATCGTTTAGGGCAAACATTGGTCGTTGGCGATTATGTTATCTACCACGACTACAACGGTCTAAAGCTAGCCCAGGTTAAGAAAATTACCTCCAAACGAGTTAAATGTCAAGACCTCAAAGTGGAGAACTACCACGGCGAATATGTTGGCTACAAACACCCAGACAGCCTCGCCAAGTACGACGAGCTGGCAGTGATGACCTGGATATTAAAAGGCAGCAAATATCACAAACCGGTTGACGCCTGACTCGTTTGGACATATAATCTATACATCAACAATGCAATAGGAGCGCAACATGACACAACTTACATGCATCGGTTTCCAGAACGGGGACTTTGGCGCAGAGCTTAACATGCCCAGCTTGCAGGGTTATATTAACACAAGCTACGCGGACTTGGTTGCTTGTTTTGGAGAGCCACAGGGCGGCTTTGATGACTACAAGCAGGACGTTTGCTGGGACATTAAGTTTGCAGACGGTGTTGTTGCAACGATCTACAACTGGAAAGATGGCCCTAACTATTGCGGAGAAGACGGCACTCCTGTGGAATACATCCGCGAGTGGCACATTGGCGGACACAGGGGCACAGGCGCGGTAAGCCGTGTTCATGAGGTCATGGGTGCATACTTGGATCGCGTGTGCATTAACACTAACTGAGAGGAGAGGATATGAGCTACGCACAACTACCAGCATCTGCCGTGGTCAGGGCTTGTAACAGCTACATCAAAGCTCGTGAGGCTCGTGTCCTTAGAGAACGCACCGAGCTGATTGAATCTCAGGTGGGCCGTCGCGACTGGTTTGGTTTCGGCCGTCCGGCCACCCGTGAGGACATCGAAGAGGAGTTCGCAGACGAGCTCTCGTGGATTGAAATCACTGGCGGCATGTGGTACAACAGGATTCAGCATTTGCTGAGCCTGGCAACTGTAGCAGAGAAACTTTCTGCACCAGTAATGGTTGACAAAGACCTAGGTCACTTGTTAAAATCTCACTTTTAAATTAACTCTGGAGAATCCAAATGGATAAACTTTTTGCACTGTTGATGGCTATCGCAACGCTGGTTGCCCTCAGCTTTATTTTCAGCTGGCCCGTCTACATGTTGTGGAACGGCTGTTTGGTGGGTGCAGTAAACGGCTTCAACGAAGTCACGTGGCTACAGGCCTGGGGTATTTCAATCCTCTGCGGCTTCCTGTTTAAGTCTACCAGCTCTAAATGATCCAACGACTTCTCGCACTAATCCTGTCAGCCGCTGCGCTGACGGGATGTGCAGGTATGAAGATTCCTGCAACTGAACTTCATAACAAAGAAGTCGTCAATCTTCCCACTGAGGTTCATCGGACAGCAGCAGCAAAGGCTCCTACGGTTATCCTCTTGCACGGTTGCGGCGGGATAGAATACGGTCACTTTCAATCGTGGATCAGGCCGTTGAATGCTTGGGGCTACAACGTGGTCGTCATCGACTCGATCTCGGCTCGTG
>JACCDU011372783.1_pt1 | contig 76062 bp, 71 predicted proteins | sample 7446081 | NCBI WGS metagenome assembly JACCDU01 (sample SAMN15323447, study PRJNA562643) | freshwater metagenome | isolation source: river surface water | place: USA:Blue River Watershed | collected 2017-08-17 | reverse complement strand
GACATGCCTTGCGGCAGGTCCAGCTTGTCCATGGTCTCGCGCAGTTCCTGGCGGTCTTCGCCTTCGACACGGCGCGACACGCCGCCGCCACGCGGGTTATTGGGCATCAGCACCAAATAACGGCCGGCCAGCGAGATGAACGAGGTCAGGGCTGCGCCCTTGTTGCCGCGTTCTTCTTTTTCGACCTGGACCATGATCTCCTGGCCTTCGCGCAGCGCATCGCGGATGCTGGCGTTGCGCACGTCGACGCCTTCGCGGAAGTAGCTGCGGGCCACTTCCTTGAACGGCAGGAAGCCGTGGCGCTCTTCGCCGTAATTGACGAAGCAGGCCTCGAGCGAAGGCTCGATGCGGGTGATGACACCCTTGTAGATGTTGGACTTGCGTTGCTCGCGACCGGCGGTCTCGATATCGATGTCGATCAGCTTCTGGCCGTCGACGATGGCCACGCGCAGCTCTTCCTGCTGGGTGGCGTTGAACAACATGCGTTTCATGTAACACTCCGCGGCCCCGTGGGGCCTTCATGCCGCGCAAAAAATAAGCGCGGCAAACTCAGGGATGCATGCGAGGACGGAGACCGGAGGAGAGGAGCGTTGCCATGACGTGCAGCGTCGCGCCGGAGCGCGGGCCGCACAGGGCGCGGATGAACTGCTCAGCTTGCCGCAGCAAAGCCCGCGACCGATCCATGCGCTGCCAGTGTCGCTCGTGGCGACGACAGGCTGGAGTGGTTGGCGGCGGACTTGAACATATCGATGTGATAGTCGTGGTGCGTAATCGGCAATGAAGAAACAGCTGCATCTGCCGGCGAGCTTTGCCATCGAAGGCGAGCTCGCCAGACTTTATCCTTGAATTCCAGGTACTCTGTTCCAGCACCAGCGGCGCACAGTCCGATCGCAACTTCGGAGCGACCCTGACAGCGCAGCGGCACTGCATGCACAGCTTTGTGCCAGTTCGATAACCTGTTGCGGAAGTCGAACCAGCCTTACTTGCCATCGTATTTGCCGAAGCCGGCGAGGCCGATGACGGCGCCCCCTGTGTAGAATGATCTTTTTCTTCTGACACACGCAGGGGTATTCGCCCTGCCTCGCGATTATATATTCAAAATGAAGGACTTAGCGAGATATTCCAATCCTGGATCTGATTCTCGCAGCGCCGCCGCCGATCAGGCCGGGCGGCCCGAGGTCCGAATGGTCACCATCGGTCCCGACGATGCCGGTCAGCGCATCGATAATTTTTTGCTACGGATCTGCAAAGGGGTCCCGAAGAGCCACGTCTACCAGGTGCTGCGGTCGGGCCAGGTGAGGGTCAACAAGGGTCGTATCGCCCAGACCTACCGGCTGGCCGAAGGCGACCTGGTGCGGGTGCCGCCGATGCGGATTGCGCAATCGGCAGCCGGTGCGGCCTTGGCCGAAGGTCGCGCACCGGCAGCTGAATTCCCGGTGCTGCTGGAAGATGATGCCTTATTAATAATCGATAAGCCCGCGGGTGTGGCCGTACACGGCGGCTCCGGCGTGTCGTTCGGCGTGATCGAGCAATTGCGCGCGGCGCGGCCGCAGGCGAAGTTCCTGGAGCTGGTGCATCGCCTCGACCGCGAAACCTCCGGCGTGCTGGTGCTGGCCAAAAAGCGCAGCGCGCTGGTCAACCTGCACGAACAGATTCGCGATGGCGGTGGCATGGACAAGCGTTACCTGACGCTGGTGCGCGGCGACTGGCAGAACAAGCGCCAGCACGTGAAGCTGCCTTTGTTCAAATACACCGCGGCCGACGGCGAACGCCGGGTGCGAGTGCAGGCCGACGGGCTGCCGTCGCACACGGTCTTCAATTTATTGCGAAAATATGGCGAGTACGCGTTGCTGGAAGCCGAGCTCAAGACCGGCCGCACGCACCAGATCCGCGTGCATCTGGCGTCCTCGGGTTTTCCCATCGCCGGTGACGACAAGTACGGCGATTTCGCACTGAACAAGCAGCTGCAAAAGGCGGGCGACGGACACGGGGCTTTGAAGCGCATGTTCCTGCATGCCTTCCGACTGACGTTCGCGCACCCGCTTACAGGCGAGACGGTGAAGGTCGAGGCGCCGCTGCCGGCGGACTGCAAGCGGTTCTTGGACAGCCTGCTGGCAGCGCGGCAAACTGACAATAATTGATATTTGAGGCCGCAAGGCCAAAGGCGCGCAGATGCCCCGCAAACAATTCGACATGATCGTCTTCGACTGGGACGGCACACTGATGGACAGCACGTCGGCCATCATTGCCGCGATGCAGGCCGCCGCGCGCGACCTTGGCCTGCCGGAGCCGGACAAGAAATCGGCGTCCTATGTCATCGGCCTCGGGCTGCAGGATGCGCTGCAGGCCGTGCTGCCTGACCTCGATCCGGTGCATTACCCGCGCATGGTCGAGCGTTATCGCTATCACTACCTGTCGCGCGACCAGGAACTGACCCTGTTCGACGGCACCCGCGAGATGCTGGAAGATCTGGCCGCGCAGGGATATTTCCTCGCCGTGGCCACCGGCAAGAGCCGGGTCGGCCTGAACCGTGCGCTGGCCACGTCCGGGCTGACCTCGCTGTTCGACGCGACCCGCTGCGCCGACGAGACCTTTTCCAAGCCCAACCCGGCGATGCTGCTGGAACTGACGCGCGAGCTGGGACAGGACATGAAGCGCACCGTGATGATCGGCGACACGACGCACGATCTGCTGATGGCCAGCAATGCCGGTGCGGCCGCGATCAGCGTCAATTACGGCGCGCATCCGGCGCACGAACTGGCTGCGCATTCGCCGCTGTACGGTGCTTCGTCCATACAGGAACTGCATGCGTGGCTGAACGAACACGCATGAGCCGTTCACTGCTTCCCGGCGGCGCAGGCGCTCGGCACAAGGAAGCAATCCAGCAGGGCGAGACGTGAGCGAACCGATTTATATCTGCGAAGGCAGCGCGCTGGTCGATGGTGGCAAGGGCATACGTTTCCCGGTGACCGCCGGGGGCGAGGACTGGACGGCCTTCGTGATTCGTTTCGGTGACCAGCCCTATGCCTACCTGAATCGCTGCGCGCATGTGCCGATGGAACTGGACTGGAACCAGGGCGAATTCTTTGAATCGAGTGGCCTTTACCTGATGTGCGCGACCCATGGCGCGCTGTACGAACCGGGTACCGGCAAGTGCGCGGGCGGCCCGTGCCGCGGCGGGCGCTTGTGGCCTGTGAGCGTGTTGGAGCAGGGCGGCAAAGTGTACTGGCAGCCGGATGATTACCTGGGGCCGGCGCGTGCCTGAACAGATCAGCTATGCTGTCTGGCGCCCGCGGCAAATTCAGCATCAACGACAACAAAGATCGATAGCGACGGACAGCCACCATGACCGACCCGACCCCTGAATCCGGCAACAGCCAGCCCCGGCCCGATGACGCCGCGCGGCCTGCACCAACAGGCGTGCCCTATGACGCGCTGGAAAAGCTGGCGCAAGGCATGCTCGAAGAGCAGCGTGCGAACCGCCGCTGGCGCAATATCTTCCGCATCGGCTTGCTGGTGGTGGCGCTGTTTGCGATATATGCGGCGCTGGACCTGAAGGGCGGCGCCAAGCAGGCCAGCATGCGGCACACCGCGATGGTCGAGATCACCGGTGAAATCGATTCCGACAGCAGCAACGCATCGGTCGATTCGATCCTGCCGGCGTTGCAGGAAGCCTTTGGCGACGAAGGCTCAGTCGGCGTCGTGCTGCGCATGAACAGCCCGGGCGGCAGCCCGGTGCAATCGGCGATCGTCAATGACGAGATCAGTCGCCTGCGCAAGCTGCACCCGAAGAAACCGGTCTATGTGGTGGTCGAGGACATGTGCGCGTCCGGCTGCTACTACATTGCGGCCGCGGCCGATCGCATCTATGTGAGCCAGGCCAGCGTAGTCGGCTCGATCGGCGTACTCATGAGCAGCTTCGGCTTCACGGGCCTGATGAACAAGCTCGGCGTCGAGCGCCGCCTGCTGACGGCCGGCGAGAACAAGGCGATGATGGACCCCTTCTCCGAGCAGAACCCGCGCCACCGCGAGTTCACGCAGGCGATGCTCAAAGAGATCCACCAGCAATTCATTGCGGCAGTGAAGGCCGGGCGCGGCAAGCGGCTGAAGGACAAGGACAACCCGGAAATTTTCTCCGGCCTGTTCTGGACCGGCAGCCGGGCGATCTCGCTGGGCCTGGCTGATGGTCTGGGAACCGTCGACAGCGTTGCGCGCGACGTGCTGAAGGCCGAGGATGTGATCGACTACACCGTGCGCGAAGGCTTGTCGGATCGCGTGCTGAAGAAGTTCGGCGCGGCGGTTGGTGAGTCAATGGCCAAGGTGATGGTCACAGACGCCGTTCGTCCGCGCTGAGGGTTTTCAGGCGAGGAACAGGAACACCGTCGGCTTCTTGCGGAAAGGCGGCATCTTGCCGCCGGCGATCGACTGCTTCCAGGCGCTGGCTGTCTTGGTGATGACTGATTCGGAATCGAGCGTCAGGTCGGTCGCCACGCATACCAGCGTATTGCCCGCGCAGTGGGCCGCGAGCGCTTCCAGCATCGCTTCATTGCGGTAGGGCGTCTCGATCAGGATCTGCGTCTGCTTTTCCTGCCGCGAGCGTTGCTCCAGTTGCCTGATGCGTGATGCGCGGTCGTTCGCATCCGTCGGCAGATAGCCATGGAATGCAAAGCTCTGGCCATTCAATCCGCTGGCCATCAGGGCCAGTAATAGCGAGGACGGGCCGACCAGCGGTTTGACCGTGATGCCTTTCTGGTGCGCGAGCCGCACAAGGTCGGCGCCCGGATCGGCCACCGCCGGCACACCGGCTTCGGACAGCAGTCCCGCATCTTTCCCTTCCAGCAGCGGCGCCAGCAGGGCGGCCACTTCGGTCGCCGGCGTGTTCACGTTCAGTTCGCTGATGCGGATTTCCTGCAGCACGGTCTTCAGCGGGTGGGTCTGCGCGACTTGCTTCAGGAAGGCACGGGCCGTCTTCGCATTTTCGGCGATGAAGCAATCGAGGCTGGCGGTCGTTGCGCGGACCGGCGCGGGAATCACGGCATCGAGCGGTTCGCTGCCGAGCGAATTCGGTATCAGGTAGAGGGTGCCGGCCATCACGCTCGCTCCTTCATCAGGCCGCAGAAGCCGATGCCGGCTTTCCTCAGCATGCTGGTCAGCGCAATCAGCGGCAGGCCGGTGAGGGCGGTCGGATCGTCGCTGCGCAGGCTCTCGATCAATACGATGCCCAGGCCTTCGTTTTTTGCACTGCCGGCACAGTCATAGGGCTGCTCGATGCGCAGGTAGGCATCGAGTTCGTCATCGGGCAGGTCGCGCAGGCGCACTGCGGTTTGCACGTTCTCCAGTTGGATCACTGGTTCATTGCCGCGGCTGTCCAAGAGGCACAGCGCGGTATGGAAGAGGGTCTCGCGGCCGCGCATTTTCTTCAGCTGGGCCAGCGCGTTGGCATGGTTGCCGGGCTTGCCGATGTGCTCGCCGTCGAGCGTGGCGACCTGATCGGAGCCGATCACCAGCGCCGCGCCTTCGCGGCGGGCGATCTCCGCAGCCTTGGCCTGCGCCAGCCGCAGCGCGGTGGCCGGCGGCGTTTCGCCGGGCAAAGGGGATTCATCAATGTCGGGCGTGATGGCCTCGAAAGGCAATTGCAAACGCGATAACAGTTCGCGGCGGTAGACGGAGCTCGAGGCGAGGATCAGGCGGGGCATGGCGGAGGCTTCGGGAGCGGGCGTGGCTGTGCAAGTAGGCCGGAGGACGAAACCCTGCTATCATAGCTGGTTTTCCAGCGTTTCCAGTCCGAAGGCCGTCTTGTGGCGCGGGCGAGGGAGCCGTCCGGAGCACCTTCATGAGTGATACCACGGTCGACAGTTTCGAGTTTGCCCGCACCGGCGAGTCCCGTTCCGGGGTGGCATCGGTCGCCAGCCTTGGCCGCCTGTCCGCCGAGCTGGCCGATGCGTCGGGCGAGCTGCAGTGGACCATCACCGGTGGGCGCCATGCGCTGGGCATGCCGCAGTTGAACATGCAGGTCAAAGGCGAAGTGAAGCTGGTCTGCCAGCGCTGCCTGGCGCCGTTTGCGCATGCGATCGCCACCGACACGGTGCTGGTGCTGGCGCGCGACGAGGCCGACGCCGACGAGACTGAAGAAAAGCTCGACGACGACAGCATCGACGTGATCGTCGGCGATGCGCGGCAAGATCTGTTGCAGTTGGTCGAGGACGACGCGCTGCTGGCACTGCCGCTGTCGCCGCGCCACGATACCTGTCCGGGCGACGCGCCGACGGTGCCGCAAGACAAGCGCGAGTCGCCGTTCGCAGCGTTGAAAGGCCTGAAGAATTAAGGGCTTGCGTGGCCAACGAGTCACGCAGGCTCGCCATCCGTTACGGGATTGGCAAGTATCCGGGAATGGGGGAAATCTCCTTCCCTTGTGTTAAAATTTTAGATTCACCGAATTAGGAGTACGCCATGGCAGTCCAGCAGAACAAAAAGACCCCGTCGAAGCGCGGTATGCATCGCTCGCACGATTTCCTGACCGCGCCGGCAACGGCCATCGAGCCGACGACTGGGGAGACGCACCTGCGTCACCACATCAGCCCGAACGGCTTCTACCGTGGTCGCAAGGTCCTGAAGACCAAAAACGACGAATAATTCGTCCCACTGTCTTCCAGCAATTCGGCGCAACAGCGGGCTGAATCAGCCCTGAGCGCCGATTTTGTATGCGCACACAGTGTCTTACCGTCATGGTCGCGCGCCCGGGCTGCATCCAGCAGGCTCCGGCGACCTTGAGATCATGACCGTCAAAATCTCCATTGACTGCATGGGCGGCGATCACGGCCCCTCAGTCACGGTACCAGCCTCTGTAGCTTTCGCGAATCGCGAGCCCGACGCCCATATGGTGCTGGTCGGTCGCGATGACGTCGTGCGCGCCGAGCTCAGGAAGCTAGGTGCCGAGCAGCACCCGCGCATCAGCATCGTCAATGCGACCGAAGTGGTCGAGATGGACGACCCGCTCGAAGTCGCGCTGCGCCGGAAAAAAGATTCGTCGATGCGGGTCGCAATCAGCCTCGTGAAGTCTGGCGATGCGCAGGCCTGCGTCTCGGCCGGCAACACCGGCGCGCTGATGGCTGTGTCGCGTTACCTGCTGAAGACCCTGGCCGGCGTTGACCGCCCGGCGATCTGCACCATCCTGCCGAACCAGAAGGACGGCCCCACCTATGTGCTCGACCTCGGCGCCAACGTCGATTGCGAGCCGCTGCACCTGCACCAGTTCGCGCTGATGGGTTCGGCGCTGGTGTCGGCGGTCGAGGGCCATGCGCGTCCGACCGTGGGCTTGCTGAACGTCGGCGAAGAAGACATCAAGGGCAACGAGCTGGTCAAGCAGACGGCCGAGCTGCTGCGCGCCGACAACGCGAAGGGCCTGATCAATTTCTACGGCAATGTCGAAGGCAATGACATCTTCGAAGGCACGACCGACATCGTCGTCTGCGACGGCTTTGTCGGCAACGTGACGCTGAAGGCCGCCGAAGGCCTGGGCCGCCTGATCAAGGGCGTGCTGACCAGCGAGCTGAAGAAGGGCTGGATCAACATGCTGGGCGCGCTGATTGCGCAGCGCGCGCTGAAGAACATTTCGCAGCGCCTGAACCCGTCCCGCTACAATGGCGCGAGCCTGCTCGGCCTGCGTGGACTGGTGTTCAAGAGCCACGGCGGCGAGAGCGCCTATGGCTTCGAATGGGCGATCCGTCGCGCCTTCGAGGCGGCGCGACACGATGTGCTGTCGCGTATTGAAACTTCGATCGCTGAACTGATGCCGCAGTCGGCAACGGCGCCGGCTGCAGTACAGGCATCGGCTCCGGTCACAGAGACAAAAATCGCATGAGCAAATATTCCCGCATCGTCGGCACCGGCAGCTGCCTGCCGTCGCACCGCGTGACCAACGGCGAGCTGGCAGCGAAGCTGGCCGAAAAAGGTTTGGAGACGTCCGACGAATGGATCGTCTCGCGCAGCGGCATCTCCGCTCGCCATTTCGCCGACAAGGGCGTGATGTCCTCGGACCTCGCCGTCACGGCAGCGCAGAATGCGCTGCAGATGGCCGGTTTGCAGCCGAACGACATCGACCTGATCATCCTCGCGACATCGACGCCCGATTACCTGGGCGGCTTCCCGAGCACTGCCTGCGTGGTGCAGAAAAAGCTGGGCATCACCAACGAGGCTGCCGCACTGGACGTGCAGGCAGTCTGCAGCGGTTTTGTGTACGCACTGTCGGTGGCTGACAGCTTCATCAAGTCGGGCATGCACAAGCGCGCTCTGGTGATCGGCGCTGAAGTGTTCTCGCGCATCCTCGATTTCAACGACCGTACCACCTGCGTGCTGTTTGGCGACGGTGCCGGTGCCGTGGTGCTGTCGGCATCCGACGAGCCGGGCATTCTGGCCTCGCGCCTGCACGCCGACGGCCGTCATACCGATATCCTTTGCGTGCCGGGCAATGTGGCGGACGGCGCAGTCGCCGGCAGTGCCTTCCTGACGATGGATGGCCAGGCCGTGTTCAAGATGGCCGTATCCGTGCTGGAGAAGGTTGCCAACGAAGCGCTGGAAGCGGCTGGCATGCAATCGTCGCAGATCGACTGGCTGATCCCGCACCAGGCCAATATCCGCATCATGCAGGGTACCGCGAAAAAGCTGGGCCTGCCGCTGGACAAGATGGTGGTCACCGTTGACCAGCACGGCAATACCTCGGCCGCGTCGATCCCGCTGGCGCTGGATACCGCGATGCGCGATGGCCGCATCAAGCCGGGCCAGCATCTGATGATGGAAGGCGTGGGCGGCGGCTTCACTTGGGGCGCCGTGCTCGCACGGGTCTGATTTTTCGACGCCATCGAAAACGCATGCATGAAGCGCGTGCCTGCCATGCCGGACACGCAGTCAATCACAAGACAACACTCCAACACCTGACAAAGACATGAGCTCACTCGCATTCGTCTTCCCCGGACAGGGTTCGCAAGCGATCGGCATGCTGAACGGCTTTGCCGGCAATGCGGTCGTCGCCGACACCATCGCCGAAGCCTCCGATGCACTGAAAGTCGACCTCGCGAAAATGATCGCCGAGGGCCCGAAGGAAGACCTCGACCTGACCACCAACACGCAGCCGGTGATGCTGGCCTGCGCCGTTGCCTTCTACCGCGCATGGATCGCCGCCGGTGGCGCGACCCCGGCGCTGGTCGCCGGCCATAGCCTCGGCGAATACTCGGCGCTGGTCGCGGCCGGCGTGATCGATTTCAAGGATGCGGTGCCGCTGGTGCGCTTCCGCGCGCAGGCGATGCAGGAAGCCGTGCCGGTCGGGCAGGGCGGCATGGCGGCCATCCTGGGCCTGTCGGATGACGACGTGCGTGCCGCGTGCGCCGAAGCCGCGCAGGGTGATGTCGTCGAACCGGTCAACTTCAATGCGCCGGCGCAAGTCGTGATCGCAGGCCACAAGGCCGCTGTCGAGCGTGCCTGCGAAGCCGCGAAGGCCAAGGGCGCCAAGCGCGCCTTGCCGCTGCCGGTGTCGGCGCCTTTCCATTCGTCGCTGCTGAAGCCGGCGTCGGATCGCCTGCGTGACTATCTGGCGAACGTGAATTTCTCGGCACCGAAGATCGAGCTGATCAACAACGTCGACGTCGCCATCGTGACCGACCCGGCCGCGATCAAGGATGCGCTGGTGCGCCAGGCAGCGAGCCCGGTGCGTTGGGTGGAGTCGGTGAACAAGATGGCGGCCATGGGCGTGACCCGTGTCGTCGAATGCGGTCCGGGCAAGGTGCTGACGGGCCTCGTGAAACGTATCAATGGCGAACTGACAGGCGAGGCCATCGTGGACCAGGCCTCGCTCGACGCCGCATTGGAGGCAGGCAAGTGATGAATTGCGGATCCAGTCTGGAAAAACAAGTCGCGCTGGTGACCGGCGCATCGCGCGGCATCGGCCGTGCCATCGCCGTCGAACTCGCCAAGCGCGGCGCGACCGTGATCGGCACCGCCACCACCGAAACCGGTGCGGCGGCCATTACCGAATACCTGCAGGCCGTGCGCGCCGACGCCGGCCGTGGCGCGGTACTGAACGTGACCGATGCGGAACAGTCGAATGCGCTGATCGAGGAAATCGGCAAGCAGCATGGCGGCATCAGCATCTTGGTCAACAACGCGGGCATCACGCAAGACCAGTTGGCGATGCGCATGAAGGACGAGGAGTGGGACGCGGTGATCGCGACTAACCTGACAGCTGTCGGTCGCATGTCGCGCGCCGTGCTGCGCGGCATGATGAAAGCCAAGCATGGCCGCATCATCAGCATCACGTCGGTGGTCGGCTCGGCCGGCAACCCGGGCCAGATGAACTATGCCGCTGCCAAGGCTGGCGTGGCTGGCATGAGTCGTGCGCTGGCGCGCGAGATTGGCAGCCGCAACATCACCGTCAACTGCGTCGCGCCGGGCTTCATTGATACGGACATGACCAAGGCATTGAATGAGCAGCAGGTTGCTGCGCTGTTGCAGCAAATCCCGGCCGGCCGTTTCGGCATGCCGGAAGACATTGCTGCGGCCGTCGCTTTCCTGGCCTCGGATGATGCGGCTTATATCACTGGTACCACGCTGCACGTGAACGGCGGCATGTACATGTCCGGCGGCTGATCGCCGGAAGACAATATTCCCGGGCAGGATTTTTCCCGCTCGGATACGGATTGCTCCGAGTAGTTAATAAAAGCAAAAGCCGAAACTTAGGGATGCACTGATAGTTTCACCGCGCAAACCTGATAGAATGCGCGCACTTTACGTATAACCAACCCATTGGAGGACCCTGATGTCTGACATCGAATCCCGCGTCAAGAAAATCGTTGCCGAACAACTCGGTGTCTCTGAAGCAGACATCAAACTGGAATCGTCGTTTGTCGACGACCTCGGCGCTGACTCCCTCGACACGGTTGAACTGGTGATGGCACTCGAAGACGAATTCGAGATGGAGATCCCGGACGAACAAGCCGAGAAGATCACCACCGTCCAGCAAGCCATCGATTACGCCAAGGCTCACGTCAAGGCCTAAGATTCCGACGAGACGTGCCGCCCTGCGCGGCACGTTTCACTTAAGAGGTACCGAACGAGCAAAGCCGCGCTGCGGAGTTGGTCACTGGCGTCGGGGCTTCGAATGGCCTGACACCCCCGTCGCACTCTGCGCTGGCTCGGCATGAAACCCGGTTTTTTTCGGTACCGGCTTAGCCCGAATCTGTTTTCGTTTTCAGGAGCACCGTTTGACCCGCCCTAATCGTCGCCGCGTCGTTGTCACCGGACTAGGATGCGTTTCTCCCGTCGGCAATTCGATCGCCGACGCATGGCAGTCGCTGCTCGCCGGCCAGTCCGGCATCGCGACCATCACCAAGTTTGACGCCAGCGCGTTTTCCACGACCTTCGCCGGTGAGGTGAAAGGTTTCAATGTCGAGGACTACATGCCCGGCAAGGAAGCGCGCCATATGGATACCTTTATCCATTACGGCATGGCGGCGGGCATCCAGGCGATGCAGGACAGCGGCCTCGAAGTGACCGACACCAATGCCGAGCGTATCGGCGTGCTGGTCGGCTCGGGCATCGGTGGCCTGCCGATGATCGAAGAAACCCACGCAGAACTGACCAAGCGCGGCCCGCGCCGCATCAGCCCGTTCTTCGTGCCGGCTTCGATCATCAACATGATCTCCGGCCACCTGTCGATCAAGTACGGCCTCAAGGGCCCGAACCTCGCGATCGTGACGGCTTGCACCACCGGCCTGCACTGCATCGGCGAGGCAGGTCGCCTGATCGAGTACGGCGATGCCGACGTGATGATCGCCGGCGGCGCCGAATCGACCGTGTCGCCGCTGGGCCTCGGCGGTTTTGCGGCCGCACGTGCACTGTCGTCCCGCAACGACGATCCCGCTACCGCGTCCCGTCCGTGGGACAAGGACCGCGACGGCTTCGTGCTGGGCGAGGGCGCCGGCGTGATGGTGCTGGAAGAATACGAACACGCAAAGGCGCGCGGCGCGAAGATCTACGCTGAACTGCTCGGCTTCGGCATGAGTGCCGACGCGCACCACATGACGGCACCGCTGGAAGACGGCGACGGCGCACGCCGCTGCATGATCTCGGCGATGCGCAATGCGGGCGTCAATGCCGACCAGATCAACTACGTGAATGCACACGGCACCTCGACGCCGCTGGGCGACGTGGGCGAGACGGTGGCCATCAAGCGCGCGCTGGGCGACCACGCGAAGAATATCGTCGTCAACTCGACCAAGTCGATGACGGGCCACCTGCTGGGTGGTGCGGGCGGACTCGAATCGGTGTTCACGGTGCTCGCCGTGCACAACCAGAAATCGCCGCCGACGATCAACATCTTCAATCAGGACCCGAACTGCGACCTCGACTATTGCGCCAACGCTGCGCGCGATATGAAGATCGATGTTGCGGTCAAAAACTCCTTCGGCTTCGGCGGCACCAACGGTACGCTGGTGTTCGGCAAGGCCTGACCTCTGGCGTCGCACGATGCTGCTGCAGCGTGCGACGCTTCCCCTGATTTCCCGGTACTGACATGTCCATCGCCGTCTCGGCGAGGATCGTTCGTTCACGCCTGCTGGCCACGACGTGCGTCGCCATGGGCTGCGTGCTGCTGGTCGCGGCTGGATTGCTGTTGACGGAGACGCACGCGCTGTCAGCTGTTTGCGCGATCGCCGCTGTCGGCCTGGCTTTGTTCCCGCTCTCGACCGCAAAAACCTGTCGCATTGATGTAACCGGCATCGGCCAAATTTTGTTGACCGACACTGTGAGTGAGGCTGTTGCTGATCGCACTGATCTGGCATCCGCGACAACCGAGGTGGTTCAATTGCTGGGGGACTCGACACTCTGGTCATCGATGATGGTGCTGCGATTGCAATCCGCATCAGGCCGGATCACCCGTCTGGTGCTGCTTCCTGACAGCATGGATCGCGAGGCTTTTCGCGCCTTGTCTGTCGCCTGTCGATGGATCGCGTCGCGCGGCACGCAAGTCGATACCTGAATTGCGCCGAAACCCTGGACGTCTGATTGAACTTTTTTAATTTCACTCAGTCAACGTGTAGGGAAGTGCTGATTCCAATCCCGAGAATTTTCGATACTGCCTGCGATTCGTCGGATCTGGCCCTTGCCTGCAGCCCTGCATGTAAGGGCGAATAAAGAACACCGGTCGACGCCGGGCATAGCCCCTGCCAACAACATCAGTCATCAGCCTTGACCTGCCGCGCATGCGGCGGGTGACTTCCCGCGCTTTGCACGAGCACGAGGAATCGGGGATTGACGACAGAACGCGACATCGATCAACTGCTGGTTGATCGCGTCCAGCATGGAGACAAGAAGGCGTTCGAACTGCTGGTATCCAAGTATCAACGCAAGCTGATGCGGCTGGTGTCGCGGCTGGTCCGCGATCAGGCCGAGGCCGAGGATGTGGTGCAGGAAGCCTTCATCAAGGCCTACCGCGCCCTGCCGCAATTCCGAGGCGAGTCAGCCTTCTATACCTGGCTGTATCGGATCGGCATCAACACGGCCAAGAACTATCTGGTCACCCAGGGCCGGCGCGCGCCCACTTCTACTGAAGCCGACGCTGAAGAGGCGGAAACTTTTGATGATGGGGAACATCTAAGAGATATCAACACGCCCGAATCCATGCTGGCCACCAAGCAAATCGCGGAGACGGTGAACGTGGCGATGGAGGCATTGCCCGAGGAATTGCGGATGGCCATTACGTTGCGGGAGATCGAGGGCCTCAGTTACGACGAGATCGCCGAAGCGATGGGCTGTCCCATCGGCACGGTGCGCAGCCGGATTTTCCGCGCGCGCGAGGCGATCGCCGAGAAGCTGCGGCCATTGCTCGACACGGCCATCGACAAGCGCTGGTAGGGGCGCTGCAAGGTATTGAACAACACAACAGCAGGCAGGGAGCATCATGGAACGCAGCGCATCAACGGCAGCAACAACGAAGGAGAAGGTCTCCGTAATGCTCGACGGGGAAGCCGACCCCGACGGCTTGCGCACAGGGATGGCGCAACTCGCGCAAAGCGAAGGACGGCAGGCCTGGGACCTGTATCACCAGATCGGCGACGCCCTGCGCAGTGCAGAACCGGGATCGGCGATGAGCGCGGACTTCGGCGCGCGCTTTGCGGAACGCTTCGCGACCGAGCCCATCCACTTGCCGCCGCGTCGCAGCCTGATGGCGCGGGTGGGCGGCTGGCCGACCACGCTGGCAGCCGTCGCTGCCGCCGGCTTTGGCTTCTTCGTCGCGCCCTCGCTGATGCGCGATGCAGGAAACTCGTTGCCGCCATCGCCCATCGCCGGAATGCAGGCAGCGGCACCGGCAACGGCATTGCCGATGACGGCCGCCATACAAGCCTCGGCGGGTGACGAGGACGAGACGCTCGACTACATCGCGCTGCACCAGCGCGCCCACGCGTCGTTGTACGGGGCAGCGCCGGCCATGCGTCCGGCTGTGCTTGAAGCGGCTTCGCAGCGCTGACGCATGACGCGCATGCCCGGGCTGGCGCGGACATCGTTCGCTGTCCTGTTGGCGCTGGCGACGCTGTCGCCCTGGGCCACGGTGCGAGCGGCCGGCATGACAGAGGCCGATGGCTTGCGCATGCTGGCCCGCGCGCATGAGGCAGCACAATCGCTGTCCTACAGCGGGACCTACGTGCACCAGCGCGGCCTCGATGTGCGTTCGCTGCGCATCGCCCACCAGCGTTCGGCCAATGGCACGCTGGAAAAGCTCGAAAGCCTCGACGGCCCGCCGTCCGAGACTGTGCGTCGCGGAGAACGCCTGCTGACCTACCTGCCGCAGCAGCGTCGCATCCTGATCCGGGATCGCGAGGCGGGGTCATCTTTCCCGGGCGTGCATGCGCTCGATGCGCAGCGGCTGACCGCGCATTACCGATTGCGCTGGCTGGGCGATGAGCAGGTGGCCGGGCGCATGTCGTCGGCATGGGTACTGGAGCCGCGTGACGCGCTCCGCTATGGCTACCGCTTCTGGGCCGACAGGGCGAGTGGCCTGCTGCTGCGGGCCCAAACGATCAGCGAGAAGGCCGAGGTGGTCGAGCAGGCGGCATTCAGCCAGCTGTTGCCCGGGCCGCTGCCGGCCGCGCGCTTCGGTGCCAGCGCACGCGACACGCGCGGCTGGCGTACGGTGGACGTGTCCGGCCGTCCGGCAGATGCGGCCACCGTGGCAGCCTGGCAGCCAGGGTGGCTGCCGCCGGGATTCGAGTCGGCCGGGGCTTGGGTGCGCAAGCTGGCGCCGGCCGGCCATCGCGCTGACGGCGAGCGCGAGGCGGTGCAGCTACTTTATTCGGACGGACTGGCTGGTCTGTCCGTTTTCATTGAGCCCTGGTCGGTCGAGCGCAGCGCCCGGCCGCTGCAGCAGGGGGCGCTGAATATGGTTGGCAAGCGGCATGGGAAATTTTGGCTTACCATTGTTGGCGAAGTACCAATGCTGGCAATCAGGCAAATAGCCGATGCCATTGAATACAAGGAAGCCGCCCGCAGATAAGGGCGGCAGTTAGACCTCTTATAAAAATCCCCACGGACAAGAACCCATGAAAACTTTCGCACTGTTCCAACGTCAGTTGTCGGCAGCTGCCTTCGCGGCTGCTGCGGCCGCGTTCATGCCGGCAGCATTGCTTGTACCCGTCTCCCTGGCCGCGCCGCAGGCGGCCGAAGCCGCCGTGCTGCCAGATTTCACCGACCTCGTCGACAAGGTCGGGCCAGCCGTCGTGAACATCCGCACCACCGAGCGTTCCAAGCAGATGCAGCAGGGCGGCGCAGGCTCGGAAGATGAAGAGATGCAGGAATTCTTCCGCCGCTTCTTCGGCCAGCCGGTGCCGCCGCGCCAGCAGCAGCCGTCGCCGCGCGGACGCCGCCAGCCGCCGCAGCAGCAACAGGAGGAACAGCAGCAGGTGCCGCGCGGCGTCGGCTCGGGCTTCATCATCTCGTCGGACGGCTATGTGATGACCAATGCGCACGTGGTCGAAGGGGCCGATGAAGTCTTCGTCACGCTGACCGACAAGCGCGAGTTCAAGGCCAAGATCATCGGCGCCGACCGCCGCACCGACGTGGCGCTGGTGAAGATCGAAGGCAGCAACCTGCCGCGCCTGACCATGGGCGATTCGAGCAAGCTGCGCGTCGGCGAATGGGTGATCGCGATCGGCTCGCCGTTCGGCCTCGAGAACACGGTCACTGCCGGCATCGTGTCGGCCAATTCGCGTGACACTGGCGATTACCTGCCGCTGATCCAGACCGATGTCGCGGTCAACCCCGGCAACTCGGGCGGCCCGCTGATCAACATGCGCGGCGAAGTCATCGGCATCAACTCGCAGATCTACAGCCGTTCGGGCGGCTACATGGGCATTTCGTTCGCCGTGCCCATCGACGAGGCCATGCGCGTATCCGAGCAGCTGAAGTCCGTCGGTCGCGTGGTGCGCGGCCGCATCGGCGTGCAGATCGGCGAAGTCACGAAAGACGTCGCCGAGTCGCTCGGCCTGCCGCGTGCGCAGGGTGCGCTGGTGGCGCGCGTCGAGCCGGGCAGCCCGGCTGAGAAGGCGGGCGTGGAAGCGGGCGACATCATCACTGCCTTCAACGGCAGCGCGATCGAGAAGTCGGGTGACCTGCCGCGCCTGGTCGGCAATACCAAGCCGGGCGCGAAGTCGACGCTGACCGTGCTGCGCAAGGGCGCCAAGCGCGACCTGCACGTGGTGGTGGCCGAGATGGAAACCGAGCAGCAGGCTGCAAAGAAAGAGGACAAGAAGTCCAAGCAGGAACAGGTCGCCAATGCGCTGGGCCTCGTGGTGTCGGACCTGACCGATGCGCAGAAGCGCGAGCTCAAGCTCGATGGCGGCGTGGTGGTCGACCTGGCCGATGGCCCGGCGGCACGCGTCGGCCTGCAGCCGGGCGACCTGATCGTTCGACTCAACAACACCGATATCAAGGACGCCAAGCAGTTCAATGCGCTGGTCGCCAAGCTGGACCCGAAGAGGAATGCTTTGCTGCTGGTGCGGCGCGGCGACTCGTCGCAGTTCGTGCCGGTGCGCCCGTCTGCGCCATAATCCTTACTTTGCCTGCAGAGCAGGGCTGCTTCGGCAGCCCTGTTTTTTTACGATGATCCGATTTACCTTGTATTCCCGCAGTTATTGCCACTTGTGTGAAGACATGTTGGTCGCCCTGCGTGCGCTGGCCGGCGAGCGGCTGGTGGTCGATGTCATTGACGTTGATGCTGACCCGGCGCTGGTCGATCAGTACGATGAATTGGTCCCGGTGCTGGTTGGTCATCGCGACGATGAGCCACCGGCACAGCTTTGCCATTATTTCTTAAATGAAAACGTCGTTCGCGAATTCCTTGCGCGCGCATGAGGGCAAAGCGGCCAGCTACCCGACCGGGCACATGAAAACCCCCGGCCAGCGTTGCCAGACCGTCGACTAATCCCTGGGCAAAGCCTTTTCAGGCTGTTTCAGGCGGTATCGACCGGGAATTCGGCTCTCAAATCCGGTAAAATGCGGGTCAGTAAAGATTTTGCATCAGGCGCTCGTCCGGGCGCTTTTTTTGTATCCAAAGAGTTAATGGACCACATCCGAAATTTCTCCATCATTGCCCACATCGATCACGGCAAATCGACGCTGGCTGACCGCATCATCCAGATCTGCGGTGGCCTGTCTGACCGCGAGATGGAAGCACAAGTGCTCGACTCGATGGACCTCGAGCGTGAGCGCGGCATCACCATCAAGGCCCAGACCGCGGCGCTGAACTACAAGGCGCGTGACGGCAAGGTCTACAACCTGAACCTGATCGACACCCCGGGGCACGTCGACTTCAGCTATGAAGTCAGCCGCTCGCTGTCGGCCTGCGAAGGCGCGCTGCTGGTGGTCGATGCGTCGCAGGGCGTGGAAGCACAGACGGTTGCCAACTGCTACACCGCGCTCGATCTCGGCGTCGAAGTGGTGCCGGTGCTGAACAAGATTGATTTGCCGTCCGCCGACCCCGACAACGCGATCGGCGAGATCGAGGACGTGATCGGCATCGAAGCCAGCGATGCCGTGCATTGCTCGGCCAAGACCGGCCTCGGCGTCGAAGACGTACTGGAATCGCTGATTGCCAAAGTGCCGCCGCCGCAGGGCGACCCGGACGCGCCGCTGCAGGCGCTGATCGTCGACTCCTGGTTCGACAACTACGTCGGCGTCGTGATGCTGGTGCGCGTGAAGAACGGCACGCTGCGCCCGAAGGAAAAGATTCTGCTGATGGCCACCGGTGCGCAGCACCTGGTCGAAAGCGTCGGCGTGTTCACGCCGAAGTCGGTGTCCAAGGATTCGCTGTCTGCCGGGCAGGTGGGATTCATCATCGCCGGCATCAAGGAACTGAAGGCCGCCAAGGTGGGCGATACCATCACGCTGGCTGCCAAGCCGGCGCCGGCGCCGCTGCCTGGCTTCAAGGAAGTACAGCCGCAGGTGTTCGCCGGCCTGTTCCCGGTCGAGGCCAACCAGTATGACGCGCTGCGCGACTCGCTGGAAAAGCTCAAGCTCAACGACGCTGCGCTGATGTACGAGCCGGAAGTGTCGCAGGCGCTGGGCTTCGGCTTCCGCTGTGGCTTCCTCGGCCTCTTGCACATGGAGATCGTGCAGGAACGCCTCGAACGCGAATTCGACATGGATCTGATCACCACCGCACCGACGGTGATCTACGAAGTCCTGATGCGCGACGGAACCATCATCATGGTCGACAACCCGTCCAAGATGCCCGAGCCGTCGAAGATCGACGACATCCGCGAACCGATCGTGACGGTCAACCTGTACATGCCGCAGGAGTATGTGGGCGCGGTGATCACGCTCTGTACGCAGAAGCGCGGCATCCAGGTCAACATGAGCTACCACGGCAAGCAGGTGCAGCTGACCTATGAAATCCCGATGGGCGAAGTGGTGCTCGATTTCTTCGATCGCCTGAAGTCCATCTCGCGCGGCTATGCGTCGATGGATTACGAGTTCAAGGAATACCGTTCATCCGACGTCGTGAAAGTCGACATGCTGATCAACAGCGAAAAGGTCGATGCGCTGGCCATCATCGTGCACCGCTCGAACGCGCCGTTCCGCGGTCGCGCTGTCGCCGCGAAGATGCGCGAGCTGATCCCGCGCCAGATGTTCGACGTCGCGATCCAGGCCGCGATCGGCTCCAACATCATCTCGCGCGAAAACGTCAAAGCCTTGCGCAAGAACGTGCTGGCCAAGTGCTATGGCGGCGACATCTCGCGTAAACGCAAGCTCCTCGAAAAGCAGAAGGCGGGCAAGAAGCGCATGAAGCAGGTCGGCTCGGTCGAGATCCCGCAGGAAGCTTTCCTCGCGATCCTGCAAGTCGAAGAAAAATAAACCCGCGAACCGAACGACACCATCATGACCCTGCAATCCATCCTGGGCAATTTCGCGCTGATCCTGTTCCTGCTGACGATCGCCACCGGCGTCGTCTGGGCGATTGACCGCTTCCATCTCGCGCCGGCGCGCCGCAAGAACGCGGAAGACGCACTCGCTGAGTTCGATGCGCGTGCTGCGCGACTGGCAGCGGACGGCGTCAAGCCTGACCCGATCGCGCGCGCCGAACTGGTGTCGCACATTGATCGCCAGCCGACCTGGGTCGCGTATACCGGCAGCTTCTTCCCGGTGATTGCGGCCGTGTTCATGTTCCGCTCGTTCGTGATCGAGCCGTTCAAGATCCCGTCGAGCTCGATGGTGCCGACGCTGCAGATCGGCGACCTGATCCTGGTGAACAAGTACACCTATGGCATCCGTCTGCCGATCGTGAACAAGAAAATCATCCAGATCAATGACCCGGCGCGCGGCGATGTGATGGTGTTCAAGTTCCCGAAAGACCCGTCGCTGGACTACATCAAGCGCGTGGTCGGCATCCCGGGTGACAAGGTGGTCTACAAGAACAAGAAGCTGACCATCAATGGTCAGTCGTTGGCCTACGAGCGCCTGCCCGAGTACCTGGACGAAGAGCGCCTCAGCTATTTCAGCCACTACCGCGAAAACCTGACAGGCATCCCGCACGAAATCCTGAACGACAACAAGGTGCCCGGCTATGTGCCGAGCCCGGACATGTTCCCGCAGCACGAGCTGTGCAGCTACGACCTCGAAGGCTTCGAGTGCACCGTGCCGGCTGGACATTACTTCATGATGGGTGATAATCGCGACAACAGCCTCGACTCCCGCTACTGGGGATTTGTTCCGGATAGGAATATTGTCGGAAAGGCATTTTTTGTCTGGATGAACCTCGGCAACCTGAAACGCATCGGCAGCTTCAAGTGAAGATCCGCCACCGGAGCCAAACCAGCGCCTTGTTGTCTCAACAGCGCGCCCGTGGTTTTTCGCTGATCGGCTTGCTGTGCACGTTGATCGTGGTCGGGCTGGCCGGTTTGCTGGCCCTGCGTGCCGGCCCGGGCGTGATCGAATACTGGGCGGTGGAAAAGGCCGTCAAGGCGGCCGCGGCGACATCGAATACGCCCGAGGAATTGCGCGGCACCTTCGACAAACTGGCAGCAGCGGGCTTCATCGACGCGATCGAAGGCAAGGACCTGAAGATCAGCGGCCGCGGCGAAGGCATGCAAGTCAGTTTCGCGTATGAGAAGCGAGTCCCGTTGTATGGCCCGGCGAGCCTGGTCATCGAATACAAGGGGTCGACGGCTGAGGTCAAAGATGCTGGCAACGATGCCGGCAAAGCTTCGGAGGGCGCTGCAAAGTAGCAGCCAAGTAGCGGCAAGAGCCAATGGATATCGACCAACTGCAACAACGGCTGGGCCACACGTTCAGGAATGCTGCGCTGCTGCAGCAGGCCCTGACGCATCGCAGCCACAGCAGCCTGCACAACGAGCGCCTCGAGTTTCTCGGCGACTCGGTGCTCAACTGCGTCGTTGCATCCCTGCTGTTCGAGAAGTACAGCAAGATCGATGAAGGCGACCTGTCGCGTCTGCGTGCCAACCTCGTCAAGCAGCAATCGCTGTACGAGATCGCGCAGCGCCTGGAATTGTCGCAATGCCTGCGACTGGGCGAAGGCGAACTGAAGTCGGGTGGCTTCCGCCGCCCGTCGATACTGGCCGATACGCTCGAAGCGCTGTTTGGCGCCATCTTCCTCGATGCAGGTTTTGATGCCGCACGCGACGTGATTCGCGCGATGTACGTGCCCATCCTGCAAAGCGTGGACCCGAAGACGCTGGGCAAGGATGCAAAGACTTTGTTGCAGGAATACCTGCAGGGCAAAAAGATCGCGCTGCCGCAGTACAACGTCGTCGCCACCCATGGCGCGGCCCACAACCAGGAATTCGAAGTTGAGTGCCTGGTGCCCAAGCTCGACATCCAGGTCTTTGGTACCGGCGGCAGCCGACGTGCCGGCGAGCAGGCTGCGGCCAAGCTCGCGCTCGAAGCCGTACAGGCGGCGCTGGTGAAGACGCCGGCGGCGCCAAAGAAATCGCGCCAGCGCACCACCCAGCTGAAGCTGGCCGGCATTGCGACGGTCCAGCCGGATGCACCGGTCGAACCATCCGCCACCGACAAGGCGGACAAGGGCGACAAGGCTGACAAGGTCGATAAGGCCGAAAAGGGTGACAAGGCGAAGAAACTGCACGCAAGGCCGGCACGCATGTCGGCCTCGCGCGACGCGCATGATCACGATGTCCATGGCGCCAACGGCGCACTTGGCGCGGACGATCAACACGATGAAGCGGCGGTGCATGACCTGCCCGCCTCCGAGGAACACCAGGACGAATTGCTGCTCGACCCCGATGCGGGCAAGGGCAGTACCGTCAACCACACCAAGTCCGCATGAGTTCTTCCCCCGCCAGCACTGATTTCCGGTGCGGCTATATCGCCATTGTTGGCCGCCCGAACGTCGGCAAGTCGACGCTGATGAACAAGCTGATCGGCGCCAAGGTCAGCATTACGTCGCGCAAGGCGCAGACCACGCGCCATCGCATCACCGGCATCCAGACCCGGGATGACGCGCAGTACGTGTACGTCGATACGCCCGGCTTCCAGACTCGCCACAGCAATGCGCTGAACAAGACGCTCAACCGCACCGTCACCACCACGCTGACGGCAGCCGATGTCGTGCTGTATGTGGTCGAGGCTGGCATCTTCGGCGATGCCGATGCAAAGGTGCTCGAGCTGCTGCCGGCCCAGGTGCCGGTCATCCTCGTCATCAACAAGGCTGATCGCCTGAAAGACAAGGCGCCGCTGATGGCGTTCGCGCAGGAAGTCGCCGCCAAGCGCGACTTCGCGGCCATCGTGCCAGTGTCAGCCAAGCAGGGCTTCCAGCTCGACCGCCTCGAAGGCGAGATCCGCCAGTATCTGCCGGCGGGCGAAGCCATCTTCGATGAAGACGACATCACCGACCGCAGCGAGAAATTCCTCGCCGCCGAGATCGTGCGCGAAAAAGTGTTCCGCTTCGTCGGCGACGAGCTGCCCTATACCAGCACCGTCGTGATCGAAAAGTTTGAACAGGAAGGCGCGCTGCGCCGCATCTTCGCCGCCATCCTCGTCGGCCGCGATGCCCACAAGGCGATGCTGATCGGGCAGAAGGGCGCACGCCTGAAAGAAATCTCGACCCAGTCGCGGCTGGACATGGAAAAGCTCTTCGGCGGCCCCGTCTATCTGGAAATCTGGGTCAAGGTGAAGTCGGGCTGGGCTGACAACGAGGCCGGCCTGCGCGCCTACGGTTACGAGTAAGGCGCTGATGGACGCGGCAGCGCAGACCGACACACCACCACGCGCCGCTGACAAGCCGGCGCAGGCACAGCCCCAGCATCCCCGTGGCAAGGCAGCGGAGCGCGAGCATCGCGTCGCCAACCAGCCGGGCTTCGTGCTGCACAGTTATCCGTACAAGGAAACCAGCCTGATCGTCGAGGTGTTTGCACGCGACCATGGCCGGGTGCCGCTGATCGCCAAGGGTGCAAAGCGCCCGCATTCGAAATTGCGCGGCGTGCTGCAGACCTTCCAGCCGCTGCAACTGGCCTGGAGCGGCAAGTCGGAAGTGCGCACGCTGGTGTCGGCCGAATGGGTGGGCGGGCTGTTGCCGCTGGAACGCTCGGCACTGCTGTGCGGCTTTTACCTGAATGAATTGCTGGTCAAATTGCTGGCGCGTGATGATCCGCACCCGCAGCTGTTCGACCAGTACGTGTCCGCGCTGAACCAGCTCGCGCATGACGAGCCGCCGGCCATCGTGCTGCGCAAGTTCGAACTGGCCTTGTTGAAGGAAACCGGCGTTGCCGGCAGCCTGGTCAGGTTGCCGGGCGGGCGCACCGTCGAGGCCGACCTGCTGTACGTGTTCGATCCCGAACGCGGCCCGCGCGAGGCCGTGGCCAGCGATATCGCGCCTTCCGTCTCCGGCAAGACCCTGATGGACATGGAGGCCGGCGACTATGCCGACCCGGCGACCCAGCAGCAGAGCAAATTCCTGATGCGCCACCTGCTCGGGCATCATCTCGGTGGCATGCCGCTCAACACACGACAGATACTGATTGACCTGTTGCAGCTGTAAGCTCGCCGAGCAAGCCGGCGACAACGATAAAGAAAACGAAGCACCGCAGCCCATTCCCAAGCATTGATTCTGAACCGCTGAACATGAGTTACCTGAACCCGAACGGCGCCGTGATCGACCTCGGCGTCAACATCGACCACGTGGCCACGCTGCGCAATGCACGCGGCACCGTGTATCCGGATCCGCTGCAGGCGGCATTGCTGGCCGAGCAGGCCGGTGCCGATGCGATCACGCTGCACCTGCGCGAAGACCGCCGTCATATCCGCGATGCCGACGTCGAACTGATCCGTCCGCAGCTGAGCACGCGCATGAACCTCGAGTCCGCGGTGACGGAAGAGATGATCGATTTCGCATGCCGCATCCGCCCGCAAGACGCCTGCCTGGTGCCCGAGCGCCGCGAAGAGGTGACGACCGAAGGCGGCCTCGATGTGGTGCGCCACTTTGACGACGTGAAGAAAGCCTGCGAGCGGCTGGCTGCGCTGGGCATTCGCGTATCGCTGTTCATCGATGCCGACGTCGAACAGATCCGCGCTGCCGCCGACATGGGCGCGCCCGTGATCGAGCTGCATACCGGCCGCTATGCCGACACCGAAGGCGCCGGGCAGCAGGCCGAGCTGGAGCGCATCCGGCGCGGCGTTGCGGCCGGCGTGCAGGCCGGCCTGAAGGTGAACGCCGGCCATGGCCTGCATTACACCAATGTGCAGGCGATCGCGGCCATCACCGATATCGCTGAACTCAACATCGGTCATGCAATCGTTGCGCAAGCGGTGTTCGTCGGCTGGGAAAATGCGGTGCGCGAGATGAAAGCCATCATGACCCGTGCACGGCTTGATGCGCTGAAGGCGCGCTGAGCAAGTCTGGCATTGAATCGAACAGGGGCGCAGGCGATGATCTTTGGCATAGGTACCGACATCATCCGCATCGACCGCATCGCGGCGGCCGTCGCGCGCCATGGCGATCGTTTCGCCCACAAAGTCCTCGGCCCGCAAGAAATGGAAAAATACCTGCGCCGCAAGGCCAAGGTCGAGGCGCGCGGCATCCGCTTCCTGGCGACCCGCTTCGCAGCCAAGGAAGCCTTTTCCAAGGCCATTGGTCTCGGCATGCGCATGCCGATGACCTGGCGCGCGGTACAGTTCGTCAATGCACAAAGCGGTAAGCCGGTGGTGGTCACCAGCGGCGCGCTGACAGAATTCATGCAGGAGCATGGCATCGCAGCGCAAGTGTCGCTGACCGATGAGGCAGAATACGCAGTAGCTTTCGTGATCGTGGAGAAGATATGAAGAACGGCAAGACCATCCTGGGCCCGGTAATGCTAGACGTCGTCGGCACCACGCTGACTGACGACGATCTGCGTCGCATCCGCCATCCGCTGACGGGCGGCGTGATCCTGTTCGCGCGCAACTACACCGACCGTGCGCAGCTGACGGCGTTGTGCCATTCCATTCATGAGGCGCGCCCTGGCGTGCTGATCGCCGTCGATCACGAAGGTGGCCGCGTGCAGCGCTTCCGTACCGATGGCTTCACCCGCCTGCCGGCAATGAAGAAGCTGGGCGAACTCTGGGACCGAGACGTGCTCGAAGCTTGCAAGGCCGCGACTGCGCTGGGCTTTGTGCTCGCGGCTGAACTGCGCGCGTGCGGCGTCGACCTGTCGTTCACGCCGGTGCTTGATCTCGACTACGGACAATCCGAAGTCATCGGCGACCGCGCCTTTCATCGCGACCCGCGCACCGTGACGCTGCTGGCCAAGAGTGTCAACCACGGCCTGCAACTGGCCGGCATGGCCAACTGCGGCAAGCATTTCCCCGGACACGGTTTTGTCGCGGCCGATTCGCATATTGCGATCCCGGTCGACGAGCGCGACCCGCAAGACATCCTGAAGGAAGATGCGGCCCCCTATGGCTGGCTGGGCATGAGCCTGTCGGCCGTGATGCCCGCGCACGTGATCTATCCGAAATTCGACAAGCATCCGGCCGGTTTCTCGAAAAAATGGCTGACGCTGTTGCGCAAGGACCTCGGCTTCGATGGCGTGATCTTCAGCGATGACCTGTCGATGGAAGGCGCCAGCGTGGCGGGCACGGTGGTGCAGGGCGCGCATGCGGCGCTGTCGGCCGGTTGCGACATGGTGCTGGTCTGTAATGCGCCGGCCAAGGCCGATGAATTGCTGGCCGGCCTCGATCCGTCGAAGGCTCTCGATCCGCAGCGTTCGGCAGAGCGGATTGCCGCGATGGTGCCGGCCGGTACGCCGAAAGACTGGAACGGCCTGCAAGCCGATGCGTCGTACAAGGCTGCTTGCAAGCTGCTGAAGCAACTCGCCTGACGCAGCGCGCCAGCAGCGTCACCACGAGGTTCACAGGGGCCAGTCCATGACCGGCAGCGACGACAAGATCGACCCGCCAGCGACGCCGCCCAAGGCGGCGCGCAAGCGTTCGGCGTCCAAGGCCGCGGAGGTGGCGCAGGTGCCGGCGCAGCCGGATACGATGCCTGCGCCGTCGCATGGTGCCGACGCCTGCGCACTGCCGCCCGAAGCGGCCCGGCCCGATGACGCGGTACGTGCTGCCTTGCTGGGCGAAGTGGCGCGCCTGCCGAACCTGCCGGGTGTCTATCGCTATTTCGACGGACAGGACAAGTTGCTGTATGTCGGCAAAGCCCGTGACCTGAAGAAGCGCGTCTCCAGCTATTTCCAGAAGACGCTGGCCAGCCCGCGCACGGCAATGATGGTCGATCGCATCGCGCGCATGGAGACCACGGTCACGCGCAGCGAGGCCGAAGCACTGCTGCTCGAGAATAATCTCATCAAGACCCAGCAGCCGCGCTTTAACATCCTGTTCAGGGACGACAAGTCCTATCCTTACCTGAAGCTGTCCGGCGGCGACTATCCGCGCATGGCCTATTACCGTGGCGCGGTGGACAAGAAGAACCAGTACTTCGGTCCTTTCCCCAGTGCGTGGGCGGTGAAGGAATCGATGCAGATCCTGCAGAAGATTTTCTTGCTGCGCACCTGCGAAGACTCGGTCTTCCAGAATCGAACGCGCCCCTGCCTGCTGCATCAGATCAATCGCTGCAGCGGCCCTTGCGTGAACCTGATCAGCCAGGAAGATTACGCGATCGATGTCGACAATGCCGCGCAATTCCTGCGCGGTCGCCAGACGGAATTGCTTCAGACGCTGGAAAAGAAGATGCACGGCTTTGCCGAGCAGCTCAAGTTCGAACAAGCTGCCGTCGTGCGCAACCAGATCACCGCGCTGTCGCGTGTGCTGCACCAGCAGAGCATGGAGACGGGCGGCGATGCCGACATCGACATCATCGCCGTGGCGGTGCAGGGCGGCCGTGCCTGCGTGAATCTGGCGATGGTGCGCGGCGGACGCCATCTCGGCGACCGAGCCTACTTCCCGACTCAGGTCGACATGGTGGCCGGCGACGGCACCGTCGAAGCCGAAGTGCTGAAGGCTTTCCTCGCGCAGCACTACGTCGACCTGTTCGTGCCGGCCATCCTCGTGGTGAACGTCGAGCTCGACGAGCCTGAGCTGATGATGGCGTTGATGGAGCAGTGCGGGCATCGCATCTCGCTGGTATTCCAGCCGCAGGGCCAGCGCCGGGTGTGGCAGGAGATGGCGGTCAAGGGTGCGCAGATCGCATTGGCGCGGCTGTTGTCGGAGCAAGGCTCGCAGCAGGCTCGAACGCGCGCGATGGTCGAGACGCTGGGCATGGACGCTGCCGACATCGATGCATTGCGCATCGAGTGTTTCGACATCAGCCACACCCAGGGTGAAGCGACGCAGGCGTCATGCGTGGTCTATCAACACCACCAGATGCAGAACGGCGAATACCGTCGCTACAACATCAAGGACATCACGGCCGGCGACGACTACGCGGCGATGCGGCAGGTGCTGACACGCCGTTACGAAAAAGTCGCCAACGGCGAAGGCGTGATGCCGGACCTGGTGCTGGTCGATGGCGGCAAGGGACAGGTCGAGGTCGCGCGGCAGGTGCTGGCCGAACTCGGGCTGGACATCAGCCTGATCGTCGGCGTCGCAAAAGGCGAGGGCCGCAAGGTCGGTCTGGAGACTCTGATCTTCGCCGACGGCCGTGCAGCGCTTGAGTTGGGCAAGGAATCGGCGGCGCTGATGCTGATCGCGCAGATACGCGATGAGGCGCATCGCTTTGCCATTACCGGCATGCGCGCCAAGCGCGCGAAGGCAAGGCAGGCGTCTCGGCTGGAGGAGATCGAAGGCATCGGCGCCAGGCGGCGGCAGAAGCTGCTTGCGCGTTTTGGCGGGCTGCGCGGCGTGCAGGATGCGAGTGTCGATGAACTGGCTTCGGTCGATGGCATTTCGCGCCAGCTGGCCGAGGATATCTACCGCCAACTGCACTGAGGGCAGGGCCGGCCATCTCCTATAGAATATGTCCAGACCATAACAAAAACTGACACATGCCCCTGAACATTCCCATCCTGCTGACCTGGTTGCGCGTGGCACTGATCCCGCTGGTGGTTGGCGTGTTCTTCCTGCCGGATGCGTGGATGACTGAGTACGAGCGCGGTCTCGCTGCGACGGTGGTGTTCGTGGTGGCGGCGCTGACCGATTGGTTTGATGGCTATCTGGCGCGTAAGCTGAACCAGACCTCGGCCTTTGGTGCGTTCCTGGACCCGGTGGCTGACAAGTTGATGGTCGCGGGTGCCTTGCTATTGCTGGTGCAGCTGGGGCGTACGAATGCGATCATCGCCTTCATCATCATTGGCCGCGAAATTGCGATCACCGCGCTGCGCGAATGGATGGCGCAGATCGGCGCATCGAAGTCGGTCGCGGTCAGTTCGCTCGGCAAGGTCAAGACGGCCGCGCAGATGGTGGCGATACCAATGCTGTTGTTTGCGTATCCACTCTTCGGTGCCATCGACACATTGTTTGTCGGACAGCGATTGCTTGAAGTCGCGGCCTTGCTAACGCTGTGGTCGATGTTGTATTATCTGCGCCGCGCGTGGCCGCTGATCAAAGAGCGACACGACTTGCAGTGAGCATGTGAAGCCCGATGGGCTTACGTGTTTGCAGTGAGGCGAAAGCATGCGCAGTAGTAAACGGCAGCAAAGTTTTTAAAGATGTTGCTTGACAAGATTTCCGAGTAGTTTATAATCTTGTTTCTGTCGACGCGGGAGTAGCTCAGTTGGTAGAGCGCAACCTTGCCAAGGTTGAGGTCGAGAGTTCGAGACTCTTCTCCCGCTCCAAATTACAAAAGGGAAGCCCACCAGCTTCCCTTTTTCATTCGTGACACCGAGTCTGGTTTGCGAGTGGCCTGGACAACGCGATTCGACGTTCACAGGTACAATACGGCTCCCTTGGCGGGGTAGCAAAGTGGTTATGCAGCGGCCTGCAAAGCCGTCTACGCCGGTTCGATCCCGACCCCCGCCTCCAAACATTGACGGCCTCCGCTTGCGGAGGCCGTTCTGCTTTCAGCGCTGTCCAATTTCGATCAAGATGGCTTGTGTTTGGGTGCACGACCCATGAGGGATGTTGTGCGTCGTGAACAAGTACGGATAGGAAGCAGTTCTATACTGCTCCGCATGAAGATCGAGGCGGAAGAGCACCTGCATATGACAGCTGTCGTTTTTGACTCGCTGACATTGGTCAAGCGTTTGCATGCCAGCGGTATGCCCGACGAGCAAGCTGAAGCCGTCGTGAGCATGGCCCGGGATGTGATGCTCAACGTCGCCACCAAAGACGATGTTGATATGGCGATCCACACACTGGATCCCAAATTCGCTGCGATTGATCAGCGATTCGCCTCCGTAGAGCAGCGAATTACTTCAGTTGAACAGCGAGTAAGCTCGGTCGACCATCGACTCAGCTCTGTCGAGCAGCGACTTACCTCCGTCGAGCAGAGACTTACAGCCGTTGATGAGCGCTTGACCGGCATCGATCAGCGACTTGCGTCCTATGACCAACGCTTTATCTCGATCGATCATCGTTTTGAAATCATCGAACAAAAATTCACAATCCTCGAACAGCGCCTGACGATGAAGTTGGGCTCGATTGTTGTGCTGGCCTTGGGTGCATTCACTGCCATTTCCAAACTGATCGGATAACAGTCGCTATACGCACCAGTGGCGTGTTCCGTCCTCTGGATTGCTATCCGTTCTACAATAGAGTTCTTGCGCGGCCATCGGGCTGAGCGTGGCACTCATGCCCGAGTGGTGAAATTGGTAGACACAGCGGACTTAAAATCCGCCGCTCAGCCGCGAGGCGGCGTACCGGTTCGATTCCGGTCTCGGGCACCAGATTCTCAAGCTTTTTTCAAGCCTTACCCTGACAGACAGCCGTATCCTGTTGTGCTCAGCTGTGCGCGATATTTGCTCGAACTTCCGTGTCATATCAACAGCCAGCCCGTCAAATCGTGGCTAGAGAATCACATTGATCTTTTCGTTCATCAATAGCCTGTCCAGGGGATGCACTTCAGCAGGACTGGCGTGACATTCGAGGCCACCATCAGAAGGTGATATCGAATTCGACAGCTTGTCTTCGCTGAACGTAACTGGTCGGCGATCGTCATTGAAATTCAACAAGTTTGATCCCGGCGCTTCGGATTCACGATGATGCAAGACTTCATCGAGAGTTAATGGAACCGCAGGTGACCATTCCGCGCCCGGATACGCTGCACCCTCGCGCATGCTTTCCTGATGGCCCGCAATGGCCGATGCCAGATCGAATACGCGCTCGCCTGAACTATCGACATGAAACCAGACATCGCCCATGAGGTGAGTCTTGCCATCGGTCGACGTATAACTTCCCATCAAGCCGATCAAATTGCCGTTATCCATTGCTGCTGACTGGTGTGCAGCAAGTGACAGGGCACTGATGCCAAGCGCCTCCAGGTTTTTCAGCTCGCCGGCTTGGGTCTTGCCGTCACCGTTATCGACCCACACCGCAAGCTGCCTGAACCTGGCATCTTCGGCATTGATCATGCCATCAAAGTTGGTGTCCAAAGTAGCGAGTGCCTGATAGCCATCGTTGGCTTTTTGGCCTGTTGGCAAGACCGTGCCTTCACCAAACAATTCACCGCCGTCGTTGATCACGCCGTCACCATTCAAATCACAGACGAGCAATCCGTCACCGTTGGCAATCCAGGCGGTTCTGAGCGCTTGACCGCTATTGGCAAGGTCAAAGGTCGTGCCATGTTCCAGCAACGTGGTTTGGATGCCGTCATCGTGCAAATCCAGCACAATCGGCGTGATGGACTTGAACAACGCAATCAGCTGAGACTGGGTCAGGCTTTCAATATTGGCCGAGCTGATGCCTGCAATGGCGGAAGTTGATAGTGCCGATAAATCCTGCGTCTCGAAAGCGCCGAGTTGGGCGCTGGTCAAGGCATGCATCTGCGCACTTTTTAGTACCGAGGTTTGTGCGGAAGTCAGGGCGACGATCTGTGCAGTCGTCAGGCCCGCAATATTGTCCACGACTATGCCTGCGATGGCGGCGGTGGAGAGTACCGACAAATCGCGCGTTTCGAGCGCGCCCAGCTGGGCACTGGTCAGCCCACTGAGTTGCGCGCTATTGAATGCCGACGCTTGCACGGAGGTCAGCGCGACGATCTGTGCCGTCGTCAGGCCCGAAAGCTGTACCGTGCCGATGCCGGCAAGGGCGGCGGTCGATAGCGCCGAAAGATCCTGGGTCTCGAAGGCAGCGAGCTGGGCGCTGGTTAGGACGCGGATTTGTGCGCTATTCAGCACCGACGTTTGCGCCGAAGTCAGTGCGACGATGTGCGCCGTCGTCAGGCCCGGAACATTGGTGCTGGAGAGGCCGGTCACCGCAGTTGTGGATAGCGCTGCCACATCCTGTGCATCAAACGCGGCGAGCTGGGCACTGTTCAGGGCAATGAGGTGAGCGCTGTTCAGTGCCCGGACTTGTGACGACGTCAGGGCCGCGATCTGTGCCGTGTTCAGCCCCCGGATATTTTTTGCGCTCAAAGCGCCAATTGCCCCGGAGTTCAGGCTCGAGATCGTTGTCGTGCCGATGCCGGCAATAGCGGAGGACGAGAACGCCGAAAAATCCTGCGTTTCGAAAGCCCCGAGCTGGGCACTGCTCAAGGTGCGCAGCTGGGCATTGCTCAGGGCCGCTGCTTGTGACGAAGTCAGGGCGACGATCTGCGCCGTCGTCAGTCCAGCGAGACTGGCCGTGCCGATGCCGGCAAGGGTGGCGGAGGACAGCGCCGACACATCACGGGTTTCGAAAGCGCCGAGCTGGCCACTGGTCAAGGCACTCATCTGGAGGCTATTCAGTGCCGCGGCTTGCGACGAAGTCAGAGCGGCGATCTGTGATGTCGACAGCCCGCCGATGTTGTCTGTGCCGAAACCAGCAATGGCCGCGGACGAGAACGCCGAAAAATCCTGCGTTTCGAAAGCGCGCAGCTGGGCGCTGCTCAAGGCACGTACCTGGGCGCTGTTCCATGCGGCCGCTTGCGACGACGTCAGGGCGATGATCTGCGCAGTGGTCAGGCCCGGGATGCCGGCCGCGCCGATGCCCGCGATGGCCGAAGCAGAGAGTACCGTCACATCGCGGGTCTCGAAAGCACCGAGTTGGTCGCTGGCCAGGGCGCGCATCTGCGTGCTGCTCAGCGCTGCCGCTTGTGACGAAATCAGTGCGACGATCTGCGCCGAAGTCAGGCCGGGAATGCTGGCCGTGCCGATGCCGGCAATGGCGGCGGAGGACAACGCCACCACGTCGCGTGTCTCGAAAGCGCCGAGCTGGGTGCTGGTCATGGCGCGCATTTGTGCGCTGTTCAATGCAGCTGCTTGCGAAGACGTCAGGGTGGCGATCTGCGCCATCGTCAGGCCCGCGACTTGCGCGGTGCCGATGCCGGCAATGGCGGAGGAGGAGAGTGCCGCGAGATCCTGCGTCTCGAAGGCAGCAAGCTGAACGCTGGTCAGGGCACTGAGCTGCGCGCTCTTCAGCACCGACACTTGCGACGACGACAGACCGGCGATCTGCGCCGTCGTCAGGCCCGCGGCATTGGCCGTGGTGAGGCCTGCGATGGCAGCCGTGGATAGCCCGGCCATGCCCTGCGCGTCAAACGCGCCGAGCTGGCTGCTCGTCAATGCGGCGATGTGCGCGCTACTCAGTACCCTGAGTTGGGACGAGGTCAGGGCGGCGATCTGCGCCATGCCCAGCCCGCGAATGTTTTTCGAACTGAAAGCCCCAATCGCCACGCTGCCCAGGGTCGAGATCGCTGCCGTTCCGATGCCGGCAAGTGCCGTCGAAGTGAGCGCGGCGAAATCCTGCGTCTCTAAAGCACCGAGCTGGGCGCTGGTCAAGGCGCGCAGTTGGGCAGTGTTCAGCGCTGCCGCTTGCGACGAACTCAGCGCGCTGATCTGTGCCGTCGACAGCCCCGGAATACTGGCCGTGCCGATGCCGGCAATGGCGGCAGAGGATAGCACCGCCACATCGCGGGTCTCGAAAGCGGCGAGCTGAGCGCTGGTGAGGACTCGCATCTGCGCGCTGTTCATCGCAGCCGCTTGCGTGGAAGTCAGGGCGACGATGTGCGATGTCGCCAGGCCACCGATGTTGTCCGTGCCTATGCCTGCAATGGCGGCGGAGGAGAGCGCCGCGAGATCCTGCGTTTCGAAAGCGCGCAGCTGGGCGCTGGAAAAGGCGCGCAGCTGCGAGCTGTTCAATGCAGCCGCTTGCGACGACGTCAGGGCGCCGATCTGCGCTGTCGTCAGGCCCGGGATATTGGCCGTGCCGATGCCCGCAACGGCGGCCAGCGAGAGCAGCGACACATCGCGGGTCTCGAAAGCGGCGAGTTGGACGCTGGTCAGGGCGCGCATCTGCGTGCTGTTCAGCGCTGCCGCTTGCGACGACGTCAGTGCGATGATCTGGGAGGTCGTCAGTCCCGCGATATTGGCCGTGCCCATTCCGGCGACGGCGGTGCTGGTCAACGCCGAGATTGCATTGGTCGATACGCCGGCGATGGATTTGCCGAGGCTTTGTATCTGCGCTGTCGACAACGCCGAAAAAATCGCGGTCGACATACCCGACAGCTGATTCGACGTCAGGTATCCGAGTTGAACGTTGCTGAGAGTGGAAAATTCAGCGAGCTCCAGCGACGCAATGTCGGCAGAAGTCAAAGCCGAAATCGCCAGTGAGTTGAGCGACGACAAAAAGGAAGTGTTATTGGCTATAAGCATTTTCGCTTGCAAGCCGTTCTGGCGATGCCAATTTGCCAAATCAGGGGGTGATGGCAAATTGAAATCAAATTGGCTTCGGATTTTAGTTCTCTTATACCTCCGGATTTCGCCAGTCTCTACATTAAATTCTGTAAATCCGGCGTTATCGATCTTCGCGTTGGAAGCATTGGCGGGGGATGTGAATCCGGCGTACGAGATAGGCCAGGCCAGGGAGCGTTCTGACGACTGTCAGTCGGCTTCCCGGCTGACAGTCGGCACGCCGTTCAGTTTGGTGGGGAGATGCCCAGCAGTTCGAAGAACTTGTCGAGCGAACCTGCCGATGCGCTGACATCCTTCACCATCTGCGGCAGGCTCATCCGGCCCAGATCCACGGCGCGCTGAACCATGAAAGGCGCGGGACTATGCGGCTCGATGCCCTGCAGGTAGGCAGCAATCGCCGTCAATGCTTCGTAAGCCTGCTCACGATTACGGTAAACCGTGGTCGGTGCAGGTAGCGATGCTGTATCCGGGCTGGCATGCCTTTCCGGGCTGTCGCCGGCATTGCCTTCGACTATCGCAGTGTCGGCGCCGGCCACGTACGAATCCCCACCGGGGTCAGGCACCACCGCAGCAACCGGCGCCGGCAGTTCCTGCAACAAGCTGTCGGCCGCCATGCGCACCGCTTCCAGTGTTGCGGCCAGCTTCGACAGCGAAGGTGATTCCGGCCCCAGTCTGTCATCGAGGCAACCTGTCAGCGCCTGCAGCGTAGCCAGTCCGGCCGATGCGCGTCGCGACAATTCGCGCAGGCCATCGCCGTCGGCCGGCTTCACGCTGTCGCGGATCGCGCGTCGGCTGCGCGGCTGACCATCGCCAGACTTCGCATCGTCGGCGGTGGGCGCGCGTTCCCACTCGAGCAAGGTGACAGCTTCGGCACGATGCAGCGCTGCCGGCAGCAGCTGCACGTGTAGCCGCAGCGTCAGCGGCAGGTTGGCATGCATCCATACGAAGGGCGCGACGCGACGATCGGCATCGCCATCGTCAAGCGCTGGCCACGCACCATCCCAGTAGCGTTCGGCGATGCCTGACGCCAGTGCCAGCCCTGCACATAGTCCGTCCATGCGCGCCGTGCGTATCCATGCGTCGCACAGCCAGCCGGCAATCTGGAAGTCCTTCGTGTGCTCGCCCAGCAACTGTACGCAGGTATCGGCCACCTTGCGCCAGTCCGCCTTCACGATCGGCCTTTCCCATTCGCCCATCGGCAGCGAGGGGTCGTCCTCTTCACGCAGTTTGGTGATGTCCATGAACTCGCGCTCATAGCGCATCCAGCGGCCGGTCGGGGAGTCGCCGGCCAATGGCTGCAGCAACTGCTGCACGATATCGTCGAGTGCGGTGCCCATCATTTCTCCAGCGTCGGTGCGCGTTCCGGGAAGGCGGCAGGCCAAGGCAGCGGCGCCGTCTTGCCCGGCTCGGACAGCGTGATCGCGACAAAGGCGCGCACCGGCTTCGGCCGCAGTACATGGTCTTTAGCATCGGCCTGCACCGGGATGTCCAGCTTCAGCAGCGACGCGCGCGCATCCGGGCCGTCGGCGCTCTTCAGCACCTGCACCATGTCCAGCAGCGCCCACGGGCCATCGAAGCGGAACACCACGCTCTTGCGGCTGACTTCGAGGTAAGGGTTGTCGAGGTCGGCGCGTGGCACCAGCGGCACGTCGTTCGCGAACCGCAGCGTCAGACGCACCGGATCGCCCGCCTTCCAGCGCAGCGGGCGCGGCGTGTCGCGCAGCTTCAGCGTCTGGTCGCCGATGCTCAGTGCCCAGTCGATGATCTTGTTGCCATCGATTTCGCCATTCACGTTCGCGCGGAAGCGAACGGCCACGTCCAGTGCCGCCGGCTGTGACGCGTCGATCGGGAACAACGGCGCCAATAGCTGGCGCACCTGGGTCGCCTGTGCTGCAAAGTCGCGAATCGGCGCAATCGATCCTTCGGGTACGTTGTTGCGGGCGAAGACATCGGCCGACACCGGCGGCAGGCGATTCAGCAGGTTGCCTGCTTCCGACAGGTCGGCGGCTGTCAGGGCCGCATATTCGCTGCCGCGCTGCACGCCTCGATTGCCGATGAAGGGCCGTCGCCCTTTAAGCAGGCGATTGAAGTCTGTCGCAAAGGATGCCCATTGTTCGACGAAAGAGCGGCGGTCGAGCACCATGCAACGGCGCATCACAGCACGATGGATGTCGACATGTTTGTCGGCGAAATAATTGGTCGCCCGTTTCGGCGGCTCATTGGCTTTCAGCACGGCCAGGCACGCAGGCGCATCCAGCTCGCGTGCAAGATCGGACAGGAAGCGCTCGAGGCGGCCGAGGCTGCCTTTCGGATCCTTGGCCGCATGCAGTTCCAGTTCGCGTGCAATGCCTTGCCAGCGCGCCATCTCCACGCCACCCTTGCTGTCTGGCGGCAGCGAGCTGCGCAGGGCCTGTGCCTGTGCCGACAGCGCCTGCATCTTTGCCAGTTGCTGTGCGAGGTAGTCGCTGGCGTCGCCGGGACTGTTCGCGAACAGGTTCAGCGTCGCCCGTTGATCGCCGCGCATGTCATCCGACTCATCCAGCACCTGATACACCCGTGCATCCTGCAGGTCGGCGTTGAGCATGCGCATGCGCACGGCCGCGTCATTGGCAAGAATGGCCTGCAGCGTGTGCGATTCCCCCTCCTGGCCCAATTCCTTCAGCATGGCCACCAGTTTTCTTACGTGGCCGCTGGCCTGCTCGAACGCTGTCCATGACGGCCCCGAAGAGCCGGAGGATTGATCCTGGTCGGCGGGCGAATACGCGTGGCCGGTCAGGTCGACCAGCCGCAAAGCATATTGGTAGTCGATCACGTCGCGCACCGCGTCCTGCATGTCGGTCGGGAATTTCGGCAGGTCGTCGGTCAGGTACTTGCGGCGGCCGTCGCCCAGTTTGACGGCGCGCGCCAGTTGCTCGTTGTCCCAATGCAGCAGGGTGCCGCGCTGGGTCGCCTCCAGCGAATCGCCGACGGCCGGCAGCATGAACGGCTGGTTCAGCAAGTGCTCGACGGCGGCCAGCAAAGCGAGGCGATCCTTCGACAGCGCAATCCCGCCATCCTTGCCGCCCTGGGTCACGGCCATGTCGCTGCCCTGGCCGAACAAGGCGAGGAAATGCTGGCGCGTGCGTGCGAAGTCTTCGTGCGACTTGCTGCGCAGTTCGGCCACTATCTCGGGGCCGACCAGCTTGTTATCGGCGAACTGCTTCATCAGCTTGTCGTGCGATGCACCCAGCCTCAACTCGCTCTGCATCAGCCAGCCGCCGTGGCCGTTGGCCAGCAAGGCCTTTTGCTCGTTGAGGGCTTCCAGCAGCTTGCGGTAAGCCGCGATCACGTCGGCGCTGCTCGGCGTTGCGGTGCCGCTGAACAGGTTCAGCACGGCGTTTTTGGCGGCCGCCACGCGCTCCTCGCCCTGCACCAGCGCATTGTCCTCGAACAGCTTGCGGTTCATGGCCAGCGTCGCTTTGACGAAGCCGCAGCGGGCAGCCATGCTGATGGCTTGCTGGTCAACGATCGAACCTTCGGTGGCAGCTGCATCGGCGAACAGGTTGATGCTTCCCGTGAGGTCGCCTGGCAGGTCGGCACCCAGCATGTCCAGTACCAGCATGTGCAATTCCTGCTGGCTGTTCTTGTTCGGCGTCTTCAGGCGCTGCATCGCAGTGACGTCGGCATCGAGCGTGGCCAGATTGTTCGCGTAACGCTGCAAGGTCGCGAATTCGCCGAGATGCTCGATGGCCACCGTCTGGCGGATGGACACCGGCACCGAGCCACTGTCCGGGCTGGGGCCCTCGCAGTCGGCATTCCCGCCCGTGAGGCGGTTGCTGACCGGGTCGAGCGGCGCGTTGGCCAGGTCGGCGGACCGGCGGTAAATCGCCTGCTGCAGGGTGCGCATGCCAAGCTCGGCAAACGACTCCTTGATCCGCTTGCGGGCGCGATCCCGCAGGTCGTCGAACTCAGGCCAGGAGCCAATCATGAAGGGATTGTGTATCGATGGGTCGTACAGCGATACGGAGCGCGATATGCGACGTGCTTGCAACTCTTCGAGCCCGATCATCAATTGCAAGGCCGTCTTCCGGTACCACTCGAAATCGAGCCGCTCGCCCTGGCTGATCGCCTGCGACCGGTATTCTGCATCGCGCTTCAAGCCTTCCAGTCCTTCGGCAAGCACGGGCAGCACGCGATTGAGCTGGATTGCGGAGAAAATGATGCCGATTGCATAGACCGTCGGAATGCCCACGGCCAGCCAGCGTCCGATTTTGCTCATCAACGGTCGTGCCAGCTTCTGGGAATGGGCAGCACGCGACAGGCCGAATTCGCCGAAAACTTTCGAGTCGAGCACATCGTGCAGGAACATCGGGCACGATCCGGTGCCGCTGAAATAGATCCCGCGCAGGAAGAACGGCTCGTGATAGGCGTTCGGCCGCATCAGTTCGTCGAGGTACTCAGTCATGCCGGTGCGCAGTGACGCCAGTCGCGACGGCAGCAGGAACAGGTCAGGCGGCGAGGCGACCGCCGCATTCGACGCAAACAGTTCGGCGCCGGTGTCGGCGACATTTTGCTCGACCTGGTCGAAAGCCTGCGTCACCCATCCCGATTGATAGAGCGCCGAGGGCTGGTACGGCGACGACCAGCCAAGCATGCTGTTGCGCATGTTCTCCGGCAGCGCTTGCGCGAACCCGGAAAAGCCCGGCAAGTCTTCGCAGCCCGACACCACGACATAGACGGCAAAGCGCATCGCATAGCGGTTCTGCGCAATCCAGATGCGGCGGCTGGTGGCGTCGGCCTTCAGCCGCAGGCGCTCGCGACCCTCGGGCGTGCGGTCGGCCAGCAGGCCGGCCGGCACCGACACGATGACCGAGTCCAGCGGGCGCTGCGGCCGGTACTGGCCGCACAGCGCGATGAATTCTTCCCAGCGCTTTTCCTGCAGGTCGAGGCTGGCAGGGTCGTCGAGCTGTTCGGATTCGAGTTCGATCACGATGCCGCGATCAAAGAAATGCCAGCGTGGGGCATCACGCTCCGGCTCAGCCGTGTCGCCATCCAGCACCTGTGGCAGCCCGCAAGCCTCAATGGCCGGACGGGTGGTCGAGGTGCCGTCGTGCAGCATCACGACCCACGGAATCTCGTAGCGCTTGCCATGCTCGGCGATGTTGCTCTCGATGCGTGAGACGGCGGTGCGGAACGACGTGCGCAGCTTGGAGATGTCGAGCGACGCGCGGCGCGCGCCCGCCTTGTCGCCGCCGCGGTCGATCCCAAAGCGCAGCGCGATCAGCAAGACCGCCACGGCGGCGGCGAGCATGCCGGCGATCCAGACAATGGTCAGCGAGTTATCCACGGTCGGCCTCGCTGGGTGCGGGATGCCGGGGCTTGGCCGGTGCTGTCGTATCGAGCGCCTTGCGTACCGGCGCCGAGGACACGCGCCAGGCGATTTGCGACAGCCCCACCAGCACGATCATGGTCGCGACGAAGGCGAGCGTGCCACGGCTGAAACGGAAAAAGCGCACGGGTGCGATGTCGGACAGCCGGTAGCGATAGGCCTGCTCGGACAGCACCCGCTCGCTTTGTTGCGGCTGGTTGGCCAGGCCCGGCGTGAGGGTCGGCTCGCGACGGTAGATCTTTCGGAACAGCGCATCGCGCAGCGGCTGTAGTTCGGCCTCTGCCATTGCGCCGCGATGGCGGCCTTCGAAGCCGACCGAGATCGCGAACAGGTAAAGCGCCGCCATCTGCGACGGCTGGCCGGCGGCATCGGCCAGCAAGGCGTCGATGCGATCGAAAATTTCGTCGCCGGCGACACTGCTGCCAAACAGGCGCGTCTCGACCAGGCATTCGGTATGGCGTGAACGGCCGGGCCAGTCGTGCGACAGCAGCAGCTCGTCGGCGATCGCCGCCTTCAGGTAGCGCAACTCGTCGACGGCTGCGCGGTCAGCCGGGCTGCCGATGCGCGAGATCTCCATCGTCTGCGCATCGATCTCGCGCGCCAGCGTGTCACTGGCATCAGCCGCCGCCTGGCGCGCCGCGTCGGGGCGGTCCTCGCCGTCGAAATGTTGATGTTCGAAGGTCCCCAGCACCCGCATCACTTCCGCGACGAACAGCCGGAACTGGCGCAGCAGCAGGGTGTCGGTCGCCGACTGCAAAGGCATCGGCGCACGCGGCTCGGGCTCGCGCGGCTCGATCAGCGTCGTGATCTGCGGCAGCGCCGGTCGCGGCGCTCGGGTCGGTAAGGTCAGCTTGCCCATTGCGTCGCGTCCTTAGTACCCCTGCGTGCGAACGAAGAAGCCGATGGCAGCCGGGCGCGCGGCATTGCCTGCGCGGCCGGAAGCGCCGATCACGAGCCGGCTGTCCGGGCGCAGCAGTTCGGGTCCGGGCAAGATTTCGTACAGCATCACGCCGGGCAGGCTGCGCAGTTGCATCTCCGGCGCGCCGGCAATGCGTGAGCGGCGATAGCCCAGCACGCGCTTCTCGCGCAGCTCGCCGAACACGTGCGCCGGGCCGATCACGGCGGTGTCCATCCAGTCCTCGGCTTCGTTGTTGGCACCCCCCTTGAGGCCAATCACCAGTCGCTGGCCGACCCATTCCGGGCGCAGTGCCAGTTCGAACGCGCCATTCACCCATTCCATCGTGACTTCCCGATAATCCTGGCTGACTTCGGACAGGTTTTCGTCGAGTTCCTTCAGCAGCGGCAGGAAGCTCAGGTGTGGCTGCGCATGGTCGTAGGCGGGTGGCGTGATCGGCAGCGCGCCCGGGCGCAGCAGCGACATCGGGCCCAGCAGGTTGCACAGCGCCAGGTACAGCGGGTAGGGCGAGATCACCGGGCTTTGCAGGTGGGCCTCCAGCACTGGCAGTGCCGGCACCATGCTGGACAGGCGCTGCAGCAGCGCCAGTCGCTCGCCGCGCTGCTCGGCCTGCGGCACGCCGGCCGACTGGCGCGCGACGAAGGCGGCCTTGCTGCGCAGCGTGTGCACGAAGTCACGCAGTGCATCGAGAAGCCCGGGCGCAGCGTGCAGGTCGAGCAGCGCCGGCAGCACTTCGCCCAGCTTGATCACGCCGTCGTCTTCCAGCACGCTGGCAATCGCCATGCTGACCGTCAGCGCCGGCGGAACCTCGCCCGCGCTCAGCGCGAGGTTGGGCACCAGGCGCGGGATGTCGGCCGGAGCGGCGTCCGATACCTCGTCTTCGACCGCATCGGTCTTTACCGACAGGAAGCGCGCCGCCATCTCGGGCATCTTCATGTTGCGCGACACCGGCAGTGACAGCCAGACCGTTTGCGGCCCTGCGGCCAGTGCATCGGCCATGTCGTCGAGCTTCAGCGACAGATCGGCCGTGCCCGGTTCCAGGTGGTCGATCGCGATCGCGGTGCCATCGGGCAGGATGGCCTCCAGCTCAAGCAGGCGCAGCGTACCGGCAGCCAGCAGCGCGCTATCGAATTTCAGGCGCCTGATGCCCCAGCCGTACGGCGTCGATGTCAGCGTGTGCCAGGCGATCAGCGCGTCGACACGCGCTGACTCCAGCTGGAAATGCTGCGGCGACAGCAGCATGCCTTCATGCCATTGGATGCGGTCAGGACATTTCATCGGCGGCCTCCGGCCATCGCGTGGTTCAGCTTCATTTCATGCAGCCCGTTCATTCATTTCTCCGAGGCGCTGGCCGAAAAATCGGTGGCGCCGAATTCCATGCTGATCCTGCCCTTGAGCGTCTCCAGTCGTGCGCGGTGCTCGCCGGAGCTCAGGTAATCGGCGAAGGCGAGCGCGGCGAACACGCGCTTGCCCGCGTAACGCTTGCCGGGCAAGGTCAGCGCGTCGCCCGGCGCCAGTTCGACGCTGTCGAATTCAAGCTCGCCCGGATGCGACTTGCGCAGACTGTCGCGCGACGCGAACCACTCCTGCGACTTCATCGTCGCCAGCTTGCGCGCCAATGCCTCATCGCTCACCAGCACCACATCGACGGCAACGGGAAAATCGCGGTTGGCGGCCGGGTCGACGTACAGCGACACCGAGTCCCAGTCGAGCTTCACGCCCGGCGGGAACATCATCGACGACATCGAGCTGCAGCCGGCCAGCGACAGCAGCACGCAGGCTATGGCCAACAGGCGACTGGCAAAACGTTCCATCATTTGCCCTTCGACGGATCGGTGGCGCTGTACAAGGCTGCCGATGGGGTGGGGACGGCGACCGGCGAATAGCCCACGCCGTCCTTGCCACGGGCATCGGCCTGCTGGTCGGCGCGTCCTTCGCCGCGTGCCTTCGCCTGCGCGTCGAATTCGGCGTGCGCCTCGCGCAGGCCGAGCTCGAAGCCCAGCATCACCAGCAGCACCACGATGGCGACGCCGCAGACGCTGGTGATCATCAGCAACCGCGACGTGAGCGCAAACGTGACCCTCATGCGACCTCCACTGTCATTTGTCCCGGCATCGACACTTCGATCACGCCGGCCCAGTTACACATCAATTTCGATCCGTCATTCAATGCCGGCATGTTCGCGATCAGCACCGTCGGCGAGCCCGGCACCCATGGCGCCGTGGTCATCGGGATGCAGGGCATCGGCGTCAGCGCGCCCAATGCGGCCGCGGTGGCGGCCGCCACCATCGGGTTGGCCAGCGACTGGCACATGCCGAAGGGCATGATGTTCATCATCGGCACGTTGTCCATGATGTTGGCCGCGGGGGCGCCGGACAGCACGCGGTTCAATGGCAGCACGTTCAGCGTGCCGGGGGCCATGCCGAAAGAGCACTTGAGCATCGCGCCTGCGCAGACCAGTTTGCCCATCAGCTTCCCCTGAACAATTTTTCCATGCGCTCGCCCAGCTTCGGCGCCGGCCCGCCTTGCGGCTTGCCGTTCTGGTCAAAGCGCGCGATGTCGCCGCTGGCCAGCCCCATGTCGTAGCTGCTTTTTTCCATCACCTGACCATTGGTCCAGTAGCGCACCATCGGTCCGTGCAGCACGTTGTCCCGGTAGCTGGTGCGCTGGACCACGAGGCCATCCATCGTCATGTCCTCGGCCACGCCGTCGAGCTTGCCGTCCTTGTAGTTCGCACGGCGCACCAGCTTGCCCAGCGAGTAGTAGCGCGCCTCGCCCTGCAGCAGTCCTTGTACGAAATTCAGCTCGGCCGCGACATGGCCAGCCGGGTCATACACCACGGTCGGGCCGTGCGCCTGGCCCTGATCGTATTGCTGCTTCATCTGCAGCCGGTCGCCGTCGCGGTATTCGCTGCTACCGTGGCGCAAGCCTTCCAGATAGGACGATCGCTGCGACAGCTGACCGCGCTCGTCATAGCTTTCGACGCGTCCGTGCAGCTCGCCATCCTGCAGGCGCACGCTATGACGCAGCTGGCCGTCGTCGTCGCGAATTTCCACGGTTTCGACGGCATCGACATCGCTGGCGGAAGGCTGGGTGGACAAGGTCTCGTTCATCATCGGCCTCAGTTGATCTTCACCATGCCGCCCTTCAGGGTCAGCATGCCGCCACCGTCGATTTCACCCGAAGCGGATGCCTTGCCGGCGATCGACAAGCCTTCCAGCTTGAGCTCGGTGCCGGCCTTCGCGCTGTACGCGGTACCGGCCTGGCTGGCGTACTCGGTGCCGGCCTTGACCGTCATTGCCGTGCCCGACGAGATATTCATCGCTGCGCCCGACTTGAAGGTGATGCTGCCGGTCACATCAATCACGAGGTCGCCGGTCACCTTGATGGTGGACTTGCCCTTGATGGTCTGCTTCATGTCCTTGTCGACTTCAAGGGTGTAGTCCTTCTCCACCGTGTTCTTGAATTCGCCACAGGTCTGGTGCGTCTCGTCGCCATGGATGGTCAGGCTGCGGTTGCCGCCAACGGTATGGTCTTCATTGCCAACACTGACTTCGATGGTGCGGTCGCCCTTCTTGATCAGGTGCTCTTCGGATCCCTTGAACAGCGTGGTCTCGAGGTCGTCCTCGATTTCCATCTTCAGGTCGCGCTCGGCATGGAAGTAGAGTTCTTCATCGCCTTTCTTGTCGTCGAAACGGATCTCGTTGCCGTGGATGCGGTCGTCTTCAACGGCGGTCGATTTCGACTTGCCGTCGCCGGTCTTGGTCGGGCGCGAGCGGATCACGGCCTGCATCTGCTTGGCCGGCAGGGCCACGGGCGTGGCCTGCTCGCCGTTGTAGACGCTGCCGGTGATGATCGGGCGGTCCGGATTGCCGTCGAGGTAGCTGACGATCACTTCCTGTCCGATGCGCGGGATGAACAGCGAGCCCCAGCCATTGCCGGCCCAGGCTTGCGACACGCGCACCCAGCAGGACGTGGTGTCGTCGGTCTTTTCATTCTGGTCCCAGTGGAACTTGACCTTCACGCGGCCCATCGCGTCGGTCCAGATCTCTTCGCCCTTGGGCCCGACCACGAAGGCCGAATGGCTGCCCGGAACGACGGGCTGCGGCGTTTCGCGTGCGGGGCGGAAGGTGGTGGTCGCCGGGAAGGCCTCGAAGTGGTTCGAGTAGGCTGCGCCGGTGGCACGGTGCGTCACGCGGCGCAGCGCGTAGCGCAGGTTAAGCTTCGAATTCGGGTGATTGGCCAGCGTGAATGCGGCGCCCGCATACAGGGCGTTGCAGGTGCTCTCGCCGCTGGCGCTGGACGCATCGGCCTGACTGGCCTGCACCTGCAGTCCCAGTAGCTTCTTGCCGCCGGCGACCGACGCGCGCAGGTGCGGATAGTCGTAAATCGTGCCGCGGCCGGTCGCGCCGCTGGCGCTGCCGGCCAGCGTCGTGCTGGGCTGCGTGTAGTCGTAGTCGTTGCCGGCAAAGCCCTGCGTGACCAGCTGCCCGCCCGCTTCAAAGCGCAGCACGCTGTCAGGCAGGTTGTGGGTATCGCTGCGGCCACGGAAGCTGAGGCTGGTGCCGGTACAGTCCGTGTGCGCGGTCGGGTCATCGCCCAGCACCAGGGTGTGCCCGCTGGCGCTGAAGGTAAAGTAGTAATAGATTCCTTCCTGCTCCATCAGGCGGCTGATGAAATCAAGCGGCGTCTCGTCGTACTGCACGCAGTATTCGCGCGCGTCGTAAGTGCTGGTGAGCTTTTTCTGGAACGTGACGCTGTGCTCGGTCAGGATGGACTCGATGATCTGCACTGCGGTCTGGTTCTGGTAGATCACGCGCTGGCGCGACAGCGACAGCAGCCACAGCGCGGGCACCATCGCGGCCTGGTAATACGCGAAGGCGGCATCCAGCCCCGAGTGCCGGAAGCTGCTGATCACGCCATGGAAGTGCCGTGCCGTACCGCCCGGATGCGTGACGGTGACGGTGGCAGTGGTGCCGATGATGGTGGCAGGGTCAAGCGCGACGTCGCCCGATTTCATCGCCAGCGAGAAGCTGAACGGTTGCGACAATTCCTCGGTGCCCGAAAAAGTCTCGACCAGCAGCTTGTCCTTGCCGAAGGCGGTCGTGGCCGACACCTGCACATGGTCTTGGGTGAATCCCGTCCTCATCGCGTAGCCCCGGTTCGGGTCAATGCAAAGCGAAAGCCCGTGCGCACGTCCACCGACAGGTGCACATCGTCGAAGGGCTGTTGCAGCGCCATCCGTTCCAGCACCTGTGATGCCAGCTCCGGCAACAGCGACTGGGTGATGATGTGATCGATGTTGCGGGCGCCGCTTTCGACTTCATGGCAGCGCGCGGCAATGGCTTCGGCGACGTAGTCGTCCCACGAGAAGGCAGCACCATGGTTGCGCCGGATACGTTCGGCCAGCTGCTGCAGCTTGAGGTCGACGATGCGGCGCAGCTGCGCATCGGCCACCGGGCGATAGGGCACGATCACGACACGACCAAGGAAGGCGGCCGGGAACTGGCGCAGCAGCGCCGGGCGCAACGCCTCGTTGATTTCTTCCAGCGTGGCTTGAGGATTGCGCGTACAGGTGTCGACCACCACGTCTTGCGCGGCGTTCGAGGTCAGCAGGATCAGCGTATTGCGGAAGTCGACCGACGTGCCTTCGGCATCATCCATCGTGCCCTTGTCGAACACCTGATAGAACAGCTCCAGCACGTCCGGGTGGGCCTTTTCCATTTCATCCAGCAGCACCAGGCTGTAGGGCTGGCGGCGCACGGCCTCGGTCAGGACGCCGCCCTTGCCATAGCCGACATAGCCGGGCGGCGCGCCCTTGAGGCCCGACACCGAATGAGCTTCCTGGTATTCCGACATGTTGACCGTGACCATCTGCTCGCGGCCGCCGTACAGCTGCTCGGCCAGCTGGCACGCTGTCTCGGTCTTGCCGACGCCGCTGGGGCCGACCAGCAGGAACACGCCGACCGGCTTGGACGGATCATCCAGACCGGCCCGGTGGCTGCGAACGCGGCGCGCGATCGCGTCCAGCGCCTGGTCCTGGCCGACGATCTTTTCACGCAGGTGCAGATCGAGCGCCAGCACGGTCTGCTGTTCGTCGGCCAGCATGCGGCCCAGCGGTATGCCGGTCCAGCTCGACAGCACGTCGGCGATTGCATGCGCATCCACCGTCGGCGCTCCGGCGTCAAACGGAGGGCTTGCGGTGGCGTTCGCCGTGCCTGCCCTGGCGGCCGACATCGACGCCGCATTCGCAACGCGTGCGCAGGCTGTATCGAGCACGCTGATCGCCTTGTCCGGCAGCTGGCGTGAGCGCAGGTAGCGATGCGACAGGTGCACGGCATCGCGCACTGCGCCGTCGGCGATGCTGACGTGGTGGTGGTGCTCGAGGCGGCGCACGATGCCGTTCACCATCTCGACCGCCACCTCTTCGGCAGGCTCATTGACCTTCACGACCTGGAAGCGGCGAGTCAGCGCCGGGTCGCGCTCGATGTATTGCTTGTATTCGGACCAGGTGGTGGCGGCGATGGTGCGCAGTTCGCCACGCGCCAGCGCGGGTTTGAGCAGGTTGGCGGCATCGCCGACGCCTTCGGCGCCACCGGCGCCGATCAGCTGATGGGCTTCGTCGATGAACAGCACCACCGGTGGTACGGCCGCTTTTACTTCGACGATCACATCCTTCAGCCGGCGCTCGAATTCGCCGCGCATGCCGGCACCGGCCTGCAGCAGGCCGAGGTCGAGCGCGCGCACCGACACGCCTTTCAGCGCCGGGGGAACCTCGCCCGCGACCACGCGCTGCGCAAAACCTTCGACGACAGCGGTCTTGCCGACGCCGGCTTCGCCGGTGAGGATAGGGTTGTTCTGGCGGCGCCGCATCAGCACTTCGATCACCTGGCGGATTTCTTCGTCGCGACCGACCACGGGGTCGAGCGTGCCGCTGGCCGCTTGTGCGGTGAGGTCGATGGTGTACTGGTCAAGCGCCGGCGTCTTCGCGCGCTGGCCATTGGCCGTAGCGCCAGCTGCCGGGTGGCCCGGCTGTGCGGCCGGCGGCGTGGCGCCGGGCAGCGCGCGCAGCTCGCTGCGCAAGGTTTCGCGCGGAATCTGCAGCAGGCTGGGCGCCGACTCCAGCAACAGGCCACGCATGGCGCCTGACTCCAGCGCTGCGAGCAGCACGCAGCCGGCACTGATCTGGCTGTCGCCCAGCTGCATTGACGCGATCACCCATGCCTGTTCCAGTAACGTCGGCAAGTGCTCGGACAGCACTGGCGTGCGGCCGTTGCCGCGCTTGAGCCGGTCGAGTGCCTGCTGCAGCTGTTCCTGCGTGCGCGGCAGCGACACTTTGAATTGCGACAGTAGCTGTGCCAGCGAACCCTGCGCATCGCGCAGCAGCTCGGTCAGCAAGTGTTCCGGATCGACGCTGAAGTGCGTCTGTTGCGCGCACAGCTCGGCGGCGCGCTCCATCGCGGCGCGCGTCTCGCCATCAAGGCGCAGGATCAGGGTGCGAAGTTCAGTGCTCATAGCCCGTGCATTCGAAAGAGAAGCGGGCCGGCAACGGGGTGTTGCGGTCCGCGCCTGCATTGTCGCTGATGCCATCGCCCATCCACGCATTCCAGCCCAGGCGCGGCGCCGCGGGCGACGACAGGCCTCCGCTGACCAGCGTGTCGGCCGCCGGCGTAAGGGACACTTCGACGCGCAACGCGGACGGAATGAAGCCGCGCACCGCAGCCTTGAAATCGTCATGGGCTTCGCCGCCGGGCAGCAGCGCAAGCACGCGGGCCATCGGCTGGCCGTCGGCGTGCAGCCGTATCGCAGCCGCCTGGTCCCATACGCGACGGCCGAGGAAGGCGCTGCGTCCCAGTTCGGGCGCGGCGTGACCTTGGCCAAGCGCGGTCAGTTCGTCGTCTTCCAGCCGCTGCCAGCCACCGATGAACTGCTCGCCACGGAAAGGCATCGCGTAGCGGTCGGTCAGCATCGCGCACAGCGATGCCATCGAGCGCGGCGCGCCGCCCAGCAGGCCGGCATGACGCAGCCAGGGGGCGTGCTTGGGGCGCGCGGCGAGGTTCAGCCCGCACAGCTGGTCGGTGGCGCGGGCCACGGTCGAGGCCTGCGGCGACGCATGACCGAGGCCGAGGCGGCGCCGCTTGCGGCTCAGGTAAAACAGCGACAGCAGGCGGTGGTGCAGGATGTCGAGGAAATCGGCGGTCGCGAAGTCCTTCGCCGCATTGCGCTCGATGACCAGTTCGGTGAAGGCGGACGGCAGCGGTCCGGCCTGCCCGAGCAGCGACAGCACCGGCGTCGACAGCGTATAGGCTTCGCCGGTGGCCGCGCCGCGCCGTACGCCCTTGACGTCGCTTGCCTCAAAGCCGAACGAGACATGGCTGGACAGGCGCACCGCCTCGGTGGCGCCGTTGCCGAGGCCGCTGCTGCTGGCATCGGACTCGCCAATTGCCGCATGGCCGTCGGCCATGCCGTCGCGTTCGAGCAGGCTGATGGCCTGGAACAGATCGAAGCCCTGCGGCTGGTCCAGCAGGCGGCCGATCAGGTCCTGGTCGAGGTCACGCGCGGCCATTTACACGAGCTCCTGTGCGCCGGTCATCGGCTTCCACTGCACCAGGCATTCGTCGCCGCGCCAGACGCCGAGCTCGACGAAGGAATTCACCGTCGTGTACAGAGCAAAGAATTGCGCGAGCACGGCCGAAAACAGCACGGCCGATGCGCCGACATAGGCTTCCGGGTCCATTTCCAGCCGCAGGCCGGTGCCACGGCAATGGCCGCGCCAGGCATCGACGCCGATCTGGCGAGTGACGGGGCGCGCTGCGATGCCGCTGATGCCGCGGATCTGTTCGAGGTCGCGGTGCTGGTCGGATGCGAACAGCGCCAGCATTTCACGCAAGCGGTCGCGGCCGGTATCGCCATTGACCAGCGAATGATGGTTCAGCGTCAGCAACGAGGAAAGCCGCCACACGGTCTCGTTGCCGAGCGGCGGGTTGCGCTGGCGCGAGGGCTCGACCAGGCAGCGAATTTCCAGTCCGTTCGAGATGCCTTCGCCCTTGATGCGGGTCTGCGGCGTCACTTGCTCGGCCAGGCCGCGGTTGGTGCACAGCGTGCGCGCATAGACGATGGGCGACGACGGCGCACGGCGCGTATTGCGTTGATCGACGAAGGACAGGAACAGGTCGGTGCCGGTGATGTCGCGGCGCAGGCTGCGCTCGCGGCGCGCGGCCCAGAACACGCCGTCGTGGCGGTCGTTGACGTGGTCCAGCGACGAGAATTTCGGAATCGGCAGCGGACGATCCGAGCCCGGGTCCGAAGCCGTGACTTGCTCGATGCTGTGGATCTCGGTGAAGGCTTCACGCGCGCGGTCGCCCACCAGCAGCACTTCATGCTGCGTGTGGTCGATCTGCACCGGCTCCGAGGTACGTGGGAACAGGTTCACCGCCACCGTGCAGCCGAGGCGGAAGTGGGCGGCCGACAGGTTACGCAGCGCACGGGGCACGCCGCCCACGTCGAGCCGCAGCGTGAAGGCCGTGCCGGACAGCCGCAGTGCGCGCACGCCGGTGATGTCGAAGAAATGGAACTTGGCGGGGAAAGCAAAGTATTCCTGCAGCAGCCCGAACGCCGGATGCGCGCCCGGCGCTTGCGGCAGCACCGCGTGCGCGGCGTCGAAACCGACGCGGCGGCAGGCGCTGGCGGGCAGGCGCGCAATGACTGGCTTGCCTGATGCAGCCGAGGCACCTGAGGCAGCGGCGCGGCCGCCGCCTTCCGATTCGACGTACAGGCTGCGCAGGCGCACGGCCAGGCATTCGTACAGCGCGCCGACCACGCCCCAGTCGCCCGACAGGTGCAGGCGCAGCGTGTCCAGTTCGAGCTCGGACAGGTCGATGCCGCCGGTGGTGGCGATGCGCAAGGCAATGCGGCCTTCGTCGTCGAGCTGCGCGTCGATGACCTCCAGCGGCCACAGCGTGATGTCCCAGGCGGTGCGGAAGCGCACTTCCTCGCCGCTGTCGGCGTCGGCCACCAGCGCGGTGTGGCGCGGCACCGTCAGGCCCGCGGTCACCTTGCCCTGCGCGTCGTTGAGCGCCATTTGCACCACCGTCATCGACGGCACCGGCGCCAGCATCGAAGGGCAGAGGTTTTCCAGCAGCGCGGTCGCTACCTGCGGAAAATCGGCATCGATGTCGCGGCGCAGGCGCGCGGACAGGAAGGCCACAGATTCGATCAGGCGCTCGGTGTGCGGGTCTTGGGATTCGCCGCCGTGCAGGTCGAGGCGGCCGCCGACCTTGGGATAGCGGTGCGAGAAGTCGCGCCCCTGCTCGCGCAGCCAGGCCAGCTCGCGCAGATAGTAGTCGAGCAGCTCGTTGTCGGAGGCGCGGCCGTCCATCAGGCGGGCTCCGTGATGCTGGCCGGGGCGGGCGTCAGGTATTCGCCCGTAGTGAGCTTGAAGTGGATGCGGCGCACGGTATTGGCGACCTGCAGCGATGCATCGATGCAGAAGAGGGCGATGGTCTTTCCGGTCGCGCCTTCCACGAGGCTGACGGCGACATCGGACAGGCGCGGCTCGAAAGCCTCGATCGCGCGCCGGATGGCGGCGGCCACGCGGCGGCGGTCAGCCTCGCTCTGCGCGGAATGCGCGCCGTAGTCGGGAATGCCGTAGTCGAGCACCGTCAGCGCGGCCTCGTCGAACGCAGACAGGGGAACCGGCGAGCGCGAGTTCAGCAAGCGCTGCAGCTCGCGCACCACCGAGGCCTCGACACCGTCGACATCCAGCACCTGTTCCGTGCCGTGTGCGGCGTCGAAGCGCTGGTCGAGCTTGTCGAACAGCGGGATGGGCCCACCGGGTATGAGGCGCGACATCGCAGTTCACCTTACGGCCAGCCTGGCATCGCGCCCGGCGATCAGGCGGCGACGTTTGCGGTGAGGTCCCAGCCGAAGTCGGTCTTGCCACCAGCAGTGCCGTCCATCTTCTGTGCGGTGTATTCCATCTTCACTTTGGTGAAGTTGATGGTGAAAGTGTCCATCGGGGACTGGCCTTCGCCATAGCCACCGGTCGAGATCTGCGAAATGATCGGCTCCGACAAGGTGATGGTGAGCACCGATGCATAGGCGCCATCGGACACGCGGCCGACTTGCAGCTTGGCTTCGGACAGGCTGGTGCCCTTCGCGCAGTTTGCGTACAGCACCGGGGTCGATGCATCGACCATCTTGGTGAAGGACATTTCCTGGAAACGGGCACGGCCGGTCGTACGCTTGACGTTGGCCACGTTCATGTCCAGCGGAAGGTCGACCGCAAAATTCCAGGTGGCGATCATCATCGCATCGGCGTCAGGGCCGGTGAGCAGGTTTTCGCCTTTGACGTTCTTCAGCGTCAGCGTGTAGATGTCGCCGGAGACCGGCGAGGACGACAGTTCATTGTTGAACGTGTTCGTCCGTGGCATGTTGGGAATGTTCACTGTAGTCACCTTGGGTCACTCCGCAGAGTTGTCTCGGATAAGCTGGTCGTAGATTCGCGATTCAGTCGGCGTTCAGGCTGTCATGCCCTCACGCTCAGGCCGCAGGCGCCGGCAGTTCGGCCACCATGCGGATCGATGCGGTCAGCTCTTCCATCTGGAAGTGCGGACGGACGAACACGACTGCCGAATAGGCGCCCGGTTTGCCGGCCACTTCGCTGACGTCGATGCGGGCCGAGGCCAGCGGCAGGCGTGCCTTGGTTTCCTGCGGCGCGGCCTCGTCGAGGCAGACGTAATCGGCGATCCATGCGTTCAGGTAGTTCTGCAGCGTCGAACGGGTCTGGAAGCTGCCGATCTTGTCACGCACGATCACCTTCACATAGTGCGCGAAGCGCGATGCGGCCAGCATGTAGGGCAGGCGTGCCGACAGCTGCGCGTTGGCATTCGCGTTGTCCTTGTTGTAGACCTTGGGCTTGTTGACCGTCTGGCCACCGAAGAAGGCAGCGAAGTTCGAACCCTTGGAGTTGACGACGGCGATGAAGCCGAGATCGTTGAGTTCCTTTTCGCGGCGGTCCGTGATCAGCACTTCGGTCGGGCACTTGAGCGCGATGTCGCCTTCGTCGGTCTTGAAGGTGTGGGCGGTCATGCCCTCGACCTTGCCACCGCCTTCGACGCCGCGGATCGCGGTCGTCCAGCCGTGCTTGGCGAAAGCTCCGGTGATGCGCAGCCCGAGCTGGTAGCCGGCGTTGGCCCACAGGTACTTGTCATGCTCCTTGCCGTCGACGTCTTCCTCGAACGCGAACTGCTCGACCGGCACGTTCTTGGCGCCGTAGGGCAGGCGGGCCAGATAGCGCGGCAGGGTCAGCGCGACATAGCGCGAGTCCTCGCCTTCGCGGAAGGATTTCCAGGCCACCAGTTCGGCGCTGTCGAAGATCTTCGACAGGTCGCGCGGGCCACCCAGTTCGGTGAAGCTCTTCATGTCAAACAATGCGGGCGCGGCAGCGGCGATGAACGGCGCATGCGCGGCAGCGGCGACTTTCGAGATGCGTTCCAGCAGGGCCACATCCTGCGGGTGACGGCCGAAGTAGTAATCGCCGATCAGCACCGAATACGGGTTGCCGCCGAAGGTGCCGTACTCTTCTTCGTACACTTTCTTGAACAGCACGCTGACGTCGTAGTCGACCGCAGTCTCGAGATCGTTCAGCAGTTCTTTCTTGCTGACGCTCATCAGGCGGATCTTCAGGCGCGAGCTGGTCTCGGTGCCGAACACGAACTCATGCAGGCCGCGCCAGGAACCTTCCAGGGCCTGGAACTCCGGGTGGTGCATGATCGCATTCACCTGCCTGGTCAGCAGGTCGTCGATTTCGGCGATGCGCTCGTTGATCATTGCGACCATGCCCTTGTCCGGGCTGAACTTCATGTCCTGGTCGAGGATCTGCGCAGCGAACTGGCCGATCAGTTTTTTCGCGTACGGCTCCTGCGACGGCTCATTGGCCATCTTGCCGTTCAGGACGATCTGGTCGAGCAGGCTGCCGGAGACGGAAGCGCCGGAGCCGGAAGCGGAGGATTTCGTATCTGCCATGTCAGTACCTGTGAGTGTCAGGGGGCGGAGTGAAGCTGGGATCCGTCAGGGGTCATTCGGCGGCCGGAGCGTCGTCGGCCTTCTTGTCGTCTTTTTTCTCGGCCTCGGCCTTCTTGTCGCCCGCGGCGGCAGCCGGCGCAGCGGCATCGGCCGTGGCGGCACGGATTTCCTTGAGGCCGTCAGTGTTTTTCACGACGTTGGCAAGCAGGCCGTCGAGGTCGTCGTTGCCGTCCAGCTTGGCCAGCAGGTCGCGCAGCTCGAGGCGGGCCTGCAGCAGCTTTTGCAGGCGCGGCACCTGTTGCACGATGGCTTCCGGATGGAAGTCGGCGAACTTCTTGAAATTCAGCTCGACCTTCAGGTTGCCGTCGCCCTTCATCGTGTCCGGCACGCTCATGTCGAGGCGCGGTGCGATCTTGGCCATGATCTCGTCGAAGTTGTCGCGGTCGATCTCGACGAAGCGGCGATCCTTCATCTTCGGCGGTGCCGAGGCAGGCTTGCCCGCGAGGTCGGCCAGCACGCCAACCACCAGCGGCAGCTCGCGCTTCTCGTCAGCGTTGCCGATCTCGACGTCATTAGTGATCTGGCCGCGTGACGGGCGATTGCGCCCCATCCATTTCTGCAAGCTCTCAGCCATGGCTCGATACCTCCCGTAAGCGTCTTGGGTTGCTCAAGACCTGCAGGTGCAGGTCCGCAAATTTAGTTCTTCGTGGCAATACTAATCATACTTTAGTATGAGTGCAAGCAAAAAACTGTACTGATAGAAACTTTTTTTATAGCGAGTCGCTTAGTACAACTATTCAGTGAAGCTATTCAGCGCAGCTTGTTCAGCAGCTTGTCTGCCATCACGGCGGCCAGGCGGCTGCGCATGCGGGTCAGCGACAACCGTTCCTGTTCGACGCGGGCGGCATCCTGGATCTGGTCGATCAACCGGGTTTTGGCCTTGTCGATCGAGTGCTGGGTCATCTGCAGCTCGGCGCGCAGCTGCTCGCGGCGATCGATCTTTTCCGACAGGTCGCGCAGCGAATCGGTGATGTTGTGCCAGGGGCTGGCGCCGCCGTCGGCTGCACCTTCATAGAGCTGGGAGAACAGCAGGTTCAGGTTGTCGCCCAGCTCGGCCAGCGATTCTGCCGAGTGGGAATGACCATGTTCGGAGGCGATCGACGAGATGGCGCGATCGACCAGCAGGTTGGTCTCGGCGACGCGGCGCGCAAGGTCGCCGAAGCCCGGCGGCAGGCGGCCGGGCAGTTCATCTTCGCCGATGCCGGCGTCATGGTCGAGGCGCGAACTGCTGGGCGTGGCCGCGCGCGGCGAGGGTATCGAACCCTGGGGGGCGGATGCCGGTCCATGGAAGGCGCGGCCAAAGGGATTGCCCGCCACGCGGCTCGCGTGCAGGCCGTCGGACGGCTCGCCCTGCCATGGGTCGCTGTGCGATCCAAACGGCTGTTGCGGTGGCTGCGGCGGCTTCTGCATGGGATTGATTGCTCCTTTGGCTACACCCTCGTATCACACTAAAGTATAATACACGGTGTATCTTCAAAGAAACATCCCGATTCCACATTTTTCTTCGGGCACATGCGGGCATGTGCTCGTGGAGGCCTGAGCTTGCTAGAAATTGCAGGTATGTCGATGCTGCGCGGCGGCCTGCCGCCACTGGTGGTCGGCTGGCCGGTTGCATGGACATATGCCGCCGCAGCCGGCGGCCTGCTGCTGTGCGCGCTGCTGCTCGGGTGGTGGCTGCGCCGTCACCATCGCGAACGGCAAGCCCGCGTGCGCATCGACGAACTGTTGCGCGAACTTGCGCAGCGCCGCGCTGAACTGCGTGAGATTGAAGCCGAGCGCTCGCGCTTTCTCGCCGCCTTCAGCCATGACATGAAGCAGCCCATGCAGGCGATCAATCTTTATCTGGGCAGCATGGAAGGCAGCCTGTCCCGTGCGCAGCTCGACGATGTCGAACGAGCGCGTACCAATGAAAGCCTGCTGCGCCTGAAGCAGGGCGTGGCTTACATGAATGACGTGTTCGACAGCATGCTCGACGTCAGCCGTCTGGATAGCGGCGCACTCGAAGTCAACAATGAACGGGTACATGCGCTGACCTTCTGCGAGCGCATTCTTCACCAGCACCAGCGCATGGCCGACGACCTCGGGCTGCGCCTCGAGCTGCGCGCCGGCGGCATGGATGACGTCCTGCTTCAGACTGACCCGCGGCTGCTTGAACGCATCCTGCGCAACCTCGTCAGCAATGCGATGCGCTATACGAAGGAGGGCGGCGTGCGGCTGCGCATCGCGCGCCGCGGCCATCGCTGCCGCATCGCCGTCGTTGACAGCGGCGCCGGCATTGCCGCCACCATGCGCAAGAAGATCTTCGACGAATTCACGCGCGGCGATGCGGCGTCGATGGCAACGCAAGGCATCGGTCTGGGATTGTCGATCGCTCGCCGTCTTGCCGGCCGCATCGGGGCGCGCATCCTGCTGCGCAGCCATGTCGGCATTGGTTCGGTGTTCGCGATTGAATTGCCGATGTCGATGGCCCCGTTGTCGGACGCCGACCGCGCGGCGATGCGCGATGCGCGCATCTTGCAGGAACTGTTGTCGCAGGTGGTTGTCGAGGCGCCCGTGCACACGCTGATGGTATGCATCGACGGTGATCCGGATGTCGGCAATGCCTTGCGCCTTCTGGCGCCGGGACTGGGCGTGGACGTGCTGACGGCAGTTTCAAGCACTGACGCGATACAGCAGCTGGCCGCTGCCAGCCGCGTGCCGGGCCTGTTGCTGGTCGATGCACAGCTGCCGGCGGAACCGGCGGCGCAAGCGATCGTGCGCATCAACGATGAATTCAATGCCGAGCTGCCGGTGATCCTGTGCAGCGACGAGCAGTCACTGGCCGGCGTCGATCGGCTGGCCGGCTCGCGCGTGACGCCGCTGCGGCGGCCATTCAGTGCAGAGACTTTGCGCGAGGCGATCAACCGCTCGCTGTCAGCCCTTCGATAAAAGTATGGGAAGTATTGTCAGTGATTGTTGACGAACAGCCCGAGCTTCTGGGCGACCAGCACCGCCTGGGTGCGGCTGGCCACGTGCAGCTCGCGGAAGATGCCGCCCACATGTGACTTGGCGGTGATCTCGGAAATGCCGAGGCTGTCGGCAATCTCGCGATTGCTCTTGCCTTCGCAGATCATGGACAGCACCTGTACCTGCCGGTCCGTCAGCGAGATGCGATTCAGCGACGAACTGTCGGCCAGTCCGCGTGCCGACAGCCAGGTGCCTTTGAGCATCGTGCCGTCAAGGGCTTGCGCGACGATGGTCACGGTATCGTCGATAGGCGCGGCCTTGCTGATGAAGGCCGATGCGCCAGCACCGAAACAGGCGCCGACTTGCAGTTCATCGTCATTGCCGGACACCGTGATGGCGCGCACCGACGGCCCCAGGTCGAGCAGGCAGCGGATGGCTTCGAGCCCGCTCATGCCTGGCAGGCCGAGGTCGATCAAGACCCACCAAGGATAGTCTTTCTTCTTTTTCAGCTCGACCTTCAGCAGTGCGATGGCGGACTCGGCGTCGCCCGCCGTTTCAAGCCTGAGCCTGGGGAAGCGCGCGCGCAATGCATCTGCCAGCGCGGCGCGGATCATCGGATGATCATCAACGATCAACAGGGAAGGTGCGGTATTCATCAACGGCGATTGTAGCGGACTCTTGCGTCCGGTTCGCGCGTGGCAGGTCTCAATGCAGCGTGGCGAGTGCGGCCATCAGCGCGGCCAGCACCAGCGACACGGTCAGAGCGATGACGATCGGCGAGCCGCGCCGCTGGTCGTGGGGTTCCGGTGGCAGCTCGGTGCTTTTCAGCGTGGCCAGCACGTCGAGGCCTGCGACAGGCAAGTGCTCCCATGCATCGCGAGCCAGGCGGTCTCCCGGCTGCTGACGCACGATGCGTCGCGGTGCCACCGGCGGCGTATCGAATTGCAGGAAATGGTCGGTCGCCAATCCCATCGCCACGGCGATGCGGCGCGCGCAGTCGATGCGGTGCTCCTCGTCGACGAAGGCGGCCGAGCTGCCTTCTTCGATCGCTTGCACCTGGGCGTCGGTCAGGCCGGCCAGCATCGCCAGCACGGTGGTCGACAGCTTGTGTTCGCGGCGCGTGCGCTCGATCTCCTTGCCCAGCACGCTGGCCTGCTGTGCATTGCTCATCGGCGGCCCTCCGGCGGACTGGCGCAAGGTGCGCCTGCACGTGCCTGTTGCGCATCGTCGACCAGGCGCAATTCGACCCTGTAAAACAGCTGGCGGTCTGGCGTCTGCAATTTGTGCAGCGTCACCGACAGCCCGCCGCCATCACGCATGCGCAGCCAGCCGCGCGCTTCGCTGGCGCTGGCGAGGCTGTTTTCGAGGTGGCTGATTTCGGCGTCGCTGTTCGACAGTATCCGCAGCTTGTCCCAGAACAGGCCGGAGGCGGCATAGCGATCGACCGGGTCGAGCAAGCGGAACCAGCCATCGGCCATGGCCGCGATCGCGCAATGATGGTCAAGCAGCCCGGTCGCCTCATGCGGCGCATCGTCGCGCGAATCAACCAGCAGGGCGCGCAACATCGCGAAGTCGAAAGGTAAGGCCTCGAGCTGCATCAGGTGGTAGGACTGGCCGTCGCAGTCGACGCCGGTCATGCGAATTTGCACCAGCTCGGCCTGATGGTCGGCACGCTCGAACAGGGCGCGCACCTGCTGGTGGCCGGTAGGCTGCACGGCGATGAACAAATCTTCCAGCGTGCGCCCCGTGGTGTCCGGATAAGCGAGCAGGCGCCGCGCGTCGGCATTGGCGAACAGGATGCGACCTGCGGCATCGGTGACCAGTGCCTTGCCGGGCAGCTGGTAAAACGCCTGTGTAACCACGCGCAGGTCGTTGACGGAGACGTTGGCTTGCATGACCAGCTGGCGTGACACCCGATCCATGGCCTCGGCGCGGCGTGCGGCGGACAGCCGCAGCAGTGTGCTGGTCATCAGCACCTTGAGTACCAGCCACGCGATGCCACCGGCGGCCAGCAGATCGGCCTGCGGCGCGCCGGGTTGGCGGGTGGCCGAGACCAACGCCACCATGATCTGCACGATGGCGGCAGCGCTGCACAGCAGGGCCAGCTGTGTTGCCGGACGTCGCACCACGCGTTCCAGTCGCGCCTGGCGCGCGCATTCGGCTGCGGCACCGATATAGGCCGTGCACAGCAAGACCGCAGCGGCGAGCGGTGCATTGACGCCACCGATGCGCGCTGGCATCAGCTGCACGACGATGGCCAATGCTGCCGAGGCCAACAGAACCATGGGTACGAAGCCCTTGCCGCCCGGCGTACGAGTGGCACTTGCGGCGGCAATGCCGCTGGCCGCGACCAGATCGAAGGCGAGGAAGGGCGTCAGGTCGCCCGCGAGCCGGTAGGCGTCCGCCAGACACCAGGCGAGCGGGTGCCCAAGTCCGGCAAGCATCGCCAGCCAGCCGTAACGTTCGGACGTACTTGCGCCAGCCGCCGGCCGGCGCGACAGGTCCAGCGCGCCCAGCCCGAGGCTGATGAGGAGGAAGACGAGGATGGCTGCGCTGTCGAGGATCATCGTGACTCATCCTCGCGCCCATCATGGTCAGCATATGTACTGCGATGGACGGCCTCGTGAGCGTCGATGCCGCGGATGTCTTCCGGCGCCAGCGGGGCCGGCTGCACACCTTCTTCCAGCGGTGTGACCGCATGGGTGCGTGCGTAATCCTGATGCGGTTCACCGGCCAGTTCAACCTTGCCGCTGCGCGTCAGTACATGGGCTGAAGCCGCGCGTGCACTGTTGCCGGGGAGCGCAAGCCAGCCTGACGGCGGCTGGGGCAGGAATGCCGGCAGCATCGCCGTCAGGGCGACGAGTGAAGTGGCGATGCCGGCCGCAGCGACCCAGCGCCCGGCAGGGCCTGTGCGGCGCGGCGTCCTGGCGCTTGCGACTCCGAGCGTGCGCGCAGCGAATCGATGGATCGTGGACGCCGCGTGCATTCGATGATGCGTGCCGTGCTTCGCAGCGGATGGCGCAGCAGCCCTGCTGTCGTCATCGAGGTCCCAGCGTGCGACTTCATGGCCGAGCGCCGCGATGCGGCTGTCGCAGTCCCCCTGGCGCGATTCGTTGAACAACGCCACCAGCCGCAGCCCGTTGTTGCGGATGCCGGCCGTGATGCGCAGCAGCTGGCGGAATTCGTGCTCCGGCAAAGCCTGGGCATCAGGAACGAACAGTACGCAGCCGGTCTGCCCGGTCGCACCGGCAAGGCCATTGGCGCGTGAGCGCGTCGGACCGGCGATGCCGGACAGCGCAGCATCGAAGCGATGCAGCATCAGGTCGACCACCAGTGACTCCAGCCGACGGCTCTGGTAGGCCTCCACCTTCAGGCCGTTGTCCAGTGTCAGCGTGCGTGCCAGCGCACCGGCATAGTCCTGCAGGCGGCGACGGTCGTGCCCGACCATGGCCACATGCAGGCCATCGATCGCGAGGGAATCCCTGACGATGGAGAAATGTTCCCGATCCTGGGCGCGTATCGGTGTCGACATGCGCCTGATTATACTTAAGTATCAGTCAAAGCCGGGAGCCAATCCGGCGTCCGGACACCAGAATTACGGCATCCGGCAGGCTGGGGCGGCCTTTTCTTTTCGGATTGGCAAGATCAGAAGCTCACCATCCCTGTCAGCCAGATCTTGTCGGTATCGCGCTTGCGGGCGCCGCCGTACGGGTCGCCTTCGCGGAAGCGCGCATATTCCAGCTTGGCCATCCACTGGCCGCGGGTCCAGCTGGCCGACAGGTCCAGCTCCTGACCGTAGTCCTTGCCGGTGCCGCCGGTTGCCAGTGCGAACGCGCGATCGGACTGGAACCAATGGAATTCGCCCAGCAGCGTGAACTCACCTCGCTTGCTGCCGACGGTGACGAAGGTGTCGCGGATGCCTTCGGTCGGCGTGGTCAGGAATTGGTCGGCCCAGCCCTGGAACAGGTGGTTGGTGCCCAGCGGCGTCTGGAAGGCCTTGCTGCCATTCGAAGCCAGCACTTCCTGGTCAAGTCGTGCAAACCAGTTGCCGTACTGTCCCCCGGCGCCGAGGCGTGCATAGTGATTATCGATGCTGCCGGCGCCGTCAGCATAAGGCGTCTGCTTTGCATATTCCGCGGTGTACAGCAGCTTCCAATCATTCGACAGCGGCCGCGTGCCGTCCAGCCGCAGGCCCAGAGTCTGGGTTGACGATGCCGCGAGGGCAGATGCATTCCAGTCAATGAAATAGCCGTAGCCCACCAGGTTCTCGGTCGGCGATAGCGCATGGCGCGCATTGACGATGCTGATGTTCGCGTCTTGCCGGAGCGTGGTGACCTGCATGACCTTGTTGAACTGCGCGGCGAACAGGGTGGTGTCGGGCAGCAGGCCTTTGTTTTCGACGGACACGCCATCAAACACCTGCATCACCTGGCGGAACTCCACGTTGCCGATGAAGCGCACGTTGTCCAGCTTTACTGACTGGCGGCCGGCACGCAGGCGCGTGCCTTCGAGACCGGTCCAGTCGAGGTAGAGCTGGTTGACGCTGCTATGGTCCGGGTCGACCACGCGCGGGTAATTCGACTTGCCGGACTGGGCAACACCGTTATTGAAATTATCGTAGGCATCGTTCAGCACGGCCACGTTGATCAGCTGCGCGCCGATCGCGACACCATGCAGCGGACGCGTCTGCCAGCCGAGCAGTGTGCGCAGCGTGAGCGCATCGGCATCTTGTTGCTTGCCGGTCTGTGACACGCGTTCATCGCGCAAGCGGAGACTGCTCATCGATTGGCCGCCGGTGATCGCATCGGCGAACGTGGTGTAGTCACCATGATGGCCAGCGTCGGCGGGCAATGGGTCAGCGCGGGAATCAGTATGGGGAACGGCGGCGCAGGCGAACGCCACGGCGCCAAGCAGGGCAGTGAATTTCAATCGTGTACTCCGTCATTGGATCAGCAGGAGCCGTGCTCCTGTGCGCCACCCTTGGCGCAACTTGCTTGTTGCAAGCGATGTGCCAGCCAGAAATCGCAAAAATCGCGGCCAAGCTGCACTTTGACGGGGCAGCTGGCCAGCGCCTGAAACCGCTTGCACCACGGCAGTGATAGAAGTTCTGATCGATGACCGAATAGAGGGATATACTTCTAATTGTCAAAAATCAATTATTTGCCTTCCGCTGCAGGATGACGCCTGTCGAATTACTGCTGGACCAGCTGCCCCTGGCCGATGCCCAACGTTGGCATGACGAAGGCCTAAATTGCCGATTGGCAATTAACAGCGGCCCCGAGCGCTACGCGCGCGCCCATCGATTGTTCACCTTCGCTGCGCTGCTGGGCAATTCCGCGGCCAAATACCAATTGGGCGTCATGAACCTGCGCGGCGAAGGCCGGCCCAAGGACAAACTGCGTGCGCTGATGTGGTTCAAACTGGCGCTCGCGCGCGACGAGCCTCGCGCCTCCGGCAACTTGTCCATGGTGGCGGAAAACTTGTCCCGGGCGGAAATCAAAAGCGGCTACCGGATGGCGGATGACTTCGCCCGCGCGGAAGCTGCGTTCCTGCGGGTACATCGGATCCAAACGGACGATGCCGTTGTCGACATGGCCGAATTGCTGATTCATGGCGTGGGCATCGACCCTGATCCGGAACTGGCGGTGGCTTGGCTCAAGCGTGGCATTGCCAATCGACATCCCGGGGCGCAATGGCTGGTCGGTCTGGCTCATGTGAACGGGCACGGGGCCAATCAGCATGTCGAAGAGGGCATGCGCTTGCTGCAATTGTCGGCCGACAGTGGCTACGCCAAAGCGCAATACGATCTCGCAGAGTTGCTGGTAAAGCAGCCCGGTGCCGCGAACCAGGCGCGTGCCGTCCAGCTGTTGACGGCCGCCGCACGGCAGCAGCACCTGCCGGCGATGTACCGGCTTGGCATGCTGTACCGCAGTGGCGAAGTGAAAGATGCCGCGCCTGCCGCGCGTGGAGCGACACGCCATGCGCCATATCTGGGCCAGGCGCTCGAGTGGCTGACGCTCGCGGCCGAACGCGGCCACGTGGAAGCGCAATACGAACTCGGGCAAATGCACGCCCAGGGGTTGGGCACGCGACAGGATTTCGAACAGGCGTTGCAGAATTACCTGAAGGCGGCGGCCCAAGGCCATGCAAAAGCACAGTACAACCTCGGCTTCCTGCATTCGCACGGGCAGGGCGTTGAACAGGACTATGCGAAAGCTTATGAGTGGTATGCGATCAGCGAAGCCAGTGGCTACGCGATTGCGAAGCAAAACGTGGAATATATCGCCACGAAACTGAAGCCGGAAGAATTGGAGCTGGCGAAATGGCGCGCGGACAGTTACCAGTACCGACAAGACGTCGAGGCTTGATCGCCTGCTGATCTCGCGCAAATTCGGTCAATGGACTGAGCATTCGCAAGTCGTCCCACCAAGTGGTTCTGTAACCGGCCAAATTCTAGGAAGATTCCCCGCACCCTGCTAGTCTGAATTCAGATGTCCGATGCGATAGGCGACCGAATATTCGAATTTGGTTTTCGCATATCTGTCATCAGCGATGCGATGAAACTAACGCCGACGGGCATGTTCAGATCGCAGGCTTGTTGCCTCCCGTGGGATATCAGCAAGCATCTGTGCATCAGCTAACGACCACTGAACGAGAGGAAACAGATGAAAGCACTCGCAAGCCTGTTGGTCATCCTCCTGCTGGCCGCCTGCAGCAACCTGCCGATGAGCCAGTCGTCGCAATCAGGCCAGGTCCAGCATCCGGACGTCTTCCATTCCTACATCGATTGACGGCAGGCGGCATCGCCCTTGTCCGGTCCTGGCTTGACATGGTCAGTACATCCGGCCCGGTCAGGGGCAAGGGTGGCTGGAACTTGCAAGCGTCAGGCATCATGTAGAATCCGAACGGTCGTGCTTAAAAAATAACAGACCGTCGGAGACAGCATGGATTTGAACTATGCGCCGGAAGACCTGGCCTTCCGCGATACGGTACGCAGCTGGTTGAAGGACAAGCTGCCAGCCGACCTGCAGCACAAGGTACTCAATCACCAGCGGCTCAAGCGCGACGATTACGTGCGCTGGCATCGCATCGTGCACATGCAAGGCTGGGTTGCGCCGAATTGGCCGGTCGAGCATGGCGGCACCGGCTGGACCAGGGTGCAGCAGCACCTGTGGGAAGAAGAATGCGCACAGGCGGGCACGCCACCCATCCTGCCGTTCGGCGTCAACATGGTGGCGCCGGTCATCATCGCCTTTGGCAATGAGGCGCAGAAGCGCCACTACCTGCCGCGCATCCTGTCGTGCGAAGACTGGTGGTGTCAGGGCTACTCGGAGCCCGGCTCGGGTTCGGACCTGGCCTCGCTGAAGACGCGCGCCACGCGAGAAGCCGGCGACGGTGATCACTACATCGTCAACGGCCAGAAGACCTGGACCACGCTGGGCCAGCATGCCGACATGATGTTCTGCCTGGTGCGCACCGATCCGGATGCGCGCAAGCAGGAAGGCATTTCTTTCCTGTTGATCGACATGAAGACGCCCGGCATCACAGTGCGTCCCATCATCACGCTCGACGAAGACCACGAGGTCAATGAAGTCTTCTTCGAAAATGTGCGGGTGCCGGTCGCCAACCTCGTCGGTGACGAGAACAAGGGCTGGACCTACGCCAAATACCTGCTCGGGCATGAACGCACGGGCATTGCTGCCGTTGGCCGTTCCAAGCGCGAGCTGGCGTTCGTGAAGCGTCTGGCCGTACGCATGGAAAAGGGCGGCAAGCCGCTGGTTGAAGATGCACTGTTTGCGGCGAAGCTGGCCGCGCTCGAGATCGACCTGATGGCACTCGAAGTGACGGTGCTGCGCGTGATATCGCAGGAAGCGAAGCGCAAGGCGCCCGGGCCCGAAGCATCGATGCTGAAGGTGAAGGGTACCGAGATACAGCAGCGGCTGACTGAGTTGATGGTCGAGGCTGCCGGTCCGGCCGGGCTGGCTTTCGATCCGTCCTATCTCGAGGGCGACGCCGTGCACAGCGCCGGCGGTGACGACGATGCCGCGCCGTTGATGCCGTATTACTTCAACTACCGCAAGACCTCGATCTACGGCGGCTCCAACGAGATCCAGAAAAACATCATCACCCAGATGATCCTCGGGCTGTAAGGGAGCGACCATGGACTTTGAACTCAACCCCGAACAACAGCAACTGGCCGATGCGATCAGGCGCTGGACCGCCAGGGACTACGGCTTCGATACGCGTCAGGCCATCATCGCATCGGACGAAGGCGTTTCAGCGAAGGCGTGGCAGGCGCTGGCCGAACTGGGCGTGCCCGCGTTGCCGGTGCCGTCCGCGCATGAGGGTTTTGACGGCAGCGCCATTGACCAGATGGTCGTGATGCAGGCGCTCGGTCGCGCGCTGGTGGTCGAGCCGGTGCTGGCGACTGCGATGGCGACGCACTGCCTGACACGCGCCGGAGGCCATGGCGACCTGCTATCGCAAGTGGCTGCCGGGGCATTGACGCTGGCCTGCGCATTCGGCGAGCGGCAGGCACGGCATGAATTGTTCAACACGGCGACCACGGCGCGCCGCGACGGCAGCCATTTCCAGATCGATGGCATCAAGACGGCCGTTTTGCATGGCGCGCAGGCCGTACAGCTGATCGTATCGGCGCGCTCGTCCGGCGGCCAGCGCAGCACCGGGGGCATCTCCCTGTTCGTGCTGCCGGCCGATGCGCCGGGCGTCAACATGACTGACATGCGCAGCAATGACGGCATGCGCATTGCCACCATCGAGTTCCGCCAGGTACGCGTGCCGGTGACGGCGTTGCTCGGCAAGGAAGGCGAGGGCTGGCCCTTGCTGGAGGCGACTGCCGACCACGGCATCGCCTTGTTGTGTGCCGAAGCGCTGGGCGCGATGGAAGCCTTGTGCGAGGCCACGCTGGATTACCTGAAGACACGTCAGCAGTTCGGCGTCCCGATCGGCAAGTTCCAGGCGCTGCAGCACCGGATGGCCGAGATGTTCATGCAACTCGAACAGGCGCGCTCGATGGCGATGCTGGTCTCTGTCAAGGATGCCTCTGACGATGCCGACGAGCGCCGTCGCGTCGCTTCTGCAGCCAAGGCACGCGTGGGCGAAGCTATGAAATTCATCGGCCAGCAGGCGGTCCAGCTGCACGGCGGCATGGGTGTCACCAATGAACTGCCGGCCGCGCACCTGTTCAAACGGCTGGCCGGCATCGAACTGATGCTCGGCGATACCGATCATCACCTGATGCGTTTTGCATCGTTGCCGGGCTTTGCGCCGGCCTGAATAGACTGAATATCAAGGAAGTGACATGAAGAAGTTTCACAGCGCCGACGAGCTCGAGGCGGAAGTCGGCAATGAAGTCTCCGTGACCTCGTGGGTGCATGTTGACCAGCCGCGCGTCAATCAGTTTGCGACCGCGACCGATGACCCGCAATGGATCCATGTCGATGTCGAGCGCGCGAAGAAGGAGTCGCCGTTCGGCTGCACAGTCGCGCACGGCTTCCTGACCTTGTCGTTGCTGCCGCGCTTCTTCGAAGAGCAGATCGAATTCCCGTTTGGCACCATGAGCATCAACTACGGGCTCAACAAGGTGCGTTTCCCGGCGCCGATGAAAGTCGGCGGCCGCGCGCGTGGCCGCTTCACGCTGCTGTCCGTCGAACGCCATCCGGATTGCATCCAGAGCACCTGGAAGATGACGGTCGAGCAGGAGGGCAGCGACAAGCCGGTCTGCGTGGCGGAGTCGGTGCTCAGGCGCTATTACTGATCGACGCGCTGTCTGTCAGCATTCGCGTGATTTCGGTGTAAATGGCGGGAAGGTCACACTCGATGGTTTTCCATACGACTTCCACATCCACTTTGTGATACGCATGCGAGATTCTGTTTCGCATCGCATAAATGACCTGCCAGGGTATGGACGGATGCCTGTCCGCATAGTCGGGATGCCGCTTGTTGATGCAATTGGCGGCTTCGCCAATGACTTCGATATTGCATAGTACGGCATCCTGAATCAATGGGTCGCCGAGGAAGCCGATTTCGTCGAGGTCAGCAATGTACTGTTCAATCCGTTCGATGGCTTCTTTCAGGTGCGCGAGGTAGTCGTTCAACCTGGGCGCCCCGTCGGTCATACAGGTATCGCTTCGGCTAATACCGTTTCGCGGAAGGATTTCGGCAACGCGTTCGGTGTCACGACATCGATAGGAACACCGAGCAAGCCTTCAAGGTCGACCTGGATGGACGCAACATCCATCAGCGTTGTGGCAGGCGTAGGGTCGACAACCAGATCGAGATCGCTGCCGTCAACGTCTGTTCCGTGGGCCACCGATCCGAAAACTCGCACGTTGCGCGCGCGATGTCGGCCTACGACACGGCGAATGTCCTCTCGGTGCTGTTCAAGAGCGATCGAGGGCCTCATCATGACACCTGCCTTTCATTGACAACGATGCGGAACCGCCTGCCGGCCGGTTCACGCATCAGATATCAAATTTCCCTGGCTTTCAAGCGTCTGAACGAAGCTTCGGTGCGATTGCAACGGAACTAATTGTCTATCGGACTGTTCGTGCAAATACGAACGCTTTTTAGTGCTTCTGGTACTGCGTCGACCCGAACAGCATTTCTTTCGCCTTGTCATCCAGCAGCGGCTTGCGCAGGTCGGCCAGCACCTGCACACCGCGCTGCACCGCCGGCCGTGCGGCGATCTCGTCATGCCAGCGCTTCGCATGCGGGTAGTCGGCCCAGTCGATGCCCTGGTTCTTCCATGAACGCGTCCAGGGGAAGCAGGCGATGTCGGCGATCGTGTATTCCTCGCCGGCGAGGAAACGGTGCGTGGACAGCTGCTTGTTCATCACGCTGTACAGGCGCTTGGCTTCATTGGTGTAGCGATTGACTGCGTAATCGATCTTCTCCGGCGCATATATGCGGAAATGGTGCGCCTGACCGAGCATGGGGCCGAGGCCGCCCATCTGGAACATCAGCCACTGCAGCACGGTGAACTTCTCGCGATCGGTAGTGCCGAGGAACTTGTTGACCTTGCTGGCGAGGTAAACCAGGATCGCGCCCGACTCGAACAGGGACATCGGCTGGCCATCCGGACCGTCGACATCGACGATGGCAGGGATCTTGTTGTTCGGCGAGATCTCGAGGAATTCCGGCTTGAACTGGTCGCCCTTGCCGATGTCGATGTGATGGACGCGATAGGGCAGCCCGCATTCCTCGAGCATGATGTGAACTTTGTGGCCATTCGGCGTGGCCATCGAATACAGATCGATCATTGTTTTTCTCAAAATGAACAGCGCCGGCATCGCCGGCGCTGACGGATAGAGCGGGTTACGGCGGCATCCTGTCGAATGTGCGGCAGGACGTCGCCATGGTTTGGAAGTTTCGAATTACGAGCGCGTCACCGGCAGGTCCAGCGACTCACCCGGCAGGCTGACATATTTTGCCAGCTCCAGCTTGGCGATCGCGTTGCGGTGCACTTCGTCGGGGCCATCCGCCAGCCGCAACGTGCGGTTGTGTGCCCACAGCTGCGCAAGCGGGAAGTCATCCGACACGCCGCCACCGCCATGCGCCTGGATTGCCCAGTCGATCACTTGTTGCGCCATCACCGGGGCCAGCACCTTGATCATCGCGATCTCGCTCTTGGCGACCTTGTTGCCGACGGTATCCATCATGTAGGCCGCCTTCAGTACCAGCAGGCGGGCGCTGTCGATCATGATGCGTGATTCGGCAATGCGCTCGCGCCAGACCCCTTGTTCGGAAATCTTGCGGCCGAAGGCCACACGCGAATCAATGCGACGGCACATCAGCTCCAGCGCACGCTCGGCAGTGCCAATGGCGCGCATGCAATGATGAATGCGACCCGGGCCAAGGCGACCCTGTGCGATCTCGAAACCGCGTCCTTCGCCGAGCAACATGTTGGAAGCCGGCACGCGCACGTTGTCGAAGATGACTTCGCAATGACCATGCGGCGCATCGTCGTAACCGAATACGGACAGCGGGCGTACGACGCTCACGCCCGGTGTATCGGCCGGCACCAGGATCATCGACTGTTGCGAGTGGCGCGGGCCTTCCGGATCAGTCTTGCCCATCACGATGTAGATCTTGCAGCGCGGATCGCCGGCGCCCGAGGTCCACCATTTGTGGCCGTTGATCACGTACTCGTCGCCAACGCGCTCGATGCGGGTGCTGATGTTGGTCGCGTCCGACGAAGCCACTTCTGGCTCCGTCATCGCAAACGCCGAGCGGATCTCGCCGCGCAGCAGTGGCTCCAGCCACGCGTGCTTTTGCGCTTCGCTGCCGTAGCGCTCGATGGTCTCCATGTTGCCGGTATCGGGGGCCGAGCAGTTGAACACTTCCGGCGCCCACGGGATGCGACCCATGATCTCGCACAGCGGCGCGTAGTCGAGATTGGACAGGCCCTCGGGGGCGCGCTCGGACTGGGGCAGGAACAGGTTCCACAGTCCCTGCTGGCGCGCGATCGGCTTCAGGTCTTCGATGATCTTCGTCGGCAGCCAGCGGTTGCCCTTGTCGCGACCGTTGCGATCGACTTCGTCCTTGTACGCGCGCTCGTTCGGATAGATGTAGTCATCCATGAACTTCAGCAATTTCTCGCGCAACGCTTCGCAGCGAGGGGAGTAGGCAAAATCCATCGTGGGTCTCCTTCGTCGTGGTTCTTGTTATCGAATCAAAGCGGAATCAACATCGTCTGTGATCTTGCCCTGCAGCGCGCGACCCCCGCGGCGTTGCCTGGGAATCCGGCCGCGAAGTCGCAGCCCCGGAGGGCTTAAGGCGGTGCCTGCCATCCTCCGGTTGCAATGGGCGCCGGCGATCAGCCGGCGGCGCCCGACGCGTAGGCCCAGCCCATCTCCGCCATCGGTCGTGCAGCCTGCCCGTTGCGCAGGGCCTGCTCGCTGGCAGCCGTACCATCCTGATATCGTTTCATGATGCCTTGCAGGATGCCTGCCATGCGGAACATGTTGTAAGCCAGGTAGAAGCGGAAGTCTTCCTTGTTGACGGCAATGCCGGTGCGTGCCGAGTATTTGGCGATGTAGTCGTCTTCGAGCGGAATGCCGAGCGCCTTCAGGTCCATGCCGCCGATGCCGCGGAACAGGCCCGGCGTGATGTGCCAGCTCATGCAGTGGTACGAGAAGTCGGCCAGCGGATGACCCAGCGTCGACAATTCCCAGTCCAGCACGGCCAGGATCTTCGGTTCGGTCGGATGGAAGATCATGTTGTCCATCCTGAAGTCGCCGTGCACGATCGAGGTCAGCTCGCCGGCCGGGATGTGCTGCGGCAGCCATTCGATCAGGCTATCCATTGCGGGGATGTGCTCGGTTTCGGCTGCCTTGTACTGCTTGCTCCAGCGGTCGATCTGGCGCGCAAAATAATTGCCGGGCTTGCCGTAGTCGCCGAGGCCGATGGCCTGGTAGTCCAGCGTGTGCAGCAGCGAGATCACGCGGTTCATTTCGTCATAGATCGCGCCGCGCTCTTCGGGCGCCATGCCGGGCAGCGACTGGTCCCAGAACACGCGGCCTTCAATGAATTCCATGATGTAGAAGGCGCGGCCGATGACGGACTCGTCCTCGCACAGCGCGTACTGGCGCGCGGCCGGGAAGCCGGCCTTCGACAGCGCGTCCATCACGCGGAATTCGCGTTCGATCGCATGCGCCGACTTCAGCAGCTTGGCCGCGGGCGCGGGCTTGGTGCGCAACACATAGCGCTGGTTGCCGGCGGTCAGCTTGAACGTCGGGTTGGACTGGCCACCCTTGAACTGTTCGAGCTGGATGTCGCCGGCAGCGGCGGTGAAGCCGGCGACGTGCTTGCGCATGTAATCGGCGAGCGCGCCGAGGTCGACCTTCATGTTGTCGGCAACGGGCTTGGTGCCCGAGGAATCGTCTTGCATTTGTCTTGCTCCTGCTGGTGGTGATCGCGTCCGCTGATGGCGGAGTGCGTGGTGGTTTGCTTGTGGCTGTTTTAAATGCTGTTTTTATGGTCTGCTGTTTGGGTCCTGCGGTGTGTCTGCTACTAAATTCCTGCCTTTGCGTTGTGCCGGTGCGCTGGCGCTCAAAGACCGCGCGCCTTGCGGTACTGGTGGAACAGCGCCTCCATCGTCGTGCCGCGCGATTCATGCTGCAGCGCCGACGGCGGCGAATAATTCATCAGCCGCACCACCCAGTCATTCGGCGCTTCGCCGACGTCGAGCGCGTTGATGCAGCCGCCGGTCTGCGCGAGGTTGCCCAGGAAGATGCGCTGTCCGGTAAGAGCATATGACAGGATCGCCCGGTTCACGCCGCCGTGAAGCACCATCAGTACAGTATCCCAGTCGCTGGCGGCACGCAGCCTGTCGATCTCGGGATACACCCGATCCAGCAGTTCGCCGACGCTTTCGCCGCCGAGGAAGCGCTTGGCTTCCGGTGCCATGCCTTCGAAGGCGCCGGTGAACGCATCCTTCAGCTGCTCGTCCGGGATGTTGGCCAGCTTGCCTCCACGGATCTCGACCAGTCCCGGCCATTCTTCGATCTCCGGACGCTGGCCAGTCTCGGCCAACACGCGCTGTGCGGTCTCGATCGTGCGCGGCAGGCCCGACACGATCACGCGGTCGAAGCGGATGCCGGCAGCGGCATAGGTGCGGCCGGCAGCGGCCGCCTGTTCGCGGCCTTGATCATTCAGGGGCACCAGCTCGGGCAGCACCGGCTTGCCGGCGCTGTCGAAATACGTGACGCTGCCATGCCGCATCAGGAACACGCGGCGGCGAGGATTGAAGCTCATTGTTGTTTGCTCATGGTGTGCGGATCGCAGCGCTCGCTTACCTGTACTGCGGCGCGCGCTTTTCGAGGAAGGCGGTGATGCCTTCCAGTCCGTCGCGGTGGTGCAGGCTGTCAACGAAGCTGCGCTTCTCGGCCTCGAAATGCTGGGGCAGGGTGTTGGAGGGTGCCTCGCGCAGCAGGCCCTTGATGTTGGCCATTGCATGCGGCGACAGTTTCGCCAGTTCGTCGCACCAGGCCAATGCCGCTTCCAGCGCGCCGCCGTCGGGCGCAACGCGGTTGACGACACCAGTGTCATGCAGGCGGGCGGCACTGACCGGCTTGCCTTCGATCAGGATCTCGGTCGCCAGCTGGCGCGGCAGCGCCTGCGACAGGAACCAGGAACCGCCGCCGTCGGGCGTCAGTCCGACCTTCACGTAGGCCATCACGAATTTAGCCGATTGCGCCGCCACCAGCAGGTCGCAGGCCAGCGCCAGCGAAAAGCCGGCACCGGCAGCGGGGCCTTCAACGGCGGCGATCACGGGCTTGCTGCAATCGCGGATGGCGGCGATCCAACCATGCAGGTTGTCGATGGAGTCGGCCTGCACCGAGCGTTCTTTCGCGCGGTTTTCCAGCAGCCGATTCAGGTTGCCGCCAGCACAGAAGGCATCGCCGGCGCCAGTCAGCACTACGGAACGCACATCGACGTCGCGCTCGGCAGTTTCCAGTGCCTCGACGCCGGCGGCATACATGTCCGGGTGCAGCGCATTTTTGGCGCCGGGGTTGGACAGGGTCAGGATCAGGGTGGCATCGCGCCGGGAGGCGAGGAGTTCAGCGGCCATGGCAGGGGCGGGGTGGAGTAGGGGGAGCGGGGTCGCCGGTATTGTTGTTGCCGGCAATGATAGACTGCGCGGCGACAGTTTGCATCAGGCCGCGAGGGCGCCTGAACCCGGCCTTCGTGCCGATAAAACCAAGATACCGGAGACTCCATGATCACTTTGTGCGGCTTCGCTGCCAGCAATTACTACAACAAGGTCAAGCTTGTCCTGCTCGAAAAAGAAATCCCGTTCGAGGAAAAGCTGGTCTGGGTCGACAAGACGCCCGAGCTGCTGGCCAAGTCACCGCTGGGCAAGATCCCCTACCTGGACTTCGGCAACCAGACCCTGTGCGAGTCGCAGGTGATCGTTGATTATCTCGAGACTGCCTATCCGCAGAAACCGCTGCTGCCCAAGGACCCGCTGGCCGCCGCCAAGGTACGCGAGCTGATGCAGTTCATCGATTTGCACATTGAACTGGTCGCGCGCGACCTCTATGCCGAGGCGTTTTTCGGAGGGAAAGTCACCGACGAGACCAAGGCACGCGTGCACAAGCAGTTGAAGCGCAATGTGGCCGCGCTGGGCAAGTTCGCCAAATTCAGCCCCTATATCGCCGGCAGCGAATTCACGCTGGCCGACTGCTCGGCGGTGGTCAACCTGCCGCTGGCCGGCATGGCCGCGAAGGCCATCTATGGTGAAGATCTGTTCGCCGACTACCCGGTGAAGGAGTACGCGAAGATGGTCGGCGAGCGTCCGACCATGCAGCGCGTGAATGCCGACCGCAAGGAAAACGTCGTGCTGCTGAGTCAGCGCGGCAAGCCGGGCTGATCAGCCATCGAGGCCGCCCGCCATGGCCTTTGCGGCCCGGCGTGCAGCGGACAAATGACAAAACGGCATCGAGGTGACGCCACCCGGATGCCGTTTTTATTTTCAAAAGCCTGACTTTCCGGGCTGTTTTGACCGTCCCGCAACGGCCAGCCGGCGGTCACAGGCGTGACAAGCGCTCCAGCGCCGTCCTTAGTGTCTGGTCTTTCTTCGCAAAGCAGAAACGCACGATGCCGGATTCGCGCGGCTGGTCGTAGAAGGCCGAAATCGGGATCGCGGCCACGCCGATTTCGGTGGTCAGCCAGCGGCAGAACTCGGCCTCGGGCATGTCGGAGATGCTGCTGTAGTCGGCGCACTGGAAATACGTGCCCTGCGACGGCAGCAGCCGGAAGCGCGTGCCCGACAGACCATCGCGGAACAGGTCGCGCTTGTGCGCATAGAAGGTCGCCAGGTCGAGGTAGGGGGCCGGGTCATCCATGTAAGTCGCCAGCCCGTGCTGCATCGGCGTGTTCACGGTGAACACGTTGAACTGGTGCACACGGCGGAATTCGGCGCTCAGCATCGCCGGTGCAGCGACGTAACCGATCTTCCAGCCGGTCACGTGATAGGTCTTGCCGAAACTGGAGACGACGAAGGCGCGTTCGGCCAGTTCCGGATGCCGACACGCCGATTCATGGCGGCGTTCGTCATACACCATGTGTTCGTACACCTCGTCCGACATCACCAGGATCTGCGTGCCGCGCACGATGGCCGTTAGTTGCGCGATGTCGTCGGCATCGAAGATGCTGCCGGTCGGGTTGTGCGGCGAGTTCACCATGATCAGACGTGTCTTCGGCGTCACGGCTGCTGCGACCTTGTCCCACGGGACCGAGTAGCCCGATGCATCGACTTCCATCTGCACGAACACCGGCTTGCCGCCAGCGAGTTCGATCGCGGGCACGTAGCTGTCATAGGTCGGCTCGATCACGATCACTTCATCGCCCGGATGTACGCAGCACAGCACGACGGTCAGGATGGCCTGCGTCGCGCCAGCCGTGACCGTGATCTCGGTCTGCGGGTCATAGCGGCGGCCATACAGGTTTGCGACCTTGTCGGACACCGCTTGCCGCAGCGGCAGAATGCCGGCCATCGGCGGATACTGGTTATGCCCGGCACGCATTGCATCGTTGACTGCATCCAGCAGCCCGGGATCGCAATCGAAATCGGGGAAGCCTTGTCCGAGGTTCACTGCGCCTTTCTCGGCGGCGAGCGCCGACATGACGGTAAAGATTGTGGTGCCTACGCGCGGCAGGCGCGAGACCAGCGGGGTAAGCGGCGTGTCGTTGGCGGCAGAGGTGGCGTGCAAAGGCATGGCGTCGTGCGTGCAGGTAAGGTACGTATCGCCGTTATTGTAGCGCCCGCGTCCCGCCTGTCGTCAGGTGCCGTCATCAGGTGATCCCATCCGGCCTTGCACTCTCGTGCAGTGCATTCATGGCAACGGAGGCGCGTGACGGGCATGCCATTCGGCAGTCCACTGCTCGGGCGACAGGATGCGAAACAGCGCCAGCTTCTTCGTCTTGCGCGCCAGCTTCAGCACCAGCTTGTCCTTGCTCACCAGCGCATCGGCGCCGCAACCGGCCGCAAGCTCAATGAATTTCTGGTCATCCGGGTCGCGACAGGTAGGCAATTCGCACGCGTCGAATCCGGCCCCGGCATCCGGCACCAGCGACACCAGTGTGTCAAATTCGGCAAGGGCAGCTGCCTGCTGCGCCGCATCCAGCCCCAGCCGCGCATACGCGAGCACCAGCGTCCATTCCATCCTGCAGTCGGCACGTGTAAAGGCCTGCACTTCCGCATGCTGCAATGCCGACAGCAGCGCATTCCAGCGCGGGTCGCGGAACACGAACAGGTCGAGACAGACATTGGTGTCGAGCACCAACCGGCGCGCAGGTTCCGCGGCTTCGCTGTCCGGTACTACGGGTTTCGGTATCATGCGTCGAAAAATTTTCCTTGTCCCTGACTATGATCCTTGTCCTGTCCCCCGCAAAGACGCTCGACTACGAGACACCGATTGCCGTGAACAAGCACACGCTGCCGGATTTTATCCCGCGCTCCGCAGAGCTGGTTTCCGTGCTGCGCGAGATGTCGCCGGCGAAGATCGGTAGCCTGATGAGCATTTCCGATGCGCTTGCCCACCTCAACGTCACGCGTTTCGCCGACTGGCGCAAGACCTTCACCGAAACGAATGCAAGGCAGGCAATGCTGGCTTTCGACGGTGATGTGTATGACGGGCTCGACGCGCGCTCGCTGAACCAGCGCCAGCTGGATTGGGCGCAGAAGCACCTGCGCATCCTGTCCGGGCTGTACGGCCTGCTGCGTCCGCTGGACCTGATGCAGCCCTACCGGCTGGAGATGGGTACCAAACTGCCCACGAAACGCGGCAAGGACTTGTACGCATTCTGGGGCAGCGAGATCACGCAGGCGCTCAATGCCGCGCTTGGCGACAGCAAGGCAAAGGTCCTGGTGAACCTGGCGTCGGAAGAGTATTTCAAGTCGGTCAGGCCGGCCGAACTGGACGTGCCCGTGATCACGCCCGTGTTCGAGGACTGGAAGAACGGCAAGTACAAGATCATTTCGTTCTTCGCGAAGCGCGCGCGCGGCCTGATGGCACGCTATGCGATCGAGCACAAGATCACGAAGCCGGAAGGATTGAAGGCTTTCGACAGCGACGGCTATGCGTTTGATGCGTCAGCGTCCGACGAGCTGAGCTGGGTGTTCAGGCGGCGCGTGGCCGCCTGACGGGGGAGCAGGGTATTACCAGAATTTCCACCACGGCTTGCTGCCTTCGGGCGTCGCTTCGGGGACGTTTGACTTGTCCTTGTAATTGAGCTCGAACACGCGCTCGGCATCGTCGCGCAAGTCTTTCATGCCCATCGCGTTGTACGCCTGGATCTGGATGCGCAGCGCATTCTTGATCGATGGCGAGGTCGGGTAGTTGCGCAGCACGTTTTGCGCGCGGTTCACCGCCGCCACATAGGCACCACGCTTCAGGTAGTACTGGGCGACGTGGACTTCATACTGCGCCATCGCCTCGATCAGGTACTTCATGCGGTCGCGCGAATCGTCGGCGTATTTGCTGTCCGGGAAGCGCTCGACCAGTTGCTTGAAGGCGTCGAAGGCTGCGCGCGTGGCCTTGGGGTCGCGCTCGGTCGGATCCTGGGCGCTGACGAAATCGAACAAGCCCTTTTTGTCATTGAAATTCACCAGCCCGCGCAGGTAATACATGTAGTCGACATTCGGGTGGTTCGGGTGCAGGCGAATGAAGCGCTCGATCGCTGCCAGGCACTGCGCCTGTTCATTCTGGCGGTAGTACGCATAGGCGATTTCCATTTGCGCCTGCATCGCATAGGCACCGAACGGGTAGCGCGATTCGAGCTTTTCGAAGTACTTGATCGACTTCTCGTAGTTGCCGCCCTTAAGCTCTTCGCTCGCCTCGGCGTATAATTTCTCGGCCGACCAACCCTTGGTCTCATCCGCTTTTTCTCCCAGCGAGCCACAGGCCGACAGCACGAAGGCCAGCATCAAGACAGCAAGTTTCAGGGGATTCTTC